>Ga0180121_10000208_pt1 | contig 22963 bp, 23 predicted proteins | sample AntDrymUQ5402106_2_FD_129676 | JGI IMG/M metagenome (GOLD analysis project Ga0180121, IMG submission 129676) | Polar desert sand microbial communities from Dry Valleys, Antarctica - metaG UQ540 (21.06) (version 2) (version 2) | ecosystem: Environmental > Terrestrial > Soil > Desert | place...
CGGACGTTGGTAAGCAGAGTGTGCCCGGGCTTCTCAACGATCAGTCGAACGCCCACGGCGGCCGCCAGATGGAAGACGACGTCGCACTTGTGCACGAGCTCGCTGACGACGGAGGGCGAGAGCACCGACTCCACGGTGAGGTGGAACTCCCGCCGGTCGCTCAAGTGCGCGACGTTCTCGGGCGATCCTGTGGAGAGGTCGTCGAGGGCGAAGACCTCCCAGCCCTCGTCGAGCAACAGTTCCGAGAGGTGCGAGCCGATGAAGCCAGCGCCACCTGTGACGAGTGCCTTGCCAGCCACCGGATCCCAGCGTAGATGGTCGGGCCGCCGACGGCGGGCCGTTCAGATCCCTCGAACGAGGGATGCCACTGCGTATCCGTACCCCTTGCACGTCCGTTACAACGCATACAGGATTAGTCCGGACGATTTCGGGGGAAGTCGAATGGGGGAAAGGGAGGATCGGATGTCGGGTCACCGGCGGCGGTTCGTAACCGTCGGCGTAGTTGCGGCGCTAGCTCTGGTAGGAGCAGGAACGGCGTTCGCGGCGACGCCACAACAGATCTATCGCGACCTGGCCGACAACGGCCGGCTCGACGGCAAGTACACGCGCGCCGAGGTCGAGCGCGCCTTCAACTTGCGCCAGGTTCTTCGCACCGACCGGCGGCCGGCGACGCCGCGAAAGCCCATCGCGGTCGCGCCCGCTACCGAAGACACGTCCACTCCGCCCGTCACCAGGCGGACCGACCGCCGCGTTCCGTTCTCGGTGCTCGACGCCGCACTGCTCTTCGCGGGCGGCGGCCCGCTCCTCCTGATCGGGGCCGGCCTGCGCCGCCGAATGGCAGTCGCGCCGGCTGAGCCCATGGTCAGCGGATGATCGATCCGACGGTCACCACCGCGCCCGCTCGTGTGCTTCCGGAGGCCAGCCGGCGCGAGCAGCTCACCTCACGGCTTCACCCGGATTCCGCCTGGGCCCTCGCGAGGTTCTCCCTCGATGCGGTCATGCTGCTGGCCGCTGCTCTCGCCGCATCGCTCGGCTCTCGCGCCGTGGATGTCGACGCCGCTCCCGTCGGGTGGCTCGCACTTTTCTCGATCCTCGTGATCGCGGCATTTGCGGCGCAAGGCATGTATCGGCCGCGGCTCCGCGGCGACGTGCTCGACGATCTGCGCGGTGTCATCGCTGCCACGTCGCTCGCGGCGATGGCCGTCTTGACCCTGCGCGCGCTCCTGACCGAGCCGCCGACCGATCTTTCCGCCCAGGTCATCAGACCCTGGGCCTTCGCGGCCGTGTACCTCGCCGCGGGCCGGGTGGCGCTGCAGTGGTCTCAGGCGCAGGCGCGTCGCCACGGCGAGGGCGTTCGGCCGACGCTCATCGTCGGAGCCGGACGAATCGGCCGGCTGACCGCGAAGCGCCTGCTCGACCATCCCGAGCTCGGACTGAAGCCGATCGGCTTCCTCGACAAGGACCCGCTGGAGTCCGATGGCGAGGTGCTCGTCCCCGTCCTCGGCTCGAGCTGGGACCTCGATCGCGTCGTCGAGGAGCACGGCGTCCGCCAGGTGATCATCACGTTCTCGACCGCCCCGACCGAGGTGCTGCTCCGGCTCGTCCAGCGTTGCGATGACCTCGGCCTCGGCGTCGCCTTCATCCCGCGCCTGTTCGAGAAGATGACGGCGCGCCTCGACATCGACTACCTCGGCGGCCTTCCACTCGTCACGGCCAGGGCTCCGAGGCCGCAGGGCTGGCAGTTCGCGGTCAAGTACGGCCTCGACCGCGTCGTCGCCCTCATGCTCATCGCGTTCGCCTCGCCCCTCCTGATCGCCGGCTTGCTCGCGACCCTGCTCTCGGTCGGTCGCCCGATCTTCTTCCGCCAGCGCCGGATCGGCCGCGACGGCAAGGAGTTCGAGATGCTCAAGTTCCGGACGATGAAGGGCGACCCGAGCGGCGGCGAAGCCGACGCAGGCTGGGCTCGCGAACAGCTCTCCGTGGCGTCGGAGAAGGGCTCGACCGCGCTCATGGTTCCGGAGGAGGATCGGCGGACGCGCACGGGCACGATCCTGCGCAAGACCTCGATCGACGAGTTGCCGCAGCTCTTCAACGTGCTGGCCGGTCACATGTCGATCGTCGGCCCGCGGCCCGAGCGGAGCCACTACGTCAGCCTCTTCGAGCAGAGCGTGTACCGGTATGGAGACCGTCACCGCGTCAAGTCGGGCATCACCGGCTGGTCGCAGGTCAACGGCCTGCGCGGGAAGACGTCGCTCGCCGACCGGGTCGAGTGGGACAACTACTACATCGAGAATTGGTCGCTGTGGCTGGATCTGAAGATCCTGCTGCTGACCGCGGCGGCCGTGCTCCGTTTCTCCCGGCAAGTCGAGTAGGCCTTCGGGCCCTCCCGATCTTGCTCCTTCCCCCAGGTCTGCGCCCGGTTTCGGCCGGGCGCAGACCGGTATCTGAAGGCCCGGACTAAACCGCAGCCGCCTCCCGGCCGAAAGGCTTTACGTAGATGCGGTTACGGACCCGTAAAGACTTTCCCAAGTGCCCTTCGCGGTCGGCGTGGGCTCCGACCACTGAGCTACCATGCCTCGACCTTCGATCTGTGGCCGGCAGTCCCGGTCGCTCAGAGGAAACGTCGCGGAAGGGGGAATCGAAGGTTGTTTGAGCGGTTCACCGAACGGGCTCGTCAGGTCGTCGTCCTCGCCCAGGACGAAGCACGCGCCCTGAAGCACAACTACATCGGGACGGAGCACATCCTGCTCGGTCTGCTTCGTGAGGAAGAAGGGCTCGCAGCCCGCGTCCTCGAGTCTCTGGACATCACCGTCGAGGAGGTCCGCGCGCAGGTCGCGAGGATCGTCGGCCAGGGCGACGAGGTGACGACGGGCCAGATCCCGTTCACGCCGCGCGCCAAGAAAGTGCTCGAGCTCGCATTGCGCGAGGCCCTCTCGCTGGGCCACAACTACATCGGCACCGAGCACATCCTGCTCGGCCTCGTCCGTGAGAACGAGGGCGTCGCCGCGCGCATCCTGCTCGACTTCGACGCCGACGCAGAGAAGATTCGCAACGAGATCATCCGCATGCTCTCCGGGCCAGGCCGCCGGCAGCAGGGCGGGGGCGCAGCCGGCGAGAAGGCGAAGAGCTCCAAGCTCCTCGACCAGTTCGGCCGCAACCTGACCAAGCTCGCCGCCGAGGGCAAGCTCGACCCCGTCGTCGGACGCGAGAACGAGATCGAGCGCGTGATGCAGATCCTGTCGCGCCGCACGAAGAACAACCCCGTGCTGATCGGCGAGCCCGGCGTCGGCAAGACCGCCGTCGTCGAGGGCCTCGCCGCCCGCATCTCCGGGAACCAGGTGCCCGAGCTCCTGAAGGGCAAGCAGATCTACACCCTCGACCTCGCGGCGCTCGTCGCCGGGTCGAAGTACCGCGGTGAGTTCGAGGAGCGCCTGAAGAAGGTCATGAAGGAGATCTCCCAGCGCGGCGACATCATTTTGTTCATCGACGAGCTCCACAATCTCGTCGGCGCCGGTGCGGCCGAGGGTGCGATCGACGCAGCCTCGATCCTGAAGCCTGCACTCGCCCGCGGCGAGCTCCAGACCATCGGCGCGACGACCCTGGACGAGTACCGCAAGTACCTGGAGCGCGACGCCGCGCTCGAGCGCCGCTTCCAGCAGATCCGCGTGGACGAGCCGAGCGTCGACGACTCCGTCGAGATCCTGCGCGGCCTGCGCGACCGGTACGAGGCGCATCACCGCTGCACGATCTCCGACGAGGCGCTCCGCGCGGCTGCCGTGCTGGCCGACCGCTATATCCAGGACAGGCACCTGCCCGACAAGGCGATCGACCTGATCGACGAGGCCGCCTCGCGCATGCGCATCAAGACGATGAGCGCGCCGCCGCGGCACCGCGAGCTCGAGGAGGAGATCGACAAGGTCCGCACCGAGAAGGAGCAGTCGATCGAGGCGCAGGAGTTCGAGAAGGCCGCGAGCCTCCGCGACAAGGAGCGCAAGCTTACGCAGAAGAAGCGCGACCTCGAGGAGGACTGGCGCAACGAGGACACCGCCGAGAAGCCGCTGATCGGCGAGGACGAGATTGCCGACATCGTCTCGATGTGGACGGGGATCCCCGTCTTCAAGCTCACCGAGGCCGAGACGCAGAAGCTGATCCGCATGGAAGACGAGCTGCACAAGCGCGTGATCGGACAGCAGGAGGCCGTCGTCGCCGTCTCCAAGTCGATCCGCCGCGCCCGCGCCGGGATCAAGGATCCCAAGCGGCCGACCGGCTCGTTCATCTTCCTTGGACCTTCGGGCGTCGGTAAGACGGAGCTGGCGCGTACCCTCGCCGAGTTCCTCTTCGGCGACGAGGACGCGATGATCCAGGTCGACATGTCGGAGTACATGGAAAAGCACTCCGTGTCCCGGCTCGTCGGCTCGCCCCCGGGCTACATCGGCTACGACGAAGGCGGCCAGCTCACGGAGGCCGTGCGCCGCAAGCCGTACTCGGTCGTCCTCCTCGACGAGATCGAGAAGGCCCACCCGGACGTGTTCAACATCCTGCTCCAGATCCTGGAGGACGGGAAGCTGACCGACGCCCAGGGCCGCAAGGTCGACTTCCGGAACACGATCGTGATCATGACCTCGAACATCGGGGCCGCCACGATCTCCAAGAACCAGTCTCTCGGCTTCTCGATCGGCGACGAGAGCGGCCTCTCGTACGACGAGATGAAGGAGCGGGTCCTGGGCGAGCTCAAGAAGGTCTTCCGGCCCGAGCTCCTGAACCGGATCGACGAGGTCATCGTCTTCCACAAGCTCACACGCGAGGAAATCCTCGTCATCGTCGATCTGATGATGGAACGGCTCGAGCAGCAGATGGCCGAGCACGAGGCCGAGATCAAGCTCACCCCGGAGGCCAAAGAGCTGCTCGTGGACAAGGGCTACGACCCGACCATGGGCGCAAGGCCGCTTCGCCGCGCGATCCAGCGGTTCATCGAGGATCCGCTCGCGGACTTCGTCCTCGGACGGTCGATCGAGTCGGGCTCGACGATCCTCGTCAACCGGCATCCGGAAAACGAGGACGAGGTCGACATCACGCTTATCCCCGGCGCACCGCCGATCGAGCCGGAGAAGGTCACCGTTCCTGCCGACGAGCCCAAGGGCGAAGACGGCGACGGCGACGCAGAACCCAGCTCAGAGAACTAGCTCTCCCTAATTCGCGCGTCCGAGGTGGATCCGCCCGAGCTCCCGGGGCGACGCGCACCCCAGCAGGGCGAGCGCCTGGCGGAGCTCGGCCTGCAGGAGCTCGAGGACGCGCTCGACGCCGGCTTGCCCGTCAACGGCAAGGCCCCAGACGACGGGCCGGCCGATCAGCACCGCCCGGGCTCCGAGCGCCAGGGCGATCCCGATCTCGCTGCCTCGCCGGATCCCGCTGTCCATCAGCACCTCCACCCGGTCGCCGACGGCTTCGACAACCTCCGGCAAGGCGTCGAGGGAGGCGACGGCGCGGTCGAGTTGCCGGCCGCCGTGGTTCGAGACGACGATTCCCTGGCAGCCGTGCTCCGCGGCCAGCTCCGCGTCCTCGGCCGTGAGAATCCCCTTGGCGATCACCGGCACCCCGGCCGTCTCGTGGAGCCATTCGAGGTCGCGCCAGGTCAGGCGCGGGTCGATCAGCTCCGCGGCGAGCGCCGGCGTCAGCTCACCGAGATCGCCGAGCGCAGAGCCGTACGTTCGAATCCCGTACTCGGGTTTGAGGGCGAAGCCGGTGCGAAGGTCGCGCTCCCGCCGACCGAGGATCGGCAGATCGACGGTGAAGACGACGGCGGTGAACCCTTGTTCCCGCGCCTGGTCGAGAAGCGATCGCGTGACGCCCCGGTCGGGGTGCCAGTAGAGCTGGAACCAGCGCTGGCCGTCCGGCGCGGCCTCGGCGATCTCGGCCAGGCTCGAGGTGGCGAAGGTCGAGAGGCACATGATCGTCCCCTGCGCCGAAGCCGCCCGCGCGACGGCGACCTCGCCGTCCGGATGCGCCATGCGCTGGTAGGCAACGGGTGACGTGATGATCGGCATTGAGATCTTGTGGCCGAGCACCGTCACTTCGGTCGAGACCGAGCTGACGTCGACGAGGACTCTCGGCCGGAGTCGCCACCGGTCGAACGCCTCGTTGTTGTGCCGCAGCGTGTGCTCGTCCCCGGCGCCGCCGGCGAAATAGCCGAACGACGCCTCGTCGAGCGCCTCCTCGGCGAGGCGCTCGTAGTCTCGGACGTTCAGGGGGCCGTCGACCTGCTCCACGCCGTCAGCTTGGCACGTCTAGCCTGAGCCGCGTGTCGCTCGTGTCCGGCCGCCCGGTGCCGGCGGCCCTGGCGGGCGCCGTCGCGATCGCGTTTTCGGCGATCCTCTACAGGCTCGCCGACGTGTCGCCCTCGACGGGCGCGTTCTTCCGGTGTGCCTACGCGGTCCCCCCGCTGCTCCTGCTCGCGTGGCTCGAGGATCGGAGCCTGGGACGGCGACCATGGAGGACGCGCATGTGGGCCTGGCTCGCGGGCGCCTTCCTCGCGCTGGACTTGATCGTCTGGCACCGCGCGATCGAATACGTGGGCGCGGGGCTCGCCACGGTCCTCGGTAACACCCAGGTACTGCTCGTCGGGTTCGCCGCCTGGTTCCTGTTTCGGGAGCGCCCGTCAAATCGGGCCCTCGCGGCGATCCCGGTTGCAATGGTCGGCGTCGTGCTGATCTCGGGCGTGCTCGAGGAGGGTGCCTACGGCGACGATCCCGAGCTGGGAGTCCTGTTCGGCCTGATGACGGGGCTCGCCTACACCGGGTTCCTGCTCGCGCTTCGCCACGGCGCCAGCGATCTTCGACGTGTCGCCGGCCCACTGTCGGACGCGACCCTCGCCTGTGCGCTCTTCACGATTCCGGCGGGCCTCGCGCTCGGCGAGCTCGACTTTCTCCCGCCGCTTTCGGCGCATCTCTGGCTGCTCGTCCTCGCTCTCTCGTCCCAGGTCTTCGGCTGGCTCCTGATCACGCTGTCGCTCCCGCGCTTGCCTGCGGTCGTCACGTCCGTCCTCCTCACGCTTCAGCCGGTCTGCTCGGTGCTCTTCGCAGCGGTGCTCCTGGACGAGGATCCGTCTGCCCTGCAACTCGCCGGCGTGGCAGCGATCCTCGGCGGGTTACTGCTCGCGTCGGCGGCCAGGCGGGATTCGGCCGAGCCTGCTTAGATACCGCGCCGTGAGCGATCTTCCGTCGTATCCGAGCGAGGCCGCCGAGCGGGAAGCGGCGCAGAGCCCTGAAGGCGAGCGGCACGACCTCGCCGGCTGGGGTCGGCGCCTCGGCGCCTATCTCCTGGACGCGATCGTGATCGCGGTTCCGCTGATCGCGATCGTCGTGATCGCGCTCTTGGCTGGCGACCCGGAGGACGCAAGCGACGAGTCCTGGGGCGCAGTCGGCATCGCCTACCTGCTCTGGATCCTCGCTCCCTTCGTGTACTTCACCGTCATGCATGGTCGAGCAAGCGGGCAGACGCTCGGCAAGCGATGGCTGGGGATTCGCGTCGCCGAAGACCGGTCGGGTGGATCGATTGGCTATGGCCGGGCGTTTGGACGCTACGCGATCACGGTCGTGTTCGGAATCTTCGTGATCCCGGCGATCCTCGACTATCTCTGGCCGCTCTGGGACAAGAAGAACCAAACGCTGCACGACAAGGTCGTCGGCAGCGTCGTCGTCAAGACCTAGCGCCCGACGATCGTGGTCGTGCGGCCCGTCCGGCCGTCGATGCGCCCGACGCGGTGCGTGTCGAACTCGGTGACGTAGACGTTTCCCGCGCGGTCAGCGGCGACCACCACGGGCGTCTCCAGGCCCCGGCCGAGCTGCGTCCTCGAGCCGTCCGCGGCGATGCGGACGATGTGATCCAGGCGGGCATCGGCGACGTACATCGAGCCGTCGGCCTGCGCATCGATGGAGACGGGAGCTGCGAAGCCGGTGGCGATCGTCGTCACGACGCGAGTTGCGCCGTCGATGCGCCGGATGACGCTGTTGTGGCTGTCTGCGACGAGGATGCTTCCGTAGGGGAGGACGTCGAGGCCGTGCGGCGCGCCGAAGGCGGCTGCGCGCGCGGGGCCACCGTCGCCCGAGTACCCCTCGCGGCCGATCCCACCGAGCGTGTCGATCCGTCCGGCCGACGTGACGATCCGGACGCCGTTGTCGTACTCGGGGATGAAGAGGTTCCCCGAGGCGTCGAACGCGAACTCGCCCGGCCCGCCGAGCTGAGCGGCTGTCGCCGGTCCTCCGTCGCCGCCGAGGCCGCGGGTGCCGTTGCCCGCGAACGGGGTCAGCGTTCCTTCGGGCTCGAAGCGCCAGACTCGGCGATCGTCGAGGACGTAAAGGTGCCCGCCAGGGCTGAAATCGAGATGGAACGGATGTACGAAGCCGCCGCCGACCCGCGTCCGCTTGAGCGTCCGTAGGTTCACCTCGTAGAACGCGTCGCCCGCGCGATCCGCCACGATCAGATCCCCATGCTCCTCCGCCACGGTGAGTCCCTGCGGCGCCGCGATGGCCGGCCCGGCTCCGCGCACCTCCAGCGTTGCGAGACGGAAGGAGCGGCGGCCGAGAGTGACGCCTAGCGTCCAGGTGCCGCCGCCAGGGAACGCGATCCGGGCTCCGTAGCGACCGGGCCGCCCCGCCGGCGTCGCTCGAGCCGTGCGCATGCCGAGCGGGCCTCGGACCCAGGCACGAGGCCGGACTCCGGCCAGCGGTCGACCTCCCTTCCGGAGGGTGAAGAGGACGGTTGATGGGCGCTCTGCGACCGCGGCCGGACGAGCATTGAGGGCGATGGAGATCGGCTCCGCGGGCGTGGCGGCAGAGACGGCGGTCGCGCCGATCAGGGCTCCGAGGAGGACGGTTGCCATGCGACGCGTCGACCCTCTACACCGGTTGGCGCACAGTCGTTCCGCCCCCGTGACGGTTCAGCGCGGAAATCCACCGGGCCGCGTCCGCTTCCGGACCTAGAATCGATCGCGATGGCTGCTCCGGCAATCAAGTACGCGTGTAGCGAGTGCGGTCGCTCGACGGGCCGATGGCTCGGACGCTGCCCGGGCTGCGGGAGCTTCGGCACCCTGGCCGAGGACGTGCCTGTCTCCCCGGTCGGAAAGGGCACCGCGCGTCCGGTTCTGCGGTTGGTCGACGTCGAGGTCGAGGAAGCTGCTCGGATCCCTACGGGCGTGGCGGAGCTCGACCGCGTCCTGGGTGGCGGCTTGGTTCCGGCGTCTCTCGTGCTCGTGGGCGGCGAGCCCGGTGTAGGGAAGTCGACGCTTCTCTTGATGGCGCTCGCAGCCATCTCGCGCGAGCGGCGCGCGCTGCTCGTCACCGGTGAGGAGTCGGCCGCGCAGGTGAAACTGCGCGCTGCGCGGCTGGGAGGTGCGGAGCGTGTCGAGATCCTCGCCGAGACCGACCTCGATTCGATCTGCGCAACGCTCGAGCGCGACCCCCCGGCGGTGTGCGTGATCGACTCGGTGCAGACGCTCTACTCGAGCGACGTCGGCTCGGCTCCGGGCTCGGTCTCGCAGGTGCGCGAAGCCGCCGCCCGGCTCCTGCGCGTCGGCAAGGAGTCCGGCGTCGCGCTCTTCCTGGTGGGCCATGTGACGAAGGACGGTGCGGTCGCAGGGCCGCGGGTGCTCGAGCATCTCGTCGACTGCGTCCTGCAGTTCGAGGGCGACCGGTACCACGCCCACCGTGTGCTTCGCGCGGCTAAGAACCGCTTCGGATCGACGAACGAGCTCGGGATCTTCGAGATGACCGGCGCCGGCCTCGTCGGCGTGCCCGACCCCTCCCAGATCTTCGGCGGGGCGCGCGAGGAGGAGGTCGGATCTGCGGTCACTTGCGCGCTCGAAGGCACGCGACCGCTGCTGCTCGAGATCCAGTCGCTCGTCTCACCCACCGACCTGGCGATGCCGAGACGCGTCGCGACAGGAGTGGATCCGAAGCGGCTCTCGATGATCGTCGCCGTGCTCTCGCGCCACGCGGGCCTCGCCCTCGGGCAGGCCGACGTCTTCGTGAACGTTGCCGGGGGAGTCCGGATCGACGAGCCCGGCGCCGATCTCGGCATCGCGCTTGCAATCGCCTCCGCGGCGCGCGGCTTGGTCGTACCGGCGGGGGTGGCGGCTTTCGGCGAGATCGGGCTGACCGGCCGGCTTCGGCCGGCTTCTCAGGCGGATCGCCGACTCGAAGAGTGCGCGAAGCTCGGCCTCCGCACCGTCGTCGTCCCCGCCGGGACGACGGCCCGGAAGGGCGTGGACACCAGGGCGGCGGACTCGATTCGAAAGGCGCTCGAAGCTGGGCTGGCGGTCGATACAGGCGCGCCGGAACCTGGCCGCTAGCAGGGACTTTCGGTTTCCATCGCATAAAATCCCTGGAAAAGATGGCTTTTTCAGGCAACTTCCGGTATAGTTGAGCGCCTTGCCGGCGGATTCGTCACCCGTCGGCTGTTTGACGTAAACGAAGCGCAACCGGGGAGGTCGGGGCTTGTACAAGGTCGGCGACAAGGTGGTGTATCCGCACCACGGGGCGGGCACCGTCGTGAAGAAGGAGTCCCGTGAGGTGCTTGGAGAGAAGCGTGAGTACCTCACGATTCAGATCCTTCACAACGACATGACCGTGAACGTCCCAGCCGAGAACGCCGAAGCGGTCGGCTTGCGGAAGGTCATCAACGAGGACACGGTCAAGGAGGTCGTCAAGGCCCTGACCGGAGACGGCACGGTGATGCCGAAGAACTGGAACCGGCGCTTCAAGCACAACCGCGACAAGATGAAGACCGGAGACATCTTCGAGCTCGCCGAGGTCGTTCGGAACCTGTCTCTCCGCGACCGCGACAAGGGTCTCTCAACGGGCGAGAAGCAGATGTTCGTCAAGGCGAAGAAGATCCTCATCAGCGAGCTCATGTACGCGAAGAGCCTTGAAGAGGACGAGACGGCCGAGTGGCTCGACGAGGTCCTGATCTCCGACGCCCCGAAGAAGAAGACGCGCGCCAAGGCCGGCGCGGCCGCCTAGCACTCTAGGGTGAGCGTCTGGGCCGTCATCGCCGCGGCGGGCCGCGGCGAGAGACTCGGCCTGGACCGTCCGAAGGCGTTCGCGAACCTGCGCGACCGGCCGCTCCTGGCGGAGAGCCTCGAGCGGCTGGAGGCCTCCGAGTGGATCGACGCGATCGTCGTCGCAGCGCCGCCAGACTGGGAGGAGCCGGTCATCCTCCTCGCCGAGGAGCTGGGCTGCGGCAAGGTCGTCGAGGCGGTGACCGGAGGAGAGTCACGCACCGCATCGGTCGCAGCCGCGCTGGCCGTCGTCCCCCAGGAAGCAGTTGTCGTGATCGTGCACGACGCCGCCCGGCCGATCCTTGCCGAGGACGTCCTCGAACGGCTGCTCACGGCGCTGAACGACGGCTGGGACGGCGCAATACCCGTGCTTCCGATCTCGGACACGGTCAAGCGCGTGGACTCCGACCGAGTCGTCGAGACCCTCGATCGGACCGCACTGGCAGTCGCGCAAACACCCCAAGCGTTCCTCGCCTCCGTCCTCCGAGAGGCTGTCGCCGGACAGGTCGGCGCAACGGATTGCTCGGCCCTCGTCGAGGCCCGAGGCGGGCGCGTGAAGGCCGTCCCCGGCGATCCACGCCTCGTGAAGATCACCGAGCCTGGCGACCTCGCCACCATCGAGCGTCTCCTTCTCACTCCGGCGTGATCGTCGATTACCACGTGCACCTGCGGGCGCCCGACGAGTCGCTGGATCACAGCGTCGAGGGGGTGGAGCGCTTCGTCGAGGTCGCCGCAGAGCGCGGGATCGACGAGGTCGGCTTCACCGAGCACGTCTACTACTTCACGCAAACCCGCGTGCTCTGGACGGCGCCGTATCACATCCGTCATTCCGCTTACGACCTCGAACCGTACGTCGACGCCATCGTCGAGGCGAAGCGGCAGGGGATGCCGGTCAAGCTCGGACTCGAGGTGGACTACGTCCCCGGCAGGGAAGAGGAGACCCGCGACCTCCTCGCGCCGTATCCATGGGACTACCTGTTGGGCTCCATCCACTTCATCGGCCATTCGGGCATCGACAGCGAACCAGGCCTGACCGACGAGGTCGGTGTCGAGGAGGCTTGGCGGCGCTACTACGAAGTTCTCGGTCTTGCCGCGGAGAGCAAGCTCTTCGACAGCCTCGCCCACCCGGACCTCGTGCGAATGTTCGGCCCCGAGATCGCCTGGGACTGGAAGGCCGTCGCAGGGTCGCTGGGCGGCGTCTGCCTCGAGGTCTCGAGTGGGGGCCTCCACAAGCCGCACACCAAGCTGTATCCGAATCCGGAGCTCCTGGAGCAGGCGCACGACCGCGGAGCCGGGATCACCTTGGCCTCGGACGCCCATGTGCCGGCGAACCTCGGTCGTGATCTCGACCAGGCGATCGAACATGCGCGGGCCGCCGGGTACGAAACGCTCACCGTCTTCGACCGGCGCGAAGGGCAACAGGAACCGCTCGGTGTCTGACCTGCGGATCGGCCTGGGAATCGACGCGCACGCGTTCGACGCCGGCGTCCCGCTCGTGCTCGGCGGCGTCGAGTTCCCCGGCGAGCCAGGGCTCGCGGGACATTCCGACGGAGACGTGATCACACACGCGCTCATCGACGCGCTCCTGGGCGCGGCGAACCTCGGCGACATCGGCACGCTCTTTCCGTCGGACGACGAGGAGCTGAGCGGGATCTCGTCGCTCCTCCTCCTGAGCCGCGCCTACGGCCAGGTGCGTCAGGCCGGCTTCGAGCTCGTGAACGCCGACTGCATCCTCGTCGGCGAGCGACCCCGCATCGCCGACCGTCGAGAGCAGCTGCGGGACCGCCTCGCCGAGACGCTCGGCGTCGATCCGGGCCTGGTCTCCGTCCGCGCCACCACCACGGACCGCCTCGGTTTCACAGGGCGTGGCGAGGGGCTTGCCGCCCAGGCCGTCGCACTTCTGCGCAAGACCGACTGATCGCCGGCAGGGCAACCGGGGCGGCCGCTCCGGGCCTCGCATTCATGAACCCGGCCAGGGTGCCGATGGGGAGACGCCGTCTACCGTTACGGCGGCGAGGAGTTCCTCTGCATCTTTCCGGAGCAGTCGCTGGCGACGGCGACCATTGCGACTCAGCGAATGCGAGGCGCCGTGGAAGCGCTCGGGATTGCCCACACCGGCAACGTGCCCGGGGTGGTCACGGTCAGCGCCGGCCTGGCGATACTCGACCCGGGACGCACGCAAACGGCTGCCGAAGTGCTCAAGGACGCGGACGAAGCGCTGTATCTGGCCAAGAGTCTCGGCCGGAATCGTGTCGAGGCCGCGGTTTCGCAGCCGCAGCACCTGCAGCAGCCTGCGGCCTGAGAAAGCCCCGGCTAACTCGGCAGGCGCACGGATGTGCCCGTCGTCTCCAGGAGACCGTCGCGCACGAGCGAGTCGACGGCTTCGCGATCGAGTTCACCTGAGCGCCCGGCGACCACGATCCTGAGCGTCTCGGCGCGGCGCTGGCGGAAGGAGCCCTCGAAGCGCGACTGCTTCCGCAGAGGCTCGTAGCGCCGGCCGCGGGACGGGCAGGCGCGGGCGAGCGGGCACACTTCGCAGCGCGGAACCCGGGCAACGCAGACTTCCCGCCCGAGATCCATCAAGGCTTCGGCAGCCGGGGGCCCGAAGTCGTGGCCTGTCCGTTCGACGACTCGCCGGATGTTCGTATCGACGGGAAGCACCGCCTCGTTTCGGGCGAAACGTCGGACCGCGGCGGCCGTGTAGGTGCCGACGCCGGGCAACGCGGTCAGGTCGTCGGGCCAGCCTTCGGTCGCGACGATTCGTGCGGCCCGGTGCAGGTTGACCGCCCGGCGGTTGTAGCCGAGCCCCTGCCAGGCGCGGATGACGTCGTCGAGCCCGGCCGCTGCCAACGACTCGACGGTCGGCCAGCGCTCCATCCACGCCTCGAACCTCGGAGCGACCCGCGCAACCTGCGTCTGCTGAAGCATCACCTCGGAGACGAGCACCGCATACGGGTCGCGCCGGCGCCGCCAGGGGAGATCGCTCGCGTGCTCGGCATGCCAAGCAAGAAGCGCGGACTCCACGGTTGGCCAGACTACTTAGGAGGCCTGCGAGTCGATGAGACCGAGGAACCGTGCGACGGCCGCGGGCCGCGTAGTGACGCCGAGCTTGGCGTAGATGTTCTGGAGGTGCTTGCGCACCGTGCTCGGTGCGAGCCACAGCAAACTCGCGACTTCGGCGTTGGTCTTCCCCCGCGCAACCCAGGCCAACACTTCGCGCTCCCGGGCCGTCAATTCAACCTCCAAGTGACTTTCCTCCAGCACGAGCCCGTCGCTCGTTCGCTCGACGGTCAGCCAGTTCGTCCCTCGACGTCGAACCAATGGCGATTCGGCGCCTGCCTCCAGCCAGTCCGCGATGGCACTCGTCGACAACGCGCGCTTGTTCGCTGAGGTCTACCTGACCGCTGCGGATGCCTTCATCGCCGTCTGGGACGAGAAGGCGCACACGTCGTTCTGGCGGCCGATCACGGCCATTCGCGAGGCGGACACCGACGGCAATCCAAGAACCGTGGCGGATCCGACCTGGCTGCCGCTCCTCGCCAATCCGCCGTACCCCGAGCATCCGTCCGGCCATCTGGGCCTCAGCGGCTCGTTCGGGAAGACACTCCGGCAGTTCTTCGGAACCGACAGGCTCGCGTGGACCGACACCAATATCGCCGGGCGCACGCGGAGCTTTACGCGGGCCTCCGATGCGGTCGACGAGATCGTCGAGGCGCGCATCTGGTCCGGAATTCACTTCCGGAATGCAGACGAGGCCTCGGTCGTAATCGCCCGGCAGATCGCGAGGTATCGCGCGGAGAACTACTTCGGGCGCATGGATGACGACCACCACGAGGACGACGACGACTGACTGAGCGAAGCGGCCGCCCGGCTCCCGGGTCGGGCGGCCGCTAGATTCGCGCGATGAAGCGCGTCCGTTTCGCCCCGAGCCCGACGGGCTCGCTGCACGTCGGCAACGCGCTCAGCGCGGTCGTCAACCGGCGGGAGGGCGATTGGATGCTCCTGCGGATCGACGACACCGACCCCGCGCGAAACGTCGAGGGTGGGGAGGAGGCGATCCTGGGCGACCTCGAGTGGCTGGGGGTCGAGTGGGACGAGGGACCGCTCCGCCAGAGCGCGCGCCAGGAGCTGTACGCGGCCGCAGCAGAGCGCTTCGGCGGCGATCGCTTCGGCCGGACGACACTCCTCCGGGAGGACGGAACTGCGACCTATCACCTTGCGAGCGTCGTCGACGACTCCGAGCTCGGCATCACGCACGTCTACCGCGGCAACGACCACCGGCCGAATGAGGATCTTCACCGGCGGATCCACGAGGCGCTCGGAACTGCGCCGCCCGAATACGTGCATCACGGGCTCATCCTCGGCGAAGACGGGAAGAAGCTCTCCAAGCGCGCCGAGGGAGCGACTGTCGGCGCCCTGCGCGAGGACGGGCTCCCGGCCGAAGCGGTCCGCCGCTACCTCGAGGAGCTGGGACTCCCGCGGCACGACGTCCATTACGACCTGCCCCGGCTCCGCCGTCTTTCCGTCGAGGCGATCGAGGCGATGAGCGACGAGGAGCTGGCCGAGCGCGTCGGAGTTCCAGCCGGCGCGGTCCCCGTCGCACGGGGCGCCCGAGATCTTCACGAGGCCCGCGACTACGCCCAGCAGGTGCTGGAGCCGCCGCCGCCCGCGCCGACCGACTCGCCGGAGACCCTCGAGCGCTTCAGGGAGCTGGCCGGAGGCGAGCCCCGCGCGGTCGTGCGCGAGCTGAAGGCCGTCGGCGGCAACCTGCGCGCTCTCCGCCGTGCGCTGACCGGTCGCGACCGAGGCCCCGAGCTAGCGGCGATACTGGCCGCGCTCTCCCGGGAGGAAGCACTGCGCCGTGTCGATCAGGCTCTACAACACACTCACTCGTAGCATTGAGCCCCTGCCGGCGCCGCCCGGCCCGATCCGCATGTACTTCTGCGGGCCGACGGTCTACCAGCGGGCCCATGTCGGCAATGCCCGCCCGTTCCTGCTCGGGATGTGGCTTCGCAACTGGCTTCGCGAGGTCGGGTACGAAGCCACTCTCGTTCACAACATCACCGACATCAACGACTCGATCTACGAGGCGGCGCCCGGACAGAGCGCGAAGCTCGCCGCTGACGCGACGAGGTGGTACATCGAGGACACGGGCGCCTTCGGGATCGGCATGCCGGACCACTTGCCGAAAGCGACCGAGATGGTGCCGGAGATCGTCCGGTTCATCGAGGAACTGATCGCGCGCGACTTCGCCTACGCGGTCGAGGGCGACGTCTACTTTCGCGTCGCGCGCGACCCTCGATATGGCCGCCTCTCGGGTCAGCGGCCGGATCAGGTCGAGGAGCAGGAGCCGAACCCACTCAAGGAAGACTCGCGCGACTTCGCGCTGTGGAAGGCGAACAAGCCGGACGAGGACACGTCGTGGGAATCTCCCTGGGGCCTGGGCAGGCCGGGGTGGCACATCGAGTGCTCGGTCATGGCGGAGGAGCTCCTCGGGCCGGCGTTCGAGATCCACGGAGGCGGGCTCGACCTTGTTTTCCCCCACCACGAGAACGAGCTCGCTCAGTCGACCGCCCTCGGCCACGAGTTTGCTCGGATCTGGACGCACAACGGGATGCTCCGCTTCACAGGAGAGAAGATGTCGAAGTCCCGCGGGAACTTCGTGACGATCCAGGAGGCGATCGAGGAGTGGGGGCGGGAAGCGCTGCTCGTCTTCTTCCTCACCGGCCACTGGCGAAAGCCAATCGACTTCTCCGAGGAGACCGTCGTCTCGGCTGCCACGAGGGCAGAGACGTTCAGGGACGTCTTCCGGCGCCCGTCCGAGCCCGCCGGTCCCGGGGCTTGGAACCGCCTGGTCGCCACGCTCTCGGACGACTTCAACACGCCCGAGGCGCTCGCGATCATGCACAGCTGGCGCGATCACGACCTCCTCCGCCGTGCGCTGGGAATCTTCGGTCTGGTGTCGCTGGCCGAGACGCAGGACGCGCCGACCGAGCTCGTGAGGCTTGCCGAGCTCAGGCAGGAGGCCCGGGGCAACCGCGATTTCGAGGAAGCGGACCGCCTGCGCGGCGAGATCGACGCGGCCGGCTGGGCGGTGCGTGACGTGGCCGACGGCTTCCAGCTCGTACCGAAGTGACGACCGAGCTCGTCTACGGCCGAAACGCGGTGCGCGAGGCGCTTCGGGGGCCGCGCGCCGTGCGCGAGCTCTGGGCGACCGAGCGGGCGCTCTCGGGCGAGCCCTGGCTTCGCGACACCGACGGGCTCCGTGTCCACACGAAGCCGGAGCGGGAGCTGACCGAGGAGGTCGGCAACCGAGACCACCAGGGGGTCTTCGCCCGCTGTGAGCCGTACCGCTATGCCGACGCCCATGAGCTCGCGCAGACCGAGCGCCCGCTGCTCGTCTGCCTCGACCAGGTCACCGACCCGCACAACCTCGGCGCGGTCATCCGAAGTGCCGAGGGCGCGGGAGCGACTGGCGTCGTCGTCCCGGCGCACGGCTCCGCACGGGTGACGCCGGCAGTGTGCCGAGCCTCGGCCGGAGCCGTCGAGCATCTCGCCGTCGCCGTCGTGCCCAACCTCGCGCGGTACCTGAACGAGGTCAAAGGGCCGACGCTCTGGATCTGGGGCGCGGCGGCGGACGGAGACGTGGGCCTCTGGGACGCGGACTTCGGCGAAGGCGGAGCCATCTTCGTGCTCGGCGCAGAGGGGCGAGGCTTGCGGCCGCTCGTCCGCAGGTCGTGCGACGAGATCGTGTCGATTCCGCTGCTCGGAGAGGTCGCCTCGCTGAACGTCAGCGTCGCAGCGGCGTTGCTCGTCTACGAGGCGAGGAGGCGGCGCGATGCCTGATCCGACGCTCTATCTGTTCGACGGTTACAACGTTCTTCACGCAGCGGGGCTCGCGGAGCGGGAGGAGCTGATCGACGCGCTCGCAAGCTTCGTCGCGCTCCGCGGAGCCCGTGGCGTCGTGGTCTTCGACGGCGTCGGACCGGACGGACACTATGGCGCACTCGAAATCCGGTTCGCGAAAAACGCCGACTCGATGCTGGAGCGGCTCGCTGCCGAGCACCGGCATGGAGAGCGGGTTTGCCTCGTGTCCTCCGACGTGGCCGTTCGCGGCACTTCCGGCCAGGAGGTGGCGAAGATCAGCTCTCGCGAGTTCGCCTCGACGCTCGGTTCCGTGGAGCACAGCGAAGGACGGCCGAGCCGCCTCGGCGACCGGATCGACGAAGAGACGAGGGAGCGGCTCGAGCGGCTCCGCCGCGCCGGCAACTGATCCAGGGACCGGTTGCGTCGGGTCCACCGCAATGGTCCGGGTGGACCAGGACATTTGCAATCGGCTTGTAATGTCTCCAACTCCTTGCTACCGTCCTGGTCAAGTTGAGGTTGAGGCTGCTTCGGCACTAGCACCCGGATCAGAAAATCAACACCGACAGAGAGACTTCCCATGGCCGCCAGACCAGCCACCCGGACGTATTCGTATTCCGCCCAGCGGGCCGAGCGGGAGCTCGCAGACCTTCAGCTCGTCCTTCGTGCGCGAAACGGCGACGACAAGGCGATGGACACGCTGATCCGCCGCTACAACGGGTTCGTCCGGCTGAAGTCAAGCTCCTACTTTCTCGCTGGCGGCGATTCGGAAGATCTGATCCAGGAGGGCCTGATCGGTCTCTACAAGGCCGTTCGTGACTTTCGCTCGGACAAGGAGACCTCGTTCCGAAGCTTCGCCGAGCTCTGCATCACGCGGCAGATCATCACGGCGATCAAGACGGCGACGCGCTTCAAGCACGCACCGCTGAACACGTACGTCTCGTTCTCCCAGACGCCCGCCGGCCAGGAGTCGGAAGGTGACTGCACGCTCGGTGACGCTCTTCCCGGGCCCAGCGTGGACGAGCCGTCGATCTGCGTGATCTCGACCGAGGAGCTTCAGAGCCTAGTCTTCTGCCTCGGAACCGGGCTCTCGTCGCTCGAGTCCGACGCCCTTCGGCTCTACCTGGAGGGGTCGTCCTACGAAGAGATGGCCGTGGATCTCGAGGTGGACACGAAGACGATCGACAACGCGCTCCAGCGAGTCAAGCGCAAGATCCTGCAGCACCAGGAAACACGCCAGGTCCTGCAGTAGCCCCGGCTACGATCCCGTCACTGCCGGAGTAGCTCAGCTGGTAGAGCACCGCTCTTGTAAAGCGGATGTCGTCGGTTCGAGTCCGACCTCCGGCTCTAGGCTTCGAGCGCTTGCTCCAGATCGGACCAGATCTCGTCCGGGTCTTCCAGTCCGACGCTGAGCCGCACGAGATTCTCCGGTACGCGGTCGCCCTCCCACCGGGCGCGGGTCTCGAGGACCGACCTCGTCCCGCCCAGGCTCGTTGCGTTCTTGATCTTCCGCACCGAGGTCTCGACCCGTAGGGCAGCCTCTGCGCCTCCTGCGACGTCGAACGACATGAGCCCGCCGAAGCCCGGATAGCGGACGCGCTCGACCGCTGGATGGGCTTCGAGGCGTCGCGCCACCTCTGTCGCGTTTGCCGTGTGGCGCTCCATGCGAACCTCGAGCGTCTCCAGGCTCCGGGCGAGGAGCCACGCCGGGTCCGGCGCCGCGACGATTCCGGATCGCCCGCGGAACTCCTTGAGTCGCTCGTAGTCGTCCTCCGATCGGCAGATGACCGCACCGAGGAGCACGTCGGAATGGCCACCGAGGAACTTCGTGGCGCTATGCATCGAGAAGTCCGCGCCGCGGTCGAGGGGCCGCAGGTAGACAGGGGTCGAAGCCGTCGCATCGACGACTACCGGCGCCGGGTAGGCAACCGCAGCATCCAGATCCGGCAGCGTGAGCAGCGGGTTGGAGGGTGACTCCACCCAGACGAGATCGGCACCCTCGGGAGGAGGGCCGGTCTGATCGAACTCGACCATGCGCAAGCCCCAACGCTCGAGCGCCCGCATGAGCGTGGGCGTCCCGTAATACGCGTCCTTCGTAACCGCGGCCGTTCGCCCGGGCTCGAGAAACGTCAACAGGAGCGCAGTCGTCGCGCCCGACCCCGACGGAAAGAGGAGCGCATGGCCGCCTTCGAGCTTCCCCAGCCGGCGCTCAGCCTCTTCGCCCGCCGGGTGCGAATACCGCTGGTAGTAGAACTCGCCCGGCTTCCCGTCTTCATACGGCCAGTTCGTCGAGCGGTCGAGCATGCGTCCGACTCTAGTTAGGCTCCGCCCGGTGGCGGCGACTGACGACCGAACCGACTCGACGCAGGGGAAGCTCGACCGGCTGAACGAGCTTCGCGACGAAGCGCTCCACCCCGCGACCGAGAAGGCGGTCGAGAAGCACAAGGCTCAGGGCAAGCTCCTCGCGCACGAGCGGATCGAGAAACTGCTCGACCCGGGATCGTTCGTCGAGCTCGACCGCTTCGTCCGCCACAGGAACCCGTACTTCGGGATGATGGAGCGACGGCCGTGGGGCGACGCGGTCGTCACCGGCTACGGGACGATCTTCGGCCGCAAGGTCTTCGTCTTCTCCCAGGATTTCACGATTTTTGGGGGAAGCCTCTCGGAGGCGTTCGCGGAGAAGATCTGCAAGGTGATGGACCTCGCCGTGAAGTTCGGCTGCCCGGTGATCGGCATCAACGACTCCGGCGGGGCAAGGATCCAGGAAGGCGTCGTGTCGCTCGCGGGCTACGCGGAGATCTTCTGGCGCAACGTCCAGGCCTCGGGCGTGATCCCGCAGATCAGCCTCGTGATGGGCCCGACCGCCGGCGGCGCCGTCTACTCACCGGCGATGACGGACTTCATCTTCATGGTCGAGGACAGCTCGTACATGTTCATCACGGGCCCCGACGTAGTGAAGACGGTGACCGGCGAGGAAGTCACGTTCGAGGAGCTCGGCGGAGCCGCTACCCACGCCTCGAAGTCGGGCGTCGCCCACTTCACGGCTGTGGACGAGGAAAGCCTGCTCGAGGACGCGCGCTACCTCCTCTCGTACCTGCCGCAGAACAACCTCGACCCGCCGCCGTACTTCCCGCCGACAGACCCCCCGGACCGGGAGGACGCCGACCTCGACTCGATCATCCCGAACGAGCCGACGAAGCCGTACGACATGAAGAAGATCATCAAGCGCGTCGTCGACGAGGGCGAGTTCTTCGAGGTGCACGAGCGCTTCGCTGCGAACATCGTGTGTGGCTACGCGCGACTCGGCGGGCATCCCGTCGGAATCGTCGGCAACCAGCCGCATGCGATCGCGGGCGTGCTCGACATCGACTCCTCCGTCAAGGCCGCGCGATTCGTTCGCACCTGCGACGCGTTCAACATCCCGCTCGTCACGTTCGTGGACGTTCCGGGGTTCCTGCCGGGAACCGACCAGGAGTGGCGGGGAATCATCCGACACGGCGCGAAGCTCCTCTACGCGTACTGCGAGGCGACTGTTCCGAAGCTCACGGTCATCACACGCAAGGCGTACGGAGGTGCGTACGACGTCATGAGCTCGAAGCACATCCGCGCGGACTTCAACTACGCCTGGCCGACCGCCGAGGTCGCAGTCATGGGGCCGGAGGGAGCCGTCAACATCGTCTTCCGCAAGGAGCTGGAGGACTCAGACGATCCCGACGCGAGGCGGGACGAGCTGATCGCCGATTACCGTGAGCAGTTCGCGAACCCCTATGTCGCCGCTGAGCGCGGTTACGTCGACGACGTCATCGAGCCGCGGCGAACGCGGCCGGTGCTCATCGATGCGCTTCAAGCCTCGCTGACGAAGCGCGAGCCGCGGCCGCGCCGCAAGCACGGCAACATCCCGCTCTAGGCCCTCCCTTTCGCTAACGCGCGGCCGCGGCCGTCGCTGGAGCCCGTTCCACGAGCTCGCGCGCAAACGCCTCGACGATGGACGGGTCGAACTGCGTGCCGGCGCAGCGGTCGAGCTCCGTGACGGCGTCGCGGGGACTGAGGCGGCCACGGTACGCGCGGTCAGACGTCATGGCGTCGTACGCATCCGCGACGAAGATGATCCTGGCTCCCAGCGGGATCTCGTCGCCTCGAAGCCGGTTGGGATAGCCGCTTCCGTCCCAGCGCTCGTGGTGGTGGAGAACCCATTCGGCGACTGGATCGACGCCGAGACTCTCGAGCATCCGGTGGCCGATCTGCGGGTGCCGCTCGAGGACGAGGCGCTCGGGCGGCGTGAGCGGGCCCGGCTTGCGGAGGATCTCCTCGGGGATCGCGAGCTTTCCGAGGTCATGAAGGCTTCCCGCGAGGCGTGCGAGCTCGATCTGTTCCTGGTCGAGCCCGAGGAGTTGCGCGATCCACGCACCGAGCTCGGCGACGCGCGTGGAGTGGCTGCCGGTGTAGGTATCCCGCGCGTCGACCGCCTTGGCGAGGCTTGCGGCGGCCCGGAAGCGCGCCGCGCGGTCGGGGCCGTGCGCGAGCCGGCGGAGCTCGGCGAGCTCGACGACGTCGGGCCGGTAGACGTGGACGCGGTTCTTCCCGTGCTCCTTCGCCCAATAGAGGGCGCTGTCGGCGAGCCGGATCAGCTCGTCGCGGTCGAAGGCCTGCCGGGGAAAGCCGGCGATCCCGGCGCTGGCCGTGACCGATCCGACGTCGTCGAGCGCGACGCTCGAGAGCCGCTCCAGCACGGACGACGCAGTCGCAAGAGCCTCATCTGCCGGCATGCCGGGGAGGAGCAATGCGAACTCGTCGCCTCCGAGCCGGAACGCCTCTCCGTTCTGGCGGAGCCGGCTGCCCACCTGGGCCAGGATCCGGTCGCCCGCAGGATGGCCGAAGAGGTCGTTGATCCGCTTGAAGTCGTCGACGTCGATCATGCAGAGCGTGAACGGCTCGCCGTCGGCCTCGGCCCGGTGCAGCTCCCGCTGGACGCGCTCCTGGAAGCTGCGGTGATTCCCCAGGCCGGTGAGCGGGTCGGTGAGCGCGAGGCGCATCGCCCGGAGAGCC
>Ga0180121_10000209_pt1 | contig 22895 bp, 21 predicted proteins | sample AntDrymUQ5402106_2_FD_129676 | JGI IMG/M metagenome (GOLD analysis project Ga0180121, IMG submission 129676) | Polar desert sand microbial communities from Dry Valleys, Antarctica - metaG UQ540 (21.06) (version 2) (version 2) | ecosystem: Environmental > Terrestrial > Soil > Desert | place...
AAGCTCGCGGTGGGCTACACCCTCGACGAGATCCCCAACGACATAACACGCGAGACACCGGCGTCCTTCGAGCCGACGCTGGACTACGTCGTGGTGAAGGTGCCCCGGTTCGCGTTCGAGAAGTTCCCCGGCGCCGACCCGACGCTGACCACGCACATGAAGAGCGTCGGCGAGGCGATGGCGATCGGGCGCTGCTTCACCGAGGCGCTGCAGAAGGCGCTGCGGTCGCTGGAGAAGCGGGACGCGTCGTTCGACTGGCCGGCCCGCGACGACGACCACAACCACAACTGCATGATCACCGGGGAGGGGGTCTTGGCTGGGGTGGGGGGGCTGGTGGAGCGGGCGAGCGTGCCGCACGACGGGCGGCTGCGGGTGGTGCAGCAGGCGCTGTGGGCGGGGGCGAGCGTCGAGGACCTCGCCGCCGCGACCGGGATCGACCCGTGGTTCCTCGACCAGGTGCAACTCGTCAACGAGGTGGCAGAGGAGGTCAGGAGCGCGCCCGAGCTCGACCGTGACCTGCTGCGCCTGGCCAAGCGCCACGGCTTCTCCGACGTCCAGGTCGGCGGGCTGCGCGGCCTCCCCGAGGACGTCGTCCGCGGGGTGCGCCACGCCCTGGGCATCCGCCCGGTGTTCAAGACCGTCGACACCTGCGCGGCGGAGTTCGCCGCGACCACGCCGTACCACTACTCCTGCTACGACGAGGAGACCGAGGTCGCGGCGCGCGAGGAGCCGGCCGTGCTGATCCTGGGCAGCGGGCCCAACCGGATCGGCCAGGGCATCGAGTTCGACTACTCCTGCGTTCACGCGTCGTTCGCGCTGCGCGAGCAGGGCTTCCGCACGGTCATGGTCAACTGCAACCCCGAGACCGTGTCCACCGACTACGACACCTCGGACCGCCTCTACTTCGAGCCGCTCACCCTCGAGGACGTCCTCGAGGTGGTGCACGCCGAGCGGCAGGCCGGCCCGGTCCTCGGCGTCGTCGTCCAGCTCGGCGGACAGACACCGCTCGGGCTCGCCCGGGGCCTCGAGGCCGCCGGCGTCACCATCCTCGGGACCACCGTCGAGTCCATCCACCTCGCCGAGGACCGGGGGTCGTTCTCCGAGGTGCTCGCCGACGCGGGCCTGGTCGCGCCCAAGCACGGCACGGCCACGTCGTACGACGGAGCGCGCCGCGTCGCGGCCGGCATCGGCTACCCGGTGCTCGTCCGGCCGTCCTACGTGCTCGGCGGGCGCGGCATGCAGATCGTGTACGACGACGAGGAGCTGGCCACCTACATGACCGAGGCGACCGAGGTCTCGGCCGACCGGCCCGTCCTGGTCGACCGGTTCCTCGACGACGCCATCGAGATCGACGTCGACGCCCTCTACGACGGCCACGAGCTCTACCTCGGCGGGGTCATGGAGCACATCGAGGAGGCCGGCATCCACTCCGGGGACTCTGCCTGCGTCCTGCCGCCGGTCACCCTCGGTCGCGAGCAGGTCGAACGGGTGCGCGACCAGACCCGCCGACTCGCCGAGGGCATCGGGGTCCTCGGCCTGCTCAACGTGCAGTTCGGCCTGGTCGCCGACGTCCTCTACGTCCTGGAGGCCAACCCGCGCGCCTCCCGCACCGCGCCCTTCGTCTCCAAGGCGACCGGGGTGCCGCTCGCGAAGGCGGCGGCCCGGATCATGGTGGGGGCGACGATCGCCCAGCTCCGCTCCGAGGGTGTGCTGCCGGAGCACGACGGGGGCCTGCTGCCCCGGCCCGGTGACCGGCCCACGCACGTCTCGGTCAAGGAGGCCGTGCTGCCGTTCAAGCGGTTCCGCACCGTCGAGGGCCGCGGCGTGGACCACATCCTCGGTCCGGAGATGCGCTCGACGGGTGAGGTCATGGGCATCGACGCCTCGTTCGGCACCGCCTTCGCCAAGTCCCAGGCATCCGCCTACGGCGGGCTGCCCACCAAGGGCGTGGTGTTCGTCTCGATGGCCGACCGCGACAAGCGCGCCATGATCTTCCCCGTGAAGCGGCTGGCCGACCTCGGCTTCCAGGTGGTCGCCACCGAGGGCACCGCCGACGTGCTGCTGCGCAACGGCGTGGACGCGACGGTGGTCCGCAAGCACAGCACCGGCCAGGGGCCCCAGGGCGAGCCCACGGTGGTCGAGCGGATCCTCGCCGGCGAGGTCGACATGGTCGTGAACACACCGTCGGGCCGCCGCGCCCGCGCCGACGGCTACGAGATCCGGGCCGCCGCCATCGCGATGGACCGGCCGATCATCACCACCGTCCAGGAGCTCGCTGCGGCGGTGCAGGGCATCGAGGCGCTCGGGCGCGGCGAGCTCGACGTGCGCTCCATCCAGGACTGGACCGCCGCCGCGTCGACCGGGCGACCGGTCGCGGACCGCTGATGAGCGACGGTCCGCTGCAGGTGCGCGGCGAGGTGCTCTCACTGCGCCGGGCGGGCGCCTACCACCACCTGACGCTGGTGGCGCCCGGCGTGGCCGAGCGCACCCGGCCCGGCCAGTTCGTGACGCTGGCGGTGGGGGGTCCCGAGTCCGCCCTGTCCCTGCGCCGCGCGTTCTCCGTCTACAAGGGGAGCCCGCGCGGGGTCTACGGCGGCACCGTCGAGCTCGTCTTCGCCGTCGCCGGCCCTGGCACCGCGTGGCTCGCGGCCCAGCCGCCGCACACCCATGTCGACGTCGTCGGGCCTCTGGGGCGGCCCTTCACGCTGCCCCGGGCGAGCGCCAGCGCGACGCTGGTCGGTGGCGGCTACGGCAGCGCGCCGCTCTTCGGGCTGGCCGAGGTGCTGCGCAGCAGGGGCTGCCGGGTCGACTTCGTCCTCGGCGCCGCCTCCCAGGACCGCATCTTCGGGGCGCTGGACGCCCGGCGGATGTCCTCGACGGTCGCCGTCACGACCGACGACGGCTCGCTGGGCACGAAGGGCCGGGTCACCGACGTGCTGCCAGAGGTGATGTCCCGCGCCGGCACCGACGTCGTCTACGCCTGCGGCCCGATGCCGATGCTGCGCGCCGTCAGCGCTGTGGCCGCGGCCGCCGGGGTGCCCGCCCAGTGCGCGGTGGAGGAGGCGATGGCCTGCGGGATCGGCGTGTGCATGACGTGCGTCCTGCCCGTCGTGGGCGACGACGGCATCACCCGGATGGTCCGCTCCTGCGTCGAGGGACCGGTCTTCCTCGGTGACCGCGTGCGCTGGGACGCCGTGGGCACCGTCCCGCCAGACACGTACGGCGCGCCCCCGGCCGCTGCTGCCCAGGCGGCGCGCACGTGACCCGGTTCTCCGTCCGCACGGTCCGGGCACCCGACCGCGCCGTCGAGCCGCGCTACGACCTGTCGACCCGCCTCGGCGCCCTGGTGCTGCCAAACCCGGTCCTGACCGCGTCGGGCTGCGCCGCGTCGGGACGCGAGCTCGACCAGTTCTTCGACGTTGCCGCGCTCGGGGCGGTGGTGACCAAGTCGATCATGCTCGAGGCCCGGTCCGGGCGCGCGACGCCGCGGATGGCCGAGACCCCCAGCGGCATGCTGAACTCGATCGGCCTGCAGGGCCCCGGCATCGACGGCTTCCTCGAGCACGACCTGCCGTGGCTGCGCGAGAGGGGTGCCCGGGCCATCGTCTCGATCGCGGGCGGCAGCGTCACGGAGTACGCCGAGCTCGCCGGCCGGCTCCGCGGAGCAGCAGGGGTCGCCGCGGTCGAGGTGAACATCTCCTGCCCCAACGTCGCCGACCGCGGGCTGGTCTTCGCCTGCGACCCGCGGGCCGCGGCCTCGGTGGTCTCGGCCGTCCGGGACCGGTCCGCCCCGACCGTCCCGGTCTTCGCCAAGCTCTCCCCGGACGTCACGGACATCGTCGCGGTGGCTCGAGCGTGCGTCGACGGCGGGGCCGACGGGCTGTCGATGATCAACACGCTTCTGGGCATGGCGATCGACCCCGACACGATGCGCCCGGTGCTCGGTGGCGTGACCGGTGGCCTGTCCGGCCCGGCGATCAGGCCGGTCGCCGTGCGCTGCGTCTGGCAGGTCCACGCGGCACTGCCCGACGTCCCGATCATCGGCATGGGGGGCGTTCGCAGCGGCCTCGACGCTCTCGAGCTGATCCTCGCGGGTGCCAGCGCGGTCTCGGTCGGGACGGCGGTCTTCGGTGACCCCGGTGCCCCGGCGCGGGTGCTCACGGAGCTGCGTCACGCCCTGGTCGACCGGGGCTTCGCGGGCGTCCGCGACGCCGTCGGCCACGCCCACCGCCCGAGCGAGACGTGACGGACCTCGCGCCGGTTGCCCTGGCCCTCGACACCGGCGACCTGGGGCGGGCGGTCGGCTGGGCCACGGCAGCCGGCCCCCACGTGCGCACGATGAAGGTCGGCCTCGAGCTCTACCTGCGCCACGGGGTGGACGCGGTCATCGAGGTCCGCGAGGCCAGCGGTGGGAGGGAGGTGTTCCTCGACCTCAAGCTGCACGACATCCCGCACACCGTGAGCGGGGCCGCCCGATCCGTGGCTGACCTGGCCCCGGACTTCCTCACCGTCCACGCGAGCGGCGGTCATGACATGGTGCGCGCCGCCGTCGACGCGCTGCCGGGCACCGCCGTCGTCGGCGTCACGGTCCTGACGTCCCTGGCCGCGGGCGACCTCGCCCGGGTGGGCTTCGCCGGCTCGCCGCGCGACGTCGTGCTCCGCCTCGCGGTGCTCGCCGTCGAGGCCGGCGCGAGGGCGCTGGTCTGCTCGCCGTTGGAGGTCTCGGACGTACGCCGGGAGGTCGGCCCGGACATCACCCTGATCACTCCCGGGGTCCGCCCGGTCGGGTCGGGGACCGGCGACCAGAGCCGGGTCGCCACCGCCGAGCAGGCACTGGCCGACGGGGCGGACCTCCTCGTCGTGGGGCGCCCGCTTACCGGCGCGGCCGACCCGGGCCAGGCGGCCGCGGAGCTCGCCGCGTCGCTGCGGCGCCGCTGACCCATGGGGTCGCAGCCGGACCCGACAGCCTCGGCCGCGTGGGCGGGGTGATGGACCCGGCGGCCGGCGAGATGGGCGGATCCACCGGGTCCAGCGCATCCGGCGAGCTGGACCGGGCCTCGGGCGCGCTGTACGGACTGGCCGTCGGGGACGCGCTGGGCATGCCCACGCAGCTGATGACCCGGGCGCAGGTCGTGGCGCGCTACGGCAGCCGGCTGGTGCGGTTCGAGCCGGCCGGCGCGGACCATCCCATCGCCGCGGGCCTCGCGGCGGGCACGGTCACCGACGACACCGAGCAGGCCGTCCTGCTCGCCGAGCTGCTCGTCGCCGGCGGTGGCAGGGTCGACCCGAGCGACTGGGCACGGGCTCTTGCGGAGTGGGAGGCCGACATGGTCCGGCGGGGGTCCGACGACCTGCTCGGGCCCTCGACCCGGCGGGCCCTTCGCGCGGTCGAGGCGGGCGTCTCCCCGCACGAGGCCGGGGCGACGGGTGACACCAACGGTGCAGCGATGCGCATCGCACCGGTCGGGGTGATGATGCCGGTCGAGGATCTCGGCGACCTCGATGCCCTGGTTGCTGCGGTGGTCGAGGTGAGCCGGGTGACCCATGGCACGGACGTGGCCCTTGCCGGCGCCTGTGCGGTGGCTGCCGCCGTGAGCGCGGGGGTCTCCGGCGCGGGTGTGACCGAGGCGTGCGACCTGGCGACCACCGTCTGCGCGCGAGCTGCGGCGCTCGGCCGGGCCACAGGTGCGCCGCCGCTGGAGTCGCTGATCCGCAGCGCCCGCGAGGTCGCGCTGGCAGGTCCACCCGACGGCGCGGCCGAGGTGATCGAGGGACGGATCGGCACCGGACTGGCGACCGTCGAGTCGGTGCCGGCGGCCTTCGCCGTGCTCGCCGTACATGCAGACGACCCGTGGGCGGCCTGCCTGACGGCAGCGTCGCTCGGTGGCGACAGCGACACGATCGCGGCCGTCGTGGGTGCGGTGGCCGGCGCCTGTCACGGCGCGAGCCGCCTGCCTTCGGAGGCAAGGGAGCTGGTGGCATCGGTGAACGGGCTGCGTCTCGAGCCTCTCGCTGCCCGGCTGCTCGAGCTGCGCCGCACCCATCTGCCGGACCCGGGGGAGCCACCGTGACGCGCCGACTCGTCAGCGCCGGCGAGGTGGTGGTGGACCTCGTGCTCTCGGTGCCTGCGCTGCCGCAGAGAGGTGGGGACGTCATCGCCAGCAGCATCCGGAGCGAGGTCGGCGGCGCGTTCAACGTCATGGCCGCCGCGGCCCGGCAGGGGGTGCCGGTGACGTACGCCGGACTTCTCGGCACTGGTCCGATGGCGGAACTCGCCCGGGCGGCACTGCTGCGCGAGGGCGTGGACATCGCGTTGGCTCCCCGCTCCGGGACCGACACCGGCACCGTCGTCACCTTGGTGGAGCCCGACGGGGAGCGGACCTTCGTGACCACCCTCGGGGCGGAGGCGCAGCTGGGCGGTGACGACCTCGCGCGGGTGACCGTGCGACCCGACGACGTTGTGCACGTCTCGGGCTACGGACTGGCCTACCCGTGCAACGGGCCGAGCCTGCGGGCCTGGGTCGCGACGCTGCCGGACACCGTGACGCTGGTCCTTGACCCAGGACCGCTGGTGGACCGGATACCTGCGTCGCTGTTGGACGGTGTGCTCGACCGCTGCGACTGGCTCAGCGCGAACCTCGCCGAGGCGCGGGCCCTCCGCCGCGGGAGAGGCAGCCCCGACCCGGTCGACCCGGTCGACGCTGCCGACACGGTCGATGCTGCTGTGCTCGCAGACCGGCTGCTGGCCACGGTCCGCGCGGGTGTCGTGGTTCGCCTCGGCCACCGCGGTGCAGTCGTCGCGGCCGCGGGACTCCCCGCGACGTACGTCCCACCCTTCCCGGTGCAGCCCGTCGACCTCAACGGCGCGGGTGACGCGCACGTCGGCAGCCTCGTCGCCTCGATCGCCCGGGACCGCCGCGCGTTCGACCCGGTGACCGCGATCCGTCGGGCGAACGTCGCGGCCGCACTCGCCGTCACCCGTCACGGACCGGGCACGGCACCGACCGCCGCCGAGATCGAGGCCTTCTCGGGGCGCCGACGGACACCTGAGGACGGCTCACCTGAACGGCTGAACCTCTCCCCATGACGTGACCCGCATTGCTTGAAGGTCGTTGGTGTCGCTAGGTTCCTGTCTCTGTCGACTGTCCGCCGAACGTCCGCCGAACGTCCGCCGGACAACCGCCCACCGCTCCGATGCCCGAGGTGACCGCACGTGGCACTGCCCCCGTTGACCCCCGAGCAGAGGACAGCAGCCCTGGAGAAGGCTGCGATCGCACGACGGGAACGGGCCGCGGTGAAGAACCGGCTCAAACACTCCGGCGCGTCCCTCATCGAGGTGCTCAAGGAAGGTAGTCGCGCGGGCGGCAACGACATCGTCGGCAAGATGAAGGTGCACGCGGTCCTGGAAGCCCTGCCCGGTGTCGGCAAGGTGCGCGCCCGCAAGATCATGGAGGACATCGGGATCTCCGAGAGCCGTCGGGTGCGCGGACTCGGTGCACAGCAGATGGCTGCACTCGAGCGGGAGTTCGGCGGCACCGCCTGATCACCGGCACGTCCGGGGCAGCCAGCCCATCGGGGCCGCTCGTCGTGCTGTCCGGTCCCTCCGGTGTCGGCAAGAGCACGGTGGTCCGTGCGTTGCGCGCCCGCCACCCCGACGTCTGGGTCTCGGTGTCGGCGACGACCAGGTTCCCGCGGCCGGGCGAGACCGACGGCGTGCACTACCGGTTCGTCTCGCGGGAGCGGTTCGAGGAGATGGCGGCCCACGGCGAGCTGCTCGAGTGGGCCACGTTCGCCGGCAACCTCTACGGGACACCCCGCCAGCCGGTCGCAGACCGTCTCGGCTCCGGCCGCCCGGTGCTGCTCGAGATCGACCTGCAGGGGGCGCGGCAGGTACGCGCTGCCGTCCCGGACGCCCGGCTGGTGTTCCTCACACCCCCCACCTGGGACGAGCTGGTCCGGCGGCTGACCGGTCGCGGCACCGAGTCGCCCGAGGTGGTCGAACGGCGCCTGGCCACCGCCCGGGAGGAGCTGGCGGCCGAGCCGGAGTTCGACCTGACCCTGGTCAACACGAGCGTCGATGAGGTCGTGTCACGGCTGATAGCCTTGCTGCAGAGTCCCTGACCCGTCCGTCCGCTGCTCTGTCCGCTCGTTCTCAACCGGAAGGTCCCCCGTGTCCGGCACCGTCGCCGCGCCTGAAGGCATCACCAACCCCCCCATCGACGAGCTGCTCGCCGCGACCGACTCCAAGTACAGCCTGGTCATCTACGCCGCCAAGCGCGCGCGACAGATCAACGCCTACTACTCCCAGCTCGGCGAGGGTCTCCTGGAGTACGTCGGGCCGCTGGTCGAGACACATGTGCACGAGAAGCCACTATCCATCGCGATGCGCGAGATCAGCAGCGGCATGCTGACCGCCGAGAAGGTCGACCAGGCCTAGCCCGGCCCGGTCACCGCGTCTCCCGAGGGGGCCTGCGCCGTGACAGCAGCCCGACACGGCGCCGCCGGCGCTGCCCAGGTCGTGCTCGGCGTGGGCGGTGGCGTCGCGGCCTACAAGGTCGCCTCCCTGCTCCGGCTCTTCACCGAGGCGGGCCACGACGTGCGCGTCGTCCCCACCCGCGCCGCGCTGTCCTTCGTCGGCGCCCCCACCTGGGCCGCCCTGTCCGGGCATCCCGTCACCAGCGAGGTGTGGGACGACGTGCACGAGGTGCCCCACGTGCAGGTCGGCCGGCAGGCCGACCTGGTCGTCGTGGCGCCCGCCACCGCCGACCTGCTGGCCCGCGCCGCGCACGGGCTCGCCGACGACCTGCTCACCAACGCGCTGCTGACCGCACGGTGCCCGGTGCTGATGGTCCCCGCCATGCACACGGAGATGTGGATGCACCCCGCCACCCAGGACAACGTGGCGACGCTGCGCCGTCGCGGCGCCCACGTGCTCGACCCGGCGTCCGGGCGGCTCACCGGCACCGACACCGGCCCCGGCCGGATGCCCGAGCCGGCCGAGATCTTCGCGGTCGCCGTCGCCCTGCTCGACGGCTGGGGTGCCGTCGCCGACCTCGCCGGGCGCCACGTCGTCGTCAGCGCCGGCGGCACCCGGGAGCACCTGGACCCGGTGCGCTTCCTCGGCAACCGCTCGTCGGGGCGGCAGGGCTACGCGCTGGCGGCGACCGCCCGCGCCCGCGGCGCCGAGGTGACCCTGGTGGCGGCCAACGTCGCCCTGCCCGACCCGGCCGGGGTCAAGGTGGTGCGGGTGGTGTCGGCCGACGAGCTCCGGGAGGCCGTGCTGGGCGCCGCCACCGACGCGGACGCGGTCGTGATGGCGGCCGCAGTGGCCGACTTCCGCCCCCGCGACACCTCCGCAGCCAAGATCAAGAAGGGCCAGGGGGAGCCGACCGAGATCGCCTTCGTCCGGACCGCCGACGTCCTGGCCGAGCTTGCGGCGACACCGCGGTCGCGGGCGGGGCAGGTCGTGGTCGGGTTCGCCGCCGAGACCGGGGACTCCGGGGCCGACGTCCTCACCCACGGCCGGGCCAAGCTCGCCCGCAAGGGTGCGGACCTGCTGGTCGTGAACGAGGTGGGGGCCGTGGGGCACCCGACCGGCTTCGAGGGGACCGAGAACGCGGCCGTCGTCCTCGGCGCGGACGGCAGCGAGACCCTGGTGCCCCTGGGCAGCAAGGAGGCGCTGGCGGGCGTGGTCTGGGACCTCGTCGTGCGGCGCCTGCCCGGCGTACGCCCGGTGGACGGCCGTTAGACTCGCCCGCGACCTGCCCGCTGCTTGCACTCCCCGCGCGCCGTCCGACCCGTAGCCGTCCGACCAGTAGGAGCACCATGTCCCGCCGCCTGTTCACCTCCGAGTCCGTCACCGAGGGACACCCGGACAAGATCGCGGACCAGATCAGCGACTCGATCCTGGACGCGCTGCTCGCCGAGGACCCGGCCAGCCGGGTCGCCGTCGAGACGCTGATCATGACCGGGCAGGTCCACGTCGCCGGCGAGGTGACCACCTCGGGCTACGCCGACATCCCCACGATCGTGCGCGAGCGCATCCTCGAGATCGGCTACGACTCCTCGGCCAAGGGCTTCGACGGCCACTCCTGCGGCGTGTCGGTGTCGATCGGGAACCAGTCTCCCGACATCGCCCAGGGCGTCGACGACGCCTACGAACACCGAACAGGCGACCATGTCGACCCTTCCCGCGATGATCCTCTGGACCGGCAGGGCGCCGGCGACCAGGGGCTGATGTTCGGCTACGCCTGCCGCGACACCCCCGAGCTGATGCCGCTGCCGATCTCGTTGGCCCACCGCCTGGCCCAGCAGCTGTCCTCGGTCCGTAAGGACGGCGCGGTTCCCTACCTGCGCCCGGACGGCAAGACGCAGGTCACCATCGAGTACGACGGGGACCGCCCGGTCCGCCTCGACACCGTGGTGGTGTCGAGCCAGCACGCCAGCGACATCGCGCTGGAGTCGATGCTCGAGCCGGACATCGCCGAGCAGGTGGTCAAGCCGGTCCTCGACGGCGTGGAGATCGACACGTCGGGCTTCCGGCTGCTCGTGAACCCGACCGGGCGCTTCGAGATCGGCGGCCCGATGGGCGACGCGGGCCTCACCGGCCGCAAGATCATCGTCGACACCTACGGCGGCATGGCCCGGCACGGGGGCGGGGCCTTCTCGGGCAAGGACCCGTCCAAGGTCGACCGCTCCGCGGCCTACGCGATGCGGTGGGTCGCGAAGAACGTCGTCGCGGCGGGGCTCGCCTCCCGGTGCGAGGTGCAGGTCGCCTACGCCATCGGCAAGGCCCACCCGGTCGGGCTGTTCGTCGAGTGCTTCGGGACCGAGGTCGTGGCGGTCCAGAAGATCCAGGACGCGGTCGGCGAGGTCTTCGACCTGCGGCCGGCGGCGATCATCCGCGACCTGGACCTGCTGCGGCCCATCTACTCGGGCACCGCGGCGTACGGCCACTTCGGTCGTGAGCTGCCCGACTTCACCTGGGAGCGCACCGACCGCGTCGAGGGCCTGCGCACCATCACCGGCCGCTGACCCCCACCGGTTGGCGGCGGTCGTACGCCGGGGTCTGGGCTGTCAGCGTGACCAGGGGTGCTGCTGAGATGGCGTCATGACGGTGCGGCCCGAGCACGCGGTGCAGCGGCCGGTCGCCAGGGTGGTGGTCGACGTGTCGCTCGCACATCTCGACCGGGTCTTCGACTACCTGGTCCCGGCCGAGCTGGCCGAGGTGGCTGTCCCCGGCGTCCGCGTGCGGGTCCGTTTCGCGGGCCGGCTGGTGAACGGCTTCGTCGTGGAGCGCGCCGAGGCGTCCGAGCACACCGGGCGGCTGGCGTCCCTGCACAAGGTCGTCTCACCCCAGCCCGTCCTCGTCCCGGCCGTGCACGCCCTCGCGCGGGCGGTCGCCGACCACTACGCCGGCACCGAGCCCGACGTGCTGCGCCTCGCCGTCCCGCCGCGGCACGCGCGGGCCGAGGCCGGCGACCCCGGCAGCCTCGGCGCCCTGTCGGCCGCCCCGGAACGGCCCGCGACCGGCACCTGGTCGCGCTACCCCCACGGCCCGGCCCTGCTCGACGCCGTCCACGGCGGCTCCGACGCCCGGGCGGTCTGGACGGCACTGCCCGGCCCGACCTGGCCGAGCGAGATCGCCGGGCTCGTGCTCACGGCGCTCGCCGGCGGGCGTGGGGCGCTCGTCGTCCTGCCCGACCACCGCGACGTCGAGCGCCTCGACGCCGCGCTCACGGATCTCGCCGGGACCGGGCAGCACGTCGTGCTCGCCGCCGACGACGGTCCCGCGGAGCGCTACCGGCGCTGGCTCGCCGCGCTCCGCGGCACCAGGCGTGCCGTCATCGGCACCCGGGCGGCGATGTTCGCGCCCGTCCGGGACCTGGGCCTGGTGTTCGTCTGGGACGACGGCGACGACCTCCATGCCGAGCCCCGCGCTCCCTACCCCCACGTCCGCACCGTGCTGGCGATGAGGTCCCGGCTCGAAGGCGCCGCGCTGGTCGTCGGAGGCCTCTCGCGCACCGCGGAGGGCGCCGCTCTGGTCCGGTCCGGGTGGGCGAAATCGGTCGCGTCGACCCGTGAGGTCGTACGCCGGGTGGCTCCCGCCGTACGCGCCTCTGGTGACGACGGCGACGACCGCGACGGCCCGGACGGCGCCCGCGCCCGGTTGCCCACCCTCGCCTGGCGCACCGCCGCCCAGGGGCTGGAGCGCGGGCCGGTGCTCGTCCAGGTTCCGCGCGCCGGATACCTGCCGGGGCTGGCCTGCGCGACATGCCGTGCCCCCGCGCGCTGCCCCGTCTGCGGTGGCCCCCTCGGGTCCCCGTCAGGTGGCGCGACCCCCTCCTGCCGGTGGTGCGGCGTCGTGGCCATTGCGTGGGCCTGCCCGCTCTGCGAGGGGCGGCGCCTGCGGGCGACCGCAGTGGGCTCCTCGCGGACCGCGGAGGAGCTCGGTCGGGCCTTTCCGCGCGTCCCGGTCCGGACGTCGGGCAGCGGAACGGTCCTTGCCGGTGTCGGCCCCGAGCCCGCCCTCGTCGTGTCCACCCCGGGCGCGGAGCCGGTGGCCGAGGGCGGCTACGCCGCCGCGCTGCTGCTCGACGGGTGGGCCCTGCTGTCGAGGCCGGACCTGCGAGCGGCCGAGGAGGCCCTGCGGCGGTGGGTGGCCGCGGCCGCGCTGGTCCGTCCCGGCCCCGAAGGTGGCCGGGTGGTGGTGCTCGCGGACGCCGGCCACGCCGCGGTCCAGGCCTTGGTCCGCTGGGACCCGGCGACCTTCGCCGACCGGGAGCTCGCCGAGCGGACCGAGCTCCACCTGCCGCCGGACACCCGCCTGGTGTCGCTCACCGGGGACGCCGCCGGCCTCGCGCGGTTCCTCGCGGGCGCCCAGCTGCCGAAGACCGCCGAGGTGCTCGGGCCGGTGGCGGGACCGGGGGACCAGGAGCAGTTCCTCGTACGCGCGCGGCGGGGGTCGGCGCGGGCGGTCGTCGCTGCGTTGCGGGGGGCGGCCGGTGTCCGCAGCGCCCACAAGGAGGCGGGCACGCTACGCGTGCAGGTCGACCCGACGGAGATCGGATGAGTCCCGTGACCGGCGGCCGGCGACCCGGCGCGGCGATCACGACTGTGGTGTTCGACCTCGGTGGGGTGCTCATCGACTGGGACCCGAGCCATCTCTACCGGCAGCTGCTCGCCGGCGACGAGGAGGTCGACCGGTTCCTGGAGGAGGTGGGCTTCGCGGCCTGGAACCACCAGGTCGATGCCGGAGCGTCGACCTGGGCCGACGCCGTCGAGGCGTTGGCGCTCGAACACCCTCACCACCGGGCGCTGATCGCGGCCTACCCCGCCCGGTTCGCCGAGACGCTGGTCGGCGCCATCGAGGGCTCGGTCGAGGTGCTGTACGAGCTGGACGCGCAGGGGGTGCGGCTGCTCGCGCTGACCAACTGGTCGGCCGAGACGTTCCCGGTGGCGCGGGAGCGCTTTGACTTCCTCGAGGTTTTCGACGGGATCGTCGTGTCGGGGGAGGAGGGCGTCGCCAAGCCGGACGCCGCGATCTTCGAGATCCTCATCGACCGCCATGGGCTCGGCCCGGCCGCCACGGTGTTCGTGGACGACCGGCAGGCCAACCTCGACGCAGCGCAGGACGCCGGGTTCGTGGGTCTGCTGTTCACCTCCCCGGAGAGGCTGCGGACCGACCTGGTGTCGGCCGGGGTCCTGCGCCGAAGGCCTTAGCCGGCGCGCCGCCAGATCATCGACACGCCGTCCCGGATGGTCAGCATCACGACGTGGACCCGCTCGTCACGGGCCACGTGGTCGTTGAAGGCCCGGAGCGCAACCGTGTCCTCGTCCATGTCTTCCTCGTCGAGGACCCGGCCGCTCCACAGGACGTTGTCGACCAGGATCAGGCCGTGCGGAGCGAGCTTGGGCAGCACGGCCTCGTAGTACGCGAGGTAGCCCGTCTTGTCGGCATCGATGAACACCATGTCGAAGGGTCCGTCCAGCCCGGCCACCGTCTCCTGGGCCGGCCCGAGACGGATGTCGATCCGCTCGGCGTAGGGCGACGCCTCGATATGGCGTCGGGCGATGGCCACGTGCTCCGAGCTGATGTCGCAGGTCGTGATGCGTCCGTCTGGTGGCAGCTCGGCCGCCATCGACAGGGCGGAGTACCCGGTGAACGTCCCTATCTCCAGCACGGCACGGGGCGCCCGCAGGGCCACGAGAGCGGCGAGGAAGCCGCCTTCGAGGGGACCGACCATCATCGTGGGCGCCGTGGTCCCCGACCGGGTCTCTTCGGCAAGGACGGTCAGGCGCGAAGCCTCCGGGCTGCTGTGCCCCCCGGCGTACGCCTCGATGTCCGGGTCGACCACGTCACGACGAGGCACGAGGGCCACCTCCTGGTCCGATAGAGATCGAGCTGCGGCTCCGTAGACTGTTCCGGACACCAGCCGTCCTGTCGAGGAGCCAGCCGTGCCCGTCCAGCCCATCCGGCTCTTCGGCGACCCCGTCCTGCGCACGCCGGCTGTCCCGGTCGTGGACTTCGACAAGGAGCTCCGGACGCTGGTCAAGGACCTGCAGGAGACCATGCTCGACGCTCCTGGCGTCGGGTTGGCGGCCCCACAGATCGGGGTGGGGCTGCGGGTGTTCGCCTACCACGTCGACGACACGCTGGGCCACCTCGTCAACCCCGTCCTCGAGCTCTCCGAGGGGGAGCAGGACGACGAGGAGGGCTGCCTGTCCTTCCCGGGCCTCGCCTACCCGTGCCTGCGCGCGTGGAGCGTGGTGGCGAGGGGGCAGGACATCTACGGCGAGCCGGTGACCGTCGAGGGCACCGACCTGCTCTCCCGCTGCGTCCAGCACGAGACCGATCACCTCGACGGCATCCTGTTCATCGACCGCCTCGACCGGGAGCAGCGCAAGCTCGCGCTCAAGGCGATCCGCGAGGCGGAGTGGGCGGGCGGGACCGGCCCCCCGGTCAAGCTCTCGCCGCACGCGCTCTACGGGCGAGCCCTGTAGTCGGCAGCACCCTGACAACCCATCGCGGTGATCATGCAGCTGTGGTTCTGAGCCACAACCACAACTGCATGATCACCGGGGATTCTGTGAGGAGAGCATGCGCCTGATCTTCGCGGGGACCCCCGAGGTCGCGGTCCCTTCGCTCGATGCCCTGCTTGCCTCCGACCACGAGGTCGTGGCGGTGCTGACCCGGCCCGACGCACCGGCCGGCCGGGGGCGGCGGACCGCCGCCTCCCCGGTCGCCGTGCGGGCCGAGGAGGCCGGCATCGAGACGCTGAAGCCGACGCGGCTCATCGACGTGATGGCCCGGCTGCGGGAGCTGGCACCCGAGTGCGCCCCTGTGGTGGCGTACGGCGCCCTGGTTCCGCCTGCCGCCCTGGCGGTGCCGACCCACGGCTGGGTCAACCTGCACTTCTCCCTGCTCCCCGCCTGGCGCGGTGCCGCCCCTGTGCAGCACGCGATCATGCACGGCGACGAGGTCACCGGCGCCAGCGTCTTCGCACTCGAGGAGGGCCTCGACACCGGACCGGTCTACGGCGTGATGACCGAGCCGATCCGGCCGCGCGACACGAGCGGTGCCCTGCTCGGGCGCCTGTCCCTCGCCGGCGCCGGCCTGCTCGTCGCGACTCTCGACGGCATCGCCCGCGGCGAGCTCGTCGCGCAGGAACAGTCCATGGAGGGGGTCTCGCACGCACCGAAGCTGACCGCCCCGCAGGCCCGGGTGGACTGGTCGAACCCGGCGTACGTCGTGGACCGCGCCGTCCGCGCGTGCACCCCGGCGCCCGGGGCGTGGACGACGCTGCACGGCGAACGGCTCGGCATCGGCCCGGTTGAGCCGGTCGGCCCGGTTGAGCCGGTCGGCCCGGTCGAGCCGGTCAGGTCGACCGACGTCGCGCCCGGGCAGCTGCAGGTGGGGCGCAGCGAGGTGCTGGTCGGCACCGGGGACGGACAGGCCGTCCGCCTGGGCGAGGTGCGCCCGGCCGGCAGGCGCGCGATGGCCGCGGCCGACTGGGCGCGGGGAGTGCGTGGCCTCGACGGCTCGACGGTCGGGTCGTGACCGCGACCGGCCCGTCCCATCGCCCACCTCGGCGCCGCCCCCCTCGCCGCGGCAAGCCGATCCCGGACGCCCCGCGCCGGGTGGCCTTCGACCTGCTCCGGGCCGTCGACGAGCGGGACGCCTACGCCAACCTCACCCTGCCCGGCCTGCTGCGGGGGAGCTCGCTGTCGGGGCGCGACGCGGCCTTTGCCACCGAGCTCGCCTACGGGACGCTTCGCGGCCGCGGCACGTACGACGCCGTCCTGACCGCCTGCGTGGACCGGCCGCTGCACCAGGTCGACCCGCCGGTGCTCGACGTCCTGCGCCTCGGGGCGCACCAGCTGCTGGCGATGCGGGTGCCGCCGCACGCCGCGGTCGGGGCGACGGTCGAGCTGGCCCGCGCGGTCGTGGGGGAGAGCCGGGGGTCCTTCGTCAACGCCGTCCTGCGCAAGGTCGGCGCCCGCGAGCTCGGGTCCTGGCTGGCCGAGGTGGCCCCGGCGTACGACGGGGACCCGCTCGGGCACCTGGCCGCCGTCCACTCCCACCCCCGCTGGGTGGTGTCGGCGCTGCGCGACGCGCTGGGCGGGAGCCTGGAGCAGACCGCCGCTGCCCTGGCCGCCGACAACGTGGCACCCGAGGTGACCCTCGTGGCCCGGCCTGGTCGTGCCGGGCTCGACGAGCTGCTCGAGGCGGGCGCCAGGCGCGGCGCCTGGTCGCCGTACGCCGCTGTGCTCCCCGGCGGCGACCCGGGAGCGCTGGCCGCGGTGCGCGAGGGCCGAGCCGGGGTGATGGACGAGGGCAGCCAGCTGGTGGCCCTCGCGCTGGCCGCGGCCCCGGTCACGGGGCGCGACGAGCGCTGGCTGGACATGTGCGCCGGGCCGGGCGGGAAGGCGGCGCTGCTCGGCGCCGTCGCCCGGGAGCGGGGTGCACTTGTCCTCGCCGGGGAGGTGGCGCCACACCGGGCGCTCCTCGTACGCCGAGCAGCGGGCCCGGACGCACCGGTCGTGGTGGCCGACGCCCGGGTGCCTGCATGGGCCGACGGCACGTTCGACCGGGTCCTGCTCGACGCGCCCTGCACCGGCCTGGGCGCCCTGCGGCGGCGTCCCGAGGCCCGTTGGCGCCGACGGCCCGATGACGTGGCGGCCCTCGCCGGGCTGCAACGCCAGCTGCTCACGGGGGCCGTCGCCGCGGTACGGCCCGGCGGCCTGGTCGCCTACGTCACCTGCTCTCCGCACCTGGCCGAGACCCGCGCGGTCGTCGCCGATGTGCTGGGCCGCCGGGACGACCTCGCCCGCGAGGACGCCCGGCCCTACCTGCCCGGTGTCCCCGAGCTCGGGCCCGGGCCGGACGTGGCGCTCTGGCCGCACCGGCACGGCACCGACGCCATGTTCCTGAGCCTGCTCCGCCGGGACGCCTGACCCGCCCTACACTTCGCGGCCATGGGCGTGCAGATCTCCCCGAGCATCCTCTCGGCGGACTTCAGCGACCTCGCGCGCGAGGTCGCCCGCGTGGCGCCGCGCGCCGACTGGCTCCACGTCGACGTGATGGACAACCACTTCGTGCCCAACCTGACGCTCGGGCTCCCGGTGGTGGCGCGCCTGGCCACGGTCAGCGACCTCCCCCTCGACGTGCACCTGATGATCGAGGACGCCGACCGCTGGGCACCGGACTACGCCGAGTCGGGGGCGCGCAGCGTCACCTTCCACGTGGAGGCCGCCACGGCGCCGGTCCGGCTGGCCAGGACGTTGCGCGGGCTGGGCGTGCGGGCGGGCATGGCACTGCGTCCGGCGACCCCGGTCGCGCCCTATTACGAGCTGCTCCCGGAGCTCGACATGCTGCTGCTGATGACTGTCGAGCCGGGCTTCGGCGGCCAGCGGTTCCTCGACATCGTCCTGCCGAAGATCCGGGCCGCGCGCCGGCAGGTGAGGGACCGCGACCTCGACCTGTGGATCCAGGTCGACGGCGGCGTCGCGACCGAGACGATCGAGCGCTGCGCCGAGGCGGGCGCCGACGTGTTCGTCGCCGGGTCGGCGGTCTACGAGGCCGACGACCCCGGCGAGGCCGTGGCGGGGCTCCGCGCGAAGGCCGAGGCGGCCACCGCGTCGTCCTGGTGGGGATCCCCCGGAGGCGCGTCCGTGTCCTGACGCGCGTCACCCTTGCCCGCATCCGGCGAGCGACCTTGCCGGGGTCAGATCGCGGGTCAGCGCCCTGCAAGGTCGCTCGTGATCTTCGCGGGCTCCCCATGAGGCCTGCCTCGGTCATCGTCGACCTCCAACCTCGACCGCAGGCGGCCCAGGGAGCGCCGGATGTGGCTCTTCACGGTCCCCAACGGCATGCTCAGCAGGCTGGCGATCTGGGTGTGCGTGAGGTCGTCGTAGAACGCGAGTGTGACGATGCGTCGAGCGGGCTCGTCGAGCCGGGACAGCTCGTCGGCGAGGAGCACCCGCGCGGTGACGTCCTCGGCGGGCGAGGGCGCCGAGCCAGGATGGCGCACGCGGGTCGCCGCCTCCGTGGAGCGCCGGTACCGCTCGCGAGCCGCCCAGCGGTCGGCGACCTTGTTGCGGGTGATGCCCAGCAGCCAGCCGGGCAGGCTCCCCGCCCGGGGGTCGTACCCCGTCCGGCCGCGCCAGGCGGCGACGAAGACCTGCTGGGTGACGTCTTCGGCGTCGTCACGGTCGCCGAGGGTGCGCAGGGCGACGGCGAACACCAACGGCGACCACCGGGTGTACGCCGAGGCAAGCCCGCCCTCCGAGCCGGAACGGAAAGCGTCCTCGAGCGGATAGTCGCGCTCCTCGGGCACCGCGCGCCTTCGCGGTCCGTCCATTGTGGTCACCGGAGGATCTCCTCAGTCGGCCGCGAGTCGGGTCTCCGTCGATGTTCGTCGACCGGGGACCTCCAGATGTGCCGGAACCTATGCACGTGGCACACTGACGCTGTCGTGGGCGAGGTGCCGACGACACGACTGAGTCAGGCAAGATGCAGCGTGCTCCGGGGTCGGTGAAATTCCGAGCCGGCGGTGACAGTCCGCGACCCGGGTCCGTCCAGGCCCGTCGAGAGATCGACGGGCCCACAGGACCCGGTTGACCTGGTGGAACTCCGGGACCGACGGTGAAAGTCCGGATGGGAGGCAGCACGCGGCCGGCCGTCCTCCCGTGCGCGGGAGCGATGTCCGGCCGACCGCCGGCGACCCGGAAGGGCGCCGGCGCCCCGGAGCGCGCGCCCGAGACAGGGAGCGACCGGTGGCCACCGAGACAGAGACCGCGGCGATGCGCCGAGCGGTCGTCCTGTCCGCGGCGGGCGGCGAGGCCACGCGCCCCAACCCCAACGTGGGTGCCGTGGTGCTCGACGCCCTCGGTGCCGTCGTCGGTGAGGCGCGCCACGAGGCGGCTGGTGGGCCACATGCCGAGGTCCTCGCCCTGCGCGCGGCGGGGGAGCGGGCCCGTGCCGGCACGGTCGTGGTCACCCTCGAGCCGTGCGCGCACACCGGCCGGACCGGGCCGTGCACCCGGGCCCTGCTGGCAGCCGGGGTGGCCCGCGTCGTCTACGCCGTGGCCGACGAGTCGCCGCAGGCCGGTGGTGGAGCCGAGGAGCTGCGCGCCGCGGGCGTCGACGTCGAGTCAGGTGTCCTGGTGGCCGAGACCGAGCGGGCCAACGAGCGCTGGCTGACCGGCGTACGTCTGCAACGGCCCTTCGTCGTCTGGAAGGTCGCCGCCACCCTGGACGGAAGGGTGGCCGCCGAGGACGGCACCAGCCGGTGGGTCTCCAGCGTGGAGTCACGCCGGGACGCACACCGGTTGCGCGCCGAGAGCGACACGATCGTGGCCGGGGTCGGCACCGTGCTCGCCGACGACCCGCACCTCACCGTGCGGGGTCGGGACGGATCACTGGTCGGTGACCAGCCGCTCCGGGTGGTGGTCGACAGCTCCGGTCGTACGCCGGGCTCGGCGCGGGTGCGCGACGACGCAGCGCCCACCTGGGTCGCGACCGCCGCGGAGCTGGGGGCCGGCCCCGACGGGGGCGTGGACCTCGGCGCCCTGATGAAGGAGCTGTGGGCCCGGGAGCGGACCCTGGTCCTGCTCGAGGGCGGCCCCACCCTGGCCGGCGGCTTCGTGCGAGCCGGTCTGGTCGACCGGGTGGTCGCCTACCTCGCCCCGACCCTGCTCGGCGCGGGGCCGCCCGTCCTCGCCGGCACGGGCATCGCCACCCTGGCCGACGGCGTCGCCCTGCACATCGACGACGTACGCCGGGTGGGATCCGACGTGCGCGTCACCGCCCGGCCGCTACGGCAGGGGGGCTGAGACGTGTTCACCGGCATCGTGGAGGAGCTCGGCGAGGTGACCGACCTGGTCGACCTCGGCGACAGCGTGCGCCTGACGGTGCGCGGGCCGCTGGTCGTGAAGGGCGCGCGCCACGGCGACTCGGTCGCCGTGAACGGCGTGTGCCTCACCGTCGTGGACGCCACGGTCGAGAGCTTCACCGCCGACGTCATGCGCGAGACCCTGGACAGAAGCTCGCTCGGTGGCCTTGCGCCCGGGACCCCGGTCAACCTGGAGCGGCCGGTACGCCTGGGCGGCCGCCTCGGCGGGCACCTGGTGCAGGGCCACGTCGACGGCACCGGGGTGATCCTCGAGCGCTCGCACTCCGAGCACTGGGACGTGGTGCGCATCTCGCTGCCGGGCGACACCGCGCGCTACGTCGTGCACAAGGGGTCCATCACGGTGGATGGTGTCTCGCTGACCGTCGCATCCGTCGACGACAGCGCGTTCACGGTCAGCCTGGTCCCGACCACCCTCGAGAAGACCACGCTGGGCCGCAAGCAGGTCGGGGACCCCGTCAACCTCGAGGTAGATGTCCTCGCGAAGTACGTCGAACGACTGATGACCGCCCGCAACGAGGAGATCCGATGAGCTGGCTGGACTGGTTGTTCGACGCGTCGCTGCACTTCGGTGAGAAGGAGATCCTCTGGCGGGAGATCATCGGCAACCTCTTCGGGCTCACCTCCGCGCTGGGGGGCATGCGCCGCAAGGTGTGGGCATGGCCGGTGGGCATCGCCGGCAACGTCCTGCTCTTCACGGTCTTCATGGGGGCGGTCTTCGACACCCCCGGGGCACAGAACCTGCTGGGGCAGGCGGGGCGCCAGGTGATGTTCATCGCCGTGTCCGTCTACGGATGGCAGCGCTGGCGGTCGGCCAGCGGCACCGGCGCACCCGCGGTGACCCCACGGTGGGCCGGCTGGAAGGAACGGCTGGGCCTGGTCGTCGCCGGTGCCGTGGGCGTCGGGGTCCTGACGCCGCTGTTCCGTGAGCTGGGCTCCTTCGACCCGGTCTGGGTCGACGCCTGGATCTTCACCGGATCGGTGCTGGCGACCTACGGCATGGCTCGCGGCTGGGTCGACTTCTGGCTCATCTGGATCCTGGTCGACGTCGTCGGCGTGCGCTTCCTGCTCAAGGCCGAGCTGTACCCCTCGGCGGTGATGTACATCGTCTACGGCGTGTTCTGCGTCGCCGGTCTGGTCGTCTGGATCCGCAACCGCGACCGGCTCGTGTCCGGCCCACGGGATCCCGCCGTCGAGGCGGTCGCGTGAGCTTCCCCCCGAAATCGCTCGCAGGCTCACGATTCCGCGGGGGCCCCGCGTGACGACGTCGAGCGAGCCGGTCCGGATGGACCGGATCGAGCGGGCGGTCGCGGACGTCGCGGCCGGTCGCGCGGTGGTGGTCGTCGACGACGCGGACCGGGAGAACGAGGGTGACCTGGTGGCCGCTGCCGCCATGCTCACCCCGACCCTGATGGCGTTCATGGTGCGGCACACGTCCGGAGTGGTGTGCGTGCCCATGGAGGGCAGCGAGCTGGACCGGCTCCGGCTGCCACCGATGACCGCCGTCAACGAGGACCGCAAGCACACGGCGTACTCCGTCTCGGTCGACGCCCGCGACGGCATCGCCACCGGCATTTCCGCGGCCGACCGGGCACGCACGGTCCGGGTGCTCGCCGACCCGGCGACAGAGCCGCACGAGCTGACCCGTCCCGGTCATGTCTTCCCGCTGCGCGCCGCTGACGGGGGAGTGCTGCGTCGCCCCGGGCACACCGAGGCCGCGGTGGACCTGGCGCGCCTCGCCGGGCTCCCGCCGGCCGGGGCGATAGCCGAGATCGTGAGTGAGGACGGCTCGATGGCCAGACTGCCCGAGCTGCGCGGGTTCGCCGACGAGCACGGCCTGGCGCTGGTGTCCATCGCCGACCTGGTGGCCCACCGCCGGCGGTCCGAGACGCTGGTCGAGCGGGTCGCCCAGGCACAGCTGCCTACGAGGCACGGCACCTTCCTGGCCGTCGGCTTCCGCGACACCGTGGACTCGGTGGAGCACGTCGCGCTGGTGTGCGGCGACGTCGCGGCCGGCCGGGACGTCCTGGTACGCGTGCACTCCGAGTGCCTGACCGGGGACGTCCTGGGGTCGTTGCGCTGCGACTGCGGACCACAGCTCGACGCGGCTCTGCGGATCGTCGCCGCGGAGGGCCGCGGGGTGGTCGTCTACCTGCGCGGTCACGAGGGCCGCGGCATCGGCCTGCTGCACAAGCTCGCGGCCTACGGGTTGCAGGACAGGGGTCGCGACACGGTCGACGCCAACCTGGACCTGGGTCTGCCTGCCGACGCGCGCGACTTCGGCGTGGGTGCCCAGATCCTCACCCACCTGGGCGTGCGATCGGTCCGGCTCCTGACCAACAACCCCGCGAAGCTTGCCGGCATGTCCGGCCTCGGGCTGGACGTGGTCGGTCGCGTCGCGCTGCCCGTCCACACCACACCCGAGAACACCGGCTACCTCATGACCAAGCGCGACAGGATGGGCCACGACCTGCCGGGGCT
>Ga0180121_10000210_pt1 | contig 22886 bp, 21 predicted proteins | sample AntDrymUQ5402106_2_FD_129676 | JGI IMG/M metagenome (GOLD analysis project Ga0180121, IMG submission 129676) | Polar desert sand microbial communities from Dry Valleys, Antarctica - metaG UQ540 (21.06) (version 2) (version 2) | ecosystem: Environmental > Terrestrial > Soil > Desert | place...
CGATCTCGGCTATCTGCCCGAGCTCGCCCTTGAAGCCCTGCCGGAGCAGCGAGTCTTGGGCCCGGCCAAGCGCAGCCCCAAACCCTGACACCACCGCCTCCACACCATGCATCACCGGAAACGCGTGCATGACAGACCGCGTCCGGCTTGGCGGCGTCTCGAAAAGGATCACCGGGGAAGATTATGTCCTTTGAATCACCCTAAAGGGTGACAAAGGACGGTCCTAGGGGGTGACGACAGGAATCCAGTCCTCCCGTACGTTCGGTCCATGAACATCTCACAACACCTTCCGCAACGTTCGTACACCCGATTCCCCTTCGAGGCGCACCTTGACGCGGCACGGTGACGTGCAGATTTGATCCAATTCGAAAACCCGGAAGGTCCCACCAGGCAGCTGCTGACGTGTGTGACAACACCGATCCCAAGGGACCGTCGAGGACCGCGGCCAGCGCGGTCTTTCCGACCGAGGATGGCGAGCCGCTCACTTCCAGCACCTCGGGCGTGATCTCCCTGAGGAGACCCTTGCGCACCCGATGACCCAAATGGGCACGGGTCGCTCCGAGTTCCCGCATCTGGCGCCGGCCGACCAGACCGTACTGCCCTTCGGCGGTTGACCAGATGAGGTCATCGATCGACACCGCCTAATCGTGGCTCACGCTGAGGCGGGTTGCTGCCCCCTGTTCCCCGTTTTCCGTTTTCGCGCATCAAACGCAAGCCATAGCTTGCGTTTGATGCGCGAAAACGGAGGTCGGGGGGTCTTCAGACCCGGTGCGGGTAGCCGATTCGGACCCCGACCCCCGGCGACCAGTGGACCAGTGGCTCACCGTGGGGCGCCGGCAAACCGGTCGCCTCGATGAGCGAGCCTTGCCAGGCGAGAGCCCGGGCCCGATGCAGTGTCCAGGGCGGATGCTCGGCTCGCGCCATCAGGAGACGGCGCCCCCAGGTCCCGTACAAGGCCCATCTCGCGGTCAGGAAGTGATCGAACTCGGTGAGCTCTTCGGGGAGGTAGCGGGCGCCGACGTCGATCACGACCTTTGATTCGGCGCCCCGAGGCCCTGGTAGGCGGCGGCTTGTCGAGTAAGTCTTCACCGCTCCTGTTTCAACCACGCTCATCTTCGACCAAAAGTAGGGAACCCGGTAGGAGACTCTCGCCGCAACCACCGTCGCAAGTCGGGCAGCGTCCAGCGAGAAAAACCACACCCCGGACTCACCACTTGGGCCCTTCACATAGGTTCTCACGTTGGTCTCCGGAAACCGCAGGAGCCAGGGCAATCGCGGCAAACCGGGAATGCGGACGTCCATCAGGAACGGGACGAGTCCCACCCACGCCGCCCCTTGGAACTCCTCTACAACCAAGCCCCTGGGAAGAAGCCGCTGCACGACATCGACCTCAAAGCTCCAATGCAAGAACGTCAACCGATCCCAACGGTGCAGCATCGCGACCCGGTCCACCGTGTGTGGGCAGGCCGGGCCATACATCCCCCCGATTTTCGCGCGAAAACGGGGTCTTGCCATATGCATATGACTTATGCATACTTAGCTATATGCGCACGACCATCATACTCCAGCAGGATCTGCTCGCAGAGGCGCGAGAGGCAACCGGCATCGAGGAGAAAACGGCTCTGGTTCATGCCGGCCTTCAGGCCCTCGTCGATCAAGCGAAAGCACGGCGTTTGGCGGCTCTCGGTGGCACCGAGCCCGACTTACGCGCTCCTCGCCGACGTCGAACGGCGTGATCGCCGACACGTCGGTTTGGATCGACCACCTACGAAGGGGTAACGCCCACCTGGCGAAGGCTCTGAGTCTTGGAACGGTGCTGATACACCCCTTTATCATCGGTGAGCTCGCCTGTGGAAATCTGCGAAACCGGGAAGAGCTCTTGTCCCTGTTGCAGAGCCTCTCCAAGGTACCGGTAGCCCATCATGACGAGGCGCTTTATCTCATCGATTCGGAAGAGCTGGCTGGCCGCGGCATCGGCTGGGTCGACGTCCACCTTCTGGCAGCGGCTCGCCTGGCAGGCCAGCACCTGTGGACGCTTGATCGCCGACTGGCCACCATCGCGTCCGACCTTGGTCTTTAAGTCCGCCCATCGGAACTGACCTGGGACCTCCGTTTTCGCGCATCAAACGCAACCTATGGGTTGCGTTTGATGCGCGAGAACGGGTCATCGGGGAGAAGCGTGCCCCCGGCAAGGAGGGTCGATCGAGCTGAGCGAGTGGCGCGCACCACAAACCCTGGGTCGTGCCACACCTCGAAGTCCCAAAAGGCGATGACGGGATGGCCAGCATCGGTCAAAGCGAGGAAGCGCTCGCGGTCGGCGGCGGCGTCGAGCAGCGACGCATGGTGGCGCACGCTCAATAGCTCGACGACCAGACCGACATCGACGAAACGGGTGTCCACCCGACCGATCCAGCGAGTGCCACCGAGATTGACTTGGCGCTCAGGCTCGGGCATCCCGTCGTCAACGACAAGCTGGCAATAACGCGCCTCGAGTCCGCTCTGCGGGGGCACGTACTCCGGCGGTCGATCGTTGAGGATGCTCCGCATCGGGCCAATCCCATCCCGTCCCGATCGGGCGAGCAGCTTCAATAGGTGATGAAGGTCGTATCCGTCGAAAAGGCGCATCGACCAGCCGTTGTCACATGCTCGTGCGGTTCGTTTCTCGCTAACGATCGCAGCGAGATGAAAGATCGTAAGAGCTGGCGAGCAAACCGGAACGCCTCGCAACACCAACAGCTCGTCGCGCGGGAGATCCTTCTGATAGTGAACGACAGAGAGCCGGCCCCGCCGCGGCGCACCTTGACGCGGCACGGTGACGTGCAGGTGTGATCCGATGCGAAAGCCCGGAAGGTCCCACCAGGCAGCGGCTGACGTATGCGACAACACCGATCCCAACGGACCGTCGAGGACCGCGGCCATGGCAGTCTTTCCGTCGGAGGGTGGGGTGCCGCTCACTTCCAGCACCTCGAGTGTGATCTCTTTAAGAAGACCCTTGTGGACCCGGTGGCTCATCTGGGCGCGAGTCGCACCCAGCTCGCGCATTTGGCGCCTGCCCACTAGGCCGTACTGCCCCTCGGCGGTTGACCAGATCAGGTCATCGATCGACACCTGCGCATCGTGCCTCGTACCGAGGTCGGTTACTAGACCCCTCTCTCCCGATCGCCGTTTTCGCGCATCAAACGCAAGCCCTGGCTTGCGTTTGATGCGCGAAAACGGGGGAAAAAAGAGGCTCTAGGTCGGACGGGCGATGATCGCTACTGCCAGCGCCAGCAAAGTCGCCAGGTAGGAGAGCCCGGTGGCGGCCATAACTCCGGTGTAGGACTTGACCCGGAGCGAAAACGTCACCCCGACCATCAAGAAGGCCGCGAAGCCGGCCAGACTGGCGAGCAACCATTTGGAGACGAGCAGGTCCTCGTCGCTGCCTGCCACGACCGCCCCTTCGAGCAATGCTCCAAAAATTCCCGCGATTGCCAGACGCCGAAGTGGCCAGCGCGGGAGTTTGGGATCGACGAGGAACCAGTGCCCGAGCAGCATCTCGGAAGTGATCCCGCCGAGGCTCGCCGCCCCCACTGCCGCTGACAGCCAGCCCAGCCCGCTTCCCGCGAGCAAGAACGCGACCGTCGCCACCGCCAGCGCCGGCGCGGCCACCAATCTTTGACGCCAGATCGCAGCCACCACCGCCAGGACTGCGGCGAGGAGACCCCAGAGCGGGGCGCCGGCGAGGATTGCGAGGACACCGAGGAGGGCGACGATCCCTCCCGCGAGCCGGATGTAGCCAGGACGGGCGACGTTCCAAAGGGCGACCACGGCCGCGCCGGCGGCCAGCCCCGCGGCCCAGATTGACAGGACCGCGCCGAGGTCGGGTGGTCTCAACGCAGCCAGGCGTTGATGCGGTGGGCGACAGCTTCCGGGGTAAAACCGAAATGCGAAGCAAGGTCCGCCGCGGGCGCCGAGGCCCCAAAACGATCGATGCCAATTGCGAGGCCGTCGCTCCCAATGATGCGTTCCCACCCGAAGGTCGCTCCGGCCTCGATCGAGACTCGGGGTAGATCGTCTCCCAGGACCGACTTTCGGTAATCGTCGTCCTGTTCGAGAAACAGCTCCCAACAAGGGAGGCTGACCACTCGGACTGAGCGATCGATCATGTCGGCAACCTCGAGCGCCAACGACACTTCCGAGCCGGTCGCCACCAGGACCAGGTCGTCGCCCTCGCGCAACACATACCCACCCCGCGCAACTCCGCCCGCCTCTCGTTCCAACACCGGCAAGTTCTGGCGCGTGAACAACAAGACAGTCGGGCCCTCGTTACGGTTCAGCGCCAGCTGCCACGCCTCCACCGTCTCGGTGGCGTCGGCGGGCCGGACCACCCAGATCCCCGGCATGGCTCGCAAAGAGGCGAGATGCTCGATTGGTTGATGGGTGGGGCCGTCCTCGCCGAGGAAGATCGACTCATGGGTATAGACCCAGATCGATTGAACCTCCATTAGCGCAGAAAGCCGAATGGCCGGTCGCATGTAGTCGGAAAAGATGAAGAACGTCGCGGCATAAGAGCGGAGTCCGCCATGGGCATTGATTCCGTTGGTGATCGCACCCATTGCGTGCTCGCGAACGCCGAAGGCAATGTTGCGACCACGACGGTCCTGGCGCGAAAAGCGCGTCGACGCTTTGATCTCGGTCTTGGTCGATTCGACGAGGTCGGCGGCGCCCCCCAGAAAATTGGGCACCTTTTCTGCGATCTCCTCGAACAATTGCCCCGAGGCAGCGCGGGTCGCGATCGGCTTCTTCGGATCGAACTTGGGTCCATCGAGCTTGATCGAAATCTCGTTGTGGAACTGCTTCAACTCCGCGGCGAGATCGCCAGCCTTATCCATGCGCGCATCCCACTGCTGATGCGCTTCGCGGCCTCGGTCCATCGCCAGGCGAAAATGCTGACTGACGTCCTCCGGGACGGTGAAGGCTTCATCGACCGGCCAGCCCATTGCCTCTTTGGTCGCTCGGATCTCCTCGTCGCCAAGCGGGGCCCCGTGTGCCTTGGCGGTGTCCTGCGCGGTCGGTGCGCCCTGGGCGATGTGGGTGTGGGTGATGACAAGTGAGGGACGGTCGATCTCATCGATCCCCTTCTCGATCGCTTCGGCGATCGCGTAGCGGTCGTGGCCATCAATCTCATCGACCTCCCATCCCACGGCCCGGAACCGGCCGCCGACGTCCTCGGAAAAGGTGATATCGGTGTTGCCGTCGATCGAGATGTTGTTGTCGTCGTAAAAGTAGAGCAGGCGCCCCAAGCCGAGGTGCCCGGCGATCGAAGCTGATTCTGCGGAGATCCCTTCCATCAAGTCGCCATCCGAGACGAACCCAAATGTGCGGTGGTCAACGAGGTCCTCGCCAAAGCGGGCCCGTAAGTGCTCCTCCGCGATCGCAAGTCCCACCCCCATGCCAAACCCCTGACCGAGAGGCCCCGTGGTGACTTCGATGCCGACGTCGGAATGTTTTTCCGGGTGGCCGGCGGTAAGGCTTTCGAGTTGTCGAAAGTCCTTGATATCGGCGATCGTCAGCGGAAACCCGGACAGATGAAGCAAGCTGTAAAGCAGCATCGAGGCGTGTCCGTTCGAGAGCACGAAACGGTCGCGGTCGAGCCACTTCGGGTGGTCGGGGTCGACATTCAGATACCGACCCCAAAGGACCACGGCCAAGTCGGCCAGCCCCATCGGGGTGCCGGGATGACCCGAATTGGCTTTCTGGACCGCGTCCATCGCCAATCCCTTGATGGTGTTGACGGCACGCTGCTCGATCTCGGACATGGCTGCCTCTCCTGGCTGGTGAAGGTGCAGGTTAGGAAAGAACGAGTTGGGTTAGCCTTGCCACGGTGGAGGGATGGTTCTACATCACTGGCGCCTTGTTGGTTGTCAGCGGAGTTCAAAAGCTTGCCGACCCCAACCCGACTGCCGGCGCCCTGCGCGCGGCCAGGCTCCCTCACCAAACCATGGCGGTGGTCGCGCTGGCTGCGGCCGAGTTGATCGTGGGCGTGGCAAACCTGCTGGCGAGCAGCCGGCCTCTTGCGTTCGCCCAGGCCGGTTTGTATGCCGCGTTCGCGGCTTTTGTCGTCTACGCGCTGACGAGACGGATACCGATCGCATCGTGTGGATGTTTCGGAAAGCCTGACACTCCACCCACCGTTCTCCACCTGGTCATCAACCTGGCCGCCGTGGTCGTCGCCACGGTTGCTGCCCTCAACGGCTTCGTCGACCTCGGCACCGTTGTTTCTTCACAACCACTGGCAGGCGTGCCGTATCTCGGGTTTCTAGCGGTCGGCACCTACTGCCTCTACCTCCTGTTCGGTCAACTGCCTCTGTTGAGAGTCAGGCATTGAGCCAGCGACTGGTCGACGGAACCGCCCGGTTCCTCTCCAAAAAGACCTCGCGCCGCGGTTTCTTGCGGAGAGCCGCCATGGTCGGCTCGGCCCTGGTTACGGTTCCGGGCTCCTACATCCTCCGACCCGGAACTGCATACGCCGCGGTTGTGCCAGGAGACTGTCCGGGAGGAAGTCGCTGCCGCGACGGATACACGGAATTCTGCTGTTCGATGACCGGGCTCAACACCTGCCCGCCGGGGACCGGTGTGTCCGGCTGGTGGCGAGCTGAGGGAAGTGGCTATTGCGGCGGCGGTCCCCGCTACTACATGGATTGTCACGCCCTCACCTGTGGCTCGTGCGGGTGCGGCGGCTCCGGCACCTGCGGCCCCGAGTGTGTTGGCGCGATCTGCGCGTGTGCCAACGACAACTGCGGTCTCCGCAAGGTCAACTGCGTCCGATTTCGTTACGGGCAATGCAACCAGCACATCGCCTGCATGGGACCTATCACCTGTCGGGTGGTGACCTGTGTGGCGCCGTGGGAATGGGACAGCTCCTGCACCCACACCGACGCCCGGGATGACAACACCCGATTCCATGATGCGGCTTGCCTTCATCCGACCGGACCGCTTTTTGCCTATCCCGCCACGGTCACTTTCCCCACCTGGGAGATGCGAAGCGGACTGAGCGCCGGTCCGCCAACGTCTGCGTTTGATCTCGGCGTGCCCGGCGACGTCCCGCTGGCCGCCGATTGGACGGGCGCCGGTATCGCCACCGCGGCAGTCGTCAAAGGCGTCACCCACGGCCGGCTCGGCGATGAAAGCCTCACCTGGCACATCCGCCAGGTGAGCGGCGCTGGCCAGCCCGATTTGATTTTCAACTACGGCTTGCCGGGTGACCAGCCGGTGGCGGGTGACTGGACCGGAAAGGGGTGGGAGACCGCCGGCGTTTTCCGTGCCGGGCAGTGGCTCCTTCGCAATCGCAACAGCACCGGCGTGCCCGACATCTCATTCGATTTCGGACAAGCCGGTGACATCCCGGTGGTCGGCGATTGGAATGGCGACGGGATCGACGGGATCGGTGTGGTGCGCGGGACGCGCTGGCTGTTGAAGCATTTCCCGAGCGCCGGCATTCCCGATATCGAGTTCGACTTTGGCGATGAAGCCGGCACCCCCGTCGTCGGCGATTGGAACGGAAACGGAGTCGACACGATCGGCCGCTTCTCAAGCGGCAACTGGTCGCTGCGCGACCAGCTCAGCGATGGCCCCCCTGACTACGGGTTCACTTATGGCGCCGCCGGGTCGGTGCCAGTGGTGTGGGGCCGGATTCTGGGGGGATGAGATGGAAGCGTTGATCATCATCGAAGGCATGGTCATCGTTCTCCTGGTTGTGCTCGTCGCCGGCCTGCTCCGCAGCCATGCCGAAATTCTCCGCCAGCTGGACTCGTTGGGCGCCGGCGAGCATCACGAAACCTTTCTCGCTTCTCCTCGCCGCCAATCGAGCCTGGGCGCGATCGGCGCACGAGCGCTGCATGGAGTAACCCCTCTCGGGGCAAGCGTCAGCCTGGCGCTCGCCGACGCCCGCGGCCACACGTTGTTGGCGTTTCTCTCCTCGACCTGCGCCTCCTGCGGAGCATTTTGGAATGGCTCGAGACAGCTCGGTCTCGAAGGCGTGCGCCCCGTGATCGTGACCAAAGGCGTCGAGTCGGAGAGCCCCGCCGAGATCGCCCGCCTCGCGGGTGCCGAACTTCTCACGATCATGTCGACCGAAGCCTGGGATGAGTTTCGGGTTCCCGCGACTCCCTACTTCGCCCTGGTCGACAACGGCTCGGGCCGCGTGGTCGGCGAAGGCTCTGCGCCCGATTGGGACCGGGTCGAGGACATGGTGCGGCGGGCGATCGCCGACGCCGGCCTGCACCGGAGCACGGCTCAGCGCAAAGCCGATGTCGACGAAGAGCTCGCCGATGCTGGCTTCGAGCCTGGCGATGCGCGTCTGTATCAACGACCGGAAACTCCATGACGGTTCTCTCGGGCGAGGGCATCGAGGTCACGCTCCCACCCGGGTGGGAAGGCGTCATCGGTCGCTCGGGCGCGGTGGCCGACGGCGCCGTCCGCCAGGTCGTTGCTCATTTCGCCAGCTTTCCGCTGCCGGCGGTACGCGGCGACTTTGGTGGTGGGGCGACAGAAGGCATGGGACCGCAAGATGTCCTGGTCGTGCTCTTCGAGTTCGGGCCCGAAGCAGTGGGCTCGACGCTCTTCGCCGCTGAAGGAATGCCCTCGATCTCTGCCGCGGACTTCGACCGCAGCATGCTGCAAAGATCGATCATCGGCCAAAGCGGAGTCCAACGTTTCTTCACGACTGCTGGCCGCACTTTCTGCTTGTACGTCGTGATCGGCAGCCATCTCGATCGGGTCGACGTCGTCCCAACTGTTTCGGCGCTGCTGGGAAGTCTCCGCATCAAATGAAACGAGCACTGTTTCTGCTCATTGCGATCGGTTTGTTGCTCGGCGCGGCTCCAGCGCAGGCCGCCGGCATTGGCGGCGCTTTCACCGACGATGACGGCTCCGTCCACGAGCCCGACATCAATGGGATCGCTGCGGTCGGGATCACCCTCGGTTGCGGGGGCACGAACTTTTGCCCACTCGGCTCGGTCACCCGCGCGGAAATGGCTTCATTCCTTGTTCGCTCCCTCGCGCTCACGCCATCGTCGACCGGACCGTTTACCGACATCGCCGGCAACATCCATGCCGAAAACATCAATGCCCTCGCCGCGGCGGGGATCACCAGCGGTTGCTCGGCAACGGCATTTTGCCCAATGGACCTGGTTAGCCGCGAGCAAATGGCGACGTTCCTCGCCCGGGCGCTCGAGCTCGCCCCGGTCGCATCGACGTTCACTGATGTCGGACCGGGGCCACACTTTGAGAACATCGGCGCCATAGCCGCCGCCGGTATCACCACCGGCTGTGGCACCGGGGTCTTCTGTCCATACGCCGCAGTCACCCGCGAACAGATGGCGACATTCCTCGTCCGCGCCTTCGGAATCGACCCGATCTACCCACAGATCGACGTCGTCGCGGGAAGATTTCCCTGGTGCACGAAAGACGGGCTCATGTGTTACGTGTCGGTGACGGTTCCCCTCCGCAACCAGTACGAGGTCAGCGAAGGCTTCTACGACCTCAGCGACGAGCCGACACTCGAATCCGCTAGCACGCGGGTCGACATGACCTTGAACGGATTGACGTTGGCGATGTCCGATCTGGGTGTGGTCGAGGTGGGCACCCAACGGCAGCGGACCTTTCGGGCAATCACCGGACTATCGCCCGGGATTCACACCCTTTTGGTCCGGTGGTACTGGAACGGTCTGGTCGAACAGACCACCACCGTCATTATCTCCGTCTACGCCTAGCCGACCACTCGCAGCGAACGATCGGAGTTGTTGAGGGGTCTGCCACCCGACTCGGTCATGACCACGATGTCTTCGATTCTGACGCCGAAGCGTCCCGGGAGGTAGATGCCGGGCTCAATCGAGAAGCACATGCCCGGTTCGAGGATCTCGTCGTTGCCTTCGACGAGATAAGGGTGCTCATGGGTTTCGAGGCCGATCCCGTGGCCGGTGCGGTGGATGAAATACTCACCGAACCCTGCCTCCGCGATCACTCTTCGAGCGACGTCATCGATCGATTCCGCGGTAGCTCCAGGTCGGCATGCCGCCAACGCTTGCTGCTGGGCCTCGAGGACCGTTGCATGGACGCGAATCTGCTCGGCGGTAGGTTGGCCAACGGCGAAGGTGCGAGTGGTGTCCGAGCAGTAACCGGCTTGCCGTCCACCGAAGTCGACCACAACCACGTCGCCAGCCTCGATGATTCGGTCGTTTGGCTCGTGATGTGGTGAGGCGCTGTTCGGTCCCGAGGCCACGATCCAGAACTGGCCTTGATCGTGACCCTCTTCGATCATCATGTCCGTGATCTCGCGAGCCACCACCCGTTCGCGCCGTCCTTGGAAACGAAGTGATGGCAAACGGGCGCTCACCCGATCCACGGTTTCGGCGGCGGCTGCGAGGAGACGGATCTCCTCGGCGTCTTTGCGGGCGCGAAGCGGCCTGAGCAGCGGCGTGGCGGATCGGAATCGTGCGTTGGCAAGCCTTTCCACGAGCCCGATCAGGAACACCGACCACGTTTGATCTCCGATGGCGATCGAGCCGTTTGGAGGACACATCTCCGCTACGACGTCGAGCGGGTTCGTGGTCTCTTGCCAAGCGACGATCTCGAACTCTTCGGGCTCGACCCGGGGAGCCTCGAGCTCGGGCACGAGCAAGGTGCAGCCCGTCGCGTCGACCACCAGCATCGAGAGCCGCTCGAGCGGAATCGCCTCGTAGCCCGTGAGATAGGGAAGGTCGGCACCCACCGAAAGGAGAACCGTGTCGACGCCCTCTTGCGCCATTTGCTCGAGCAGGGCGCGAGTTCGCTGGACATAGAGCATTGGGGCAGGTTATGCGAGAGGCCGTCTATGAGTAACGTCCCCGTAACGGATGCCGGCGAGACTACCGACGTGAAGTTTCTCGTTGGGGTTTGGCAGCGAACCCCAGAGTCGGTGCGCAAGCGATGGGCCGCGTTCTGGTCGCTTCTCATCGCCGGGATGCTCGTCGCCACCCTGGTTATCGCCTGGGCCAATCGGGGATTGCCACCTGTCGTTCCCGACCCCAACTTTCCTGGGGCCGGGGGCCAGATCATCTTCGCGCTCGCCGTCGTCCCCCTTCTGGCGGTGGGCTGGCTCTTGACCAACCGCGCGACTGCCAACCCCTATGGTTGGCTCTGGCTGTTTCTGGCTCTCATAGTTGGGACCCAGCAACTGATCCAGGTCTTCGCCAACTCGCTCCTCAACGACTCGCTCGCAGCTGGCCTTGCCGCCGTCGCCGTTCCCGGGCCGGACGGCTATCTCACCGGTACCGGATTGGCTTTCCGATGGGTGCAATGGATGGGAGTGGTCGGGGATTTTCTCTGGGCGGCAGGCGTGGTCGCCCTCGGTTTTATCTTGCTCCTTTTCCCCGACGGCCGCTTGCCAAGTCGACGATGGAGCTGGGTGGCACGCGTCATCGGCTGGAGCTTTCTCACTCTGCTCTTGGTCGGCTGGTTCGGAGGTGGCGTCTCGGGGACGGTCCCGGTCCTACGACCGGGCGCGCTATTAGCCCCTGACACCATTGCAGCGCTTATCTATCGGGTTTTGGTCGACGGAGTTCTGGTCGTAACGCTGCTGCTCGGCCTCGTCGCCGGAGCGGTCGCGGTCGTTGTTCGGTTTGTCCGATCGCGGGGAGTGGAGCGCCAGCAGGTCATATGGGTGATGTTCGCCGGATTCCTTTTTGTGCCAACCATCTTTTGGGACGCGCCTGGCATTTGGGATGCAATCGTTGAAACCACCGCGACCGGCGCGGTCCCAGTGGCAGTTGCGATAGCAGTCACTCGTTATCGCCTCTACGAGATCGGTCGAATACTTTCTCGTACTGTTGCCTACGGACTCCTGATCGCGGTTCTCGCCGGGTTCTACCTCGCGGCCATCTTCCTTTTCCAGCAGCTCGTTCCCGTCCAAAGCGACCTCGCCGTTGCTGCGTCCACCCTGGCAGTGGCCGCCCTTTTCAACCCGATCCGGCTGCGGGTTCTGCGAGTGGTCGACCGAATTTTCAATCGAGCGCGCTACAACTCCGAGGTAGTAATGAGTAGGTTCTCCGACCGATTGCGCGATCAGGTGAACATCGAACACGTAACTTCCGACGTTGGTGACATCGTGAGCCGGGTTTTGCAACCCACCAAGCTCTCCCTCTGGATCAGGAGCTGAGTCGGGTTCGCAAATGAGCGACTGGCAGGGACGGCGGGTGCTGATCACCGGGCACACCGGGTTCAAGGGGAGTTGGTTGACGTTGTTGTTGCGGGCGCAGGGGGCGGAGCTGGCGGGCGTCGCCTTAACACCGCCGACCAATCCGAGCCTGTTTGAGCTCGCCCGCGTCGGCAACGAGCTCCGCACGATCGAGGCGGACATTCGCCACCTCGAGTCGTTCGCCGGTTTTATCTCGTCCTTTCGACCGGAAGTCGTCCTCCACCTGGCAGCCCAGTCGGTGGTGGCAACCGGTTACGCCGAGCCGGTCGAGACCTTCCATACGAACGCGGTCGGAACGGCGAACGTATTGCAGGCGATTCGCGGAGTTGATTCGGTGCGAGCCGTGGTGAGCGTCACCACCGACAAGGTTTACGACAACCCCGAGTCGGGTCGACGTTTCGTTGAGGAAGACCCGCTCGGTGGGCACGATCCCTACTCGGCGAGCAAGGCCGCCGCGGAACTGGTCACCGCCAGCTACCGCCAATCTTTTCTCGCCGACCAGGGAGTTGGAGTAGCCACAGCCCGGGCCGGAAACGTGCTCGGCGGCGGCGACTGGACTCCCCATCAGTTGGTCCCCGAAGTGATGAGCGCTTTCGCCGAGGCCCGACCAGCCGAACTGCGCCAACCCGAGTCGGTTCGGCCTTGGCAACACGTGCTCGACGCACTCAATGGCTATCTGGCCTTGGCCGAACGGCTGGCCGACGATCCGGAACAGTTCGCCGGCGCCTGGAACTTTGGGCCCAATACCGAAAGTGTCCTCACTGTCTCAACGGTCGTCGACCGGCTGGCCGAGCTCTGGGGGCATGGCGCTGGGTGGGAGGTAGGAGACAACCAATTCCCGCATGAGACATCGTTGCTGGAGATCGATTCGACCAAGGCGCGCTCAAAGCTCGATTGGCATCCACGGCTCGACCTGGACTCCACGCTCGCGTTGGTGGTCGATTGGTATCGGGCCCATCGCCAAGGCAAAGACATCACTCGCGCGCAGATCGCCAGCTTCTTGGATGAGTGAGCGATGACCTGTCCGCTTTGCGGTGCCAACGAGCCGTGGCAGTTTTTTCAGATCGATGGTGTGCCCTCCCAAGACGGCAAGCTCTGGCCGACCCGCGAGGAGGCGCGTCAATCACCGGTCGGAGACATCCAGCTCGTCTTCTGCCGCAACTGCACCTACATCTGGAACGCCGTCCATGATCCCGCCAAGGTCGATTTCGTCGGTTACGACGTCTCACTCGAGCACTCGCCAAGGTTCCGCGCTTTTACCGAGGAGTTGGCGAAACGCCTCATCGACAGATACGACGTTCGTCGGAAGGAGGTCATCGACGTCGGCTGTGGCAAAGGCCACTTTCTACGCAAGCTCGTCCAAATCGGCGACAACCGCGGCATCGGCTTCGATCCGAGTTACGCACCTCCTCCTGAGGGAGAGACCCCAAATCTGGCCGGCTATCGGGACTACTACCAGGATCGCTACACCGACCTTTCGGCCGACCTATTTGTCTGTCGCCACGTCATCGACGTTCTCGGTGACCCTGCTCTTCTCCCCCGGTTGATCCGAAACGCGATGACCGCAGAGAGCGTGGCTTATCTCGAGGTTCCCGACGGGCTCTACACGTTCGGCGCCGGGTTGATCTGGAACGTGGTCTACGAGCACAAGTCTTGGTTCACCCAAGCGGCCCTCGGTTATCTGCTCCAGAACTGTGGCTATCGCGTGCTCAGTCTCGAGCCTTGCTGGAACGACGAGTACCTGGGCATAGAGGTGGCACCGGACGAGGCGAATCCGATCCTCCCGCCACCCTCGGAGGCGCGGGCGGTCGAATCAACCCTGCAGCGATTCAACGAATCGGTCAATGAGACCGTGCGCGAGTGGCAGGGACGCTTCGATCGCCTGGCGGATTCGGATCAAGCGATGGCGATTTGGGGCGCAGGGGCGCGAGCGATCACTCTGCTCAACCTCTGTGATCCCGGCGACGCCTTGGTCAAAGTCATCGACGTGAACCCCGGTCGCCAGGGACTCTTCCTCCCCCGAACTGCCCACGAGATAGTGGCTCCGGAGTCCCTTGTTGACGAATGGCCGGACGTTGTTCTGATCAGCAACCCCACCTATGCCCCCGAGATCGAAGCCCAAGCGCGCGAGCTGGGCTTCAAAGGCGAGTTCTGGTCACTGTGAGTCAGTACCAGTCATTCTTGAGGCGATTTTGGTGGCTATACCACCACGTAAACCTAAGGTTTGGGGAAGGCGCGGTTGTCCTGAGCCCGGCGCACGTTCGCCACAGACGAGTCGGCCACTTCGACATCCGCGTAGCGAAGCGGGGTGTCGGGAGGTAACCGCCGGATGACGGTGGCGCCCTCGGCGAGGCCCATCGGCAGCAAGCCTTCGCTCGCCGCGACTTCAGCGGTTTCGACCAGCCCATACCAAGCGAACCCGCCAACCCCGTCCAGCACTTCGCCGGGCTCCAAGGTTCGTTTGGCGAGGGCAATGACCTCGAGGACTGGAGCGCCGAGCGCGGTGATGGCGGCGTCGTGCCACAGGACAGCCCGAGCCGCTGACAACGGAACCTCGAGGTGCGGAAGATGGAAAGGGCGAGTGAAGACATGGAGCGGCCCCTCGCCCATCTTCAAGTAGTGCAGCGACTTGGATCGCTCCTCGTCTCCTTCGTGGGCGACCACGAAACCACCGGCACCCGGCGCCGCTCCCAACGCATAGTCGACCTTGGGAGCCGCCAGCAGCTCGGAGGCGTCGAGCCGGGCGGGGAGGTCGCCGATCGCCGGAATCTCAAAACCTCGCATCCCCCGCTGCCAGATCCCAAAGCCGGTGGCGTTGCCGAGGATCGCGCATTCCGAAGCGAGCTTGGTCCCGTCGGCGAAGGAAGCCATGAAGCGCGGGTTCTGGCCCCAGGTGGCAGCGAAAGCAATCTGAGTTTCGGGATCGCGATAGTGGTTGAGAAAGCCCTTGATGTTGCCGGCCATCACGGGTTGCAAGCCCATCGTCCTCACGAGGCGCAGGAGGTTCATGTTCACCGCCGGCTCGTCGCCGTCCATCCCGGTGGCGACGACTCCCTGCTCATCGGCGCGTCGCTTGAGCTCAGGGCCGATCGTCGCATCGAGCTCGGCTCCGATAACGACATGCTTTCGGGCCTCGATCGCGGCGGTGGCGGTGCGGGTGCCGAAGTCGAAGTCGCCCGTCGTCTCGATGACGGCGTCCACTCGCGTCGCCTGGGCCGCGAGGTGCGGGTCCGCCACCACCGCCACTTGGTCCCGGTCGTTGATCCGCCCAAGTTCGTTGAGATCGTTGGTGATCACGGCGTCGAAACCGTCGGCGCGCAGTTGCTCGGCCGCCCGCTCAACACTGCGATTGGCTACCACCCGCAACTTGAGGCCGGTGATGTGATCGACTTGCACTGCAACCCGTTTGCCCAGCCAACCGGCGCCTGCCACCGCGATCCCGATCGGATCACCGGCTCGGGCAGCCAAAGCGGTATCGAGCGGCGCCAAGCTATCGGGAACCATCAAACGACTCCTGCGAATGCCCGCGGATCGTCCTCTTGCCAGTACGCCCAACTGGCGTCGGCGCTCGATATTTCGCCGACCGCCAGGGGCCAGCGGATCGCGAAGGCGGGGTCGTCGTGTCGAGCCCCAGTGGCGGCCTCGGGGACGTACCGATGGGTGGTTTGGTACATCACCTGGGTTTCGTCGGCGAGGGTCTGGTAGCCATGTGCGCAACCGGCCGGGAGCAGCAACGCCAAGTGGTTGCCTGCCGCCAGCTCGACGCCCCACCAAGCGAGAAAAGTCGGCGAAGCCGATCGCAGATCGAGAATCACGTCCCACACCTCGCCGGCCACCACCCGCACCAGCTTGGTCTCGGCGTTCGGCTTCGTTTGGAAATGCATTCCTCGCAAGGTTCCGCGCCGGTGGTTGAAGGCCAGGTTCAATTGGTTGAAGTCGTGCTCAAATCCTTCGTTGGCGGCCTCGTTGTCCGACCACAGCCGGGTGAAATAGCCGCGGTGGTCCTCCACCGGCTCGTCGATGATCAGAGCCGCGCCTGCGATCGCCATTCCGTCGACCTCGATCGATTGGAAGATCACTCGGAGCCCCAACCCAACCTGATCTTCTGGGCATGAAAGGCTTCCGCCATCCCGCTTTCGGCCTGGCATTCGATCCCCGCAGGTGGAGGAGACCAGAGAAAACTTCGCGTCGATACCACGAACGGCTTGCCTGCGAGGGAAACGCCGACAGCAAATGATCGAGCTTCTGAGCGGCCATCTCCGATGTCAACGGCGCGTACACCGTCGGTCGTCCCAGATCGCCGTCATATTTGGGGATCTCATAGCCGAGGATGAGGCTCGAGCGAAACGTCTGCGCGGCGATCTCCCCGACGAGGCGGTGATCCTGATGAGCGTCATCCCACCAAGGCGTGAGGACGAGGTCAGGCGCCGATGGACCAAGCTTGTCGGCCGTCTCCTTGACACCCGGCTCGAAGGGGAAGTAGCGCTCCCGAAACGCGTGGATCTCAACGGAAACGTCGTCTGACAATTGGGCGGCGCTGGCCTCAGCCTCACGGGCCCGATCGCCCGTGGCGCTAAAGATCACAAAACGCATCTCCGCAATCCGAGCTTCGCCGATAAGACTTTTTACCAAGCCCCAGCACCCGATCTCGATGTCGTCGGCGTGGGCGCCCAGGCAGAGCACCCGCAACGGGGAGGACGGCAGGCTGGCAGCGATCATGCGCGGTCGGTGGTCGCTGTCTTCCACACTTCCCAAGGGGCGGCGCCCTTGACATACAGGTCCTCGAGCGCCTGACGTTCCTTGAAGGTGTCCATCGCCGCCCAGAAGCCGCGGTGCTTGTAGGCGCCGAGCTGGCGGTCGAGGATCAGTCGATAAAAAGGCTCTTCAACGAGATCCTCGCCCGGGCCGATGACGTCGAAGATTTCTCTCTTGAGCACGAAGAACCCGCCGTTGATCCAGAGCCCCGAATCGGTGAGCGGATAAATGGAATTGACCTTGCCGTCATCTTCGATTTGAGACACGTGCATCGTGTTGGAGGAGTGAACTGCCAGAAACGTCGCGGTGCATCCGCTGTTGACCGCGTAGTCGATGTAGGTCGGCAGGTGGAGGTCGGTTAGGCCGTCGCTGTAGTTGGCGAGGAAAACGTCCTCCCCCGACAGGTGCTCCTGAACTGCCACCAGGCGCTCACCGACCGAGGCTTTAACCCCTGTGTCGAGAAATGTCATCTTCCAGTCGTCGATGTCGGACGAAAGGAGCATCACGTCGCGGGAGCGCCGGTCGAGGACAAAATCGTTGGAGATGGTCTCGTCGTAGTTGAGGAAGTACTGCTTGACCATCTCGGCGCCATGGCCGAGGCAAATGATGAACTCGTTGTGCCCGAAGTGGGCGTAGTACTTCATCAGGTGCCACAAAATCGGCCGCGGTCCGATCAGACCCATCGGTTTTGGGATCTTCTCCGAGTAGTCCCTCATCCGCAGCCCCAAACCGCCACAAAACAGAACGACCTTCATCCCCCAGATTCTCGCGCATCAAATGCAAGCCAGGGCTTGCATTTGATGCGCGAGAACTGAGGGCCTAGGTGGCCTAGGCTCCCCGGGGGTGCAAGACACGTCGAAATCAGGCGCAATGCGGGAGCGGTTGCGCGCCTTGATCCCCGGAGCGGCCCACACCTACGCCAAAGGCGACGATCAATGGCCCGAGTTCGACGCCCCGGTCATAAGCCATGGCGAGGGAGCGGAAGTCGTGGACGTCGATGGCAATCGGTATATCGAATTCGGTTCAGGATTGCGCAGCGTCACCCTCGGGCACGCCTTCGGGCCAGTGATCGAGGCAGTGGAAAAGTCACTTCGCCAGGGAACCAACTTCGTCCGGCCGGCGGCCATCGAGCTCGAAGCTGCCGAAGCCTTCTTGCAGGCTGTGCCCACGATGGAAATGGTCAAGTTCGCCAAGAACGGGTCCGACGCAGACTCGGGTGCAGTCCGACTCGCCCGCGCGATCACCGGGCGCGACCTGGTGGCGATTTGCGTCGACCATCCGTTTTTCTCCGTGGACGACTGGTTCATGGGCTCGACCACGCTCGATGCCGGCATCCCGGCAAGCACGAGGGCAATGACGCTCAAGTTCCGGTACAACGACGTCAGCACCCTCGAGCAATTGTTCGCCGAGTTTCCCGACCAGATCGCGGCCGTGGTCATGGAGGTGGAGAAGGTCGAGCCACCCCAACCGGGGTTTCTCGAGTCGGTGCGTGGGACGTGTGACCAGCACGGCGCGCTCCTGGTCTTTGACGAGATCGTCACCGGTTTCCGCTGGTCGACAGCCGGTGCCCATTCGCTGCACGGGGTGGTGCCCGACCTTTCGACGTGGGGCAAGGGAATGGCCAACGGCTTCTCGGTCGCGGCGCTCGCCGGCAAGCGGGAATACATGGAACGGGGTGGGCTCGACCATGTCCAGGAACGTATTTTCTTGCTCTCCTACACAAACGCGGCCGAGACTCCATCGTTGGCTGCGGCCATCGCGACGATGGGCTTTTACGCAGAGAACCCGGTCATCGAAACCCTGGCAAAGCAAGGCGATCGCTTGGCTGCAGGTCTGCGAACGGTGGCCAAAGCGCGCGGGGTTGAGGACCGGTTCACCGTCTTCGGGCGCGGCTGCGGCCTTCTCTATGGCACCAAGGACCAGGACGGCAATCCTTCGCAGCCTTTTCGAACCCTCTTCCTGCAAGAAACCGTCAAACGGGGCTTGCTGGCTCCTTCCCTATTCGATAACTACTCGCACACCGACGAGCTGGTCGACCGCACGATCGAGATCGTCGACGAAGCGCTAGTCGTCTACGCCCGCGCCCTTGAGGACGGCTGGGAAAAGCATCTGGTCGGGCGCCCGGTAGCCCCGGTGATGCGTCGGTTCAATCGCGCCTGAAGTAGCCGATACCTATGTATCCATACCTAGGCCTTGTCTTCACGTGTCACCTCTGCGCACCGTCGTCCGATCGTTGTCGCTTTGCTTGTTTTCGCCGCCGCTCTGTCCATCCGGGTGGTCGGAATCGGGTCGAAAAGCCTCTGGGGCGATGAGGGCGCCACCTTCGCTTTTGCCCAAGAGTCGGTTTCCGAGATTCTCGACGTTCAGGACACCCATCCGCCCGGCTACTACCTCTTGATTCACGCCGTCACCCGGTTGAGCGCTTCCGAAACGGCTCTGCGGCTTCCGTCGGCGCTGGCGTCAGCGGCCGGCGCCGCTCTCATCTACCTCATCGGAGCGCGCCTGTTCGGGCCGGCTGTTGGGATCGGGGCGGGCGTCCTTGCGGTCGTGTCTCCGCTCGATGTCTGGTACGCCCAGGACGCACGACACGCCGCCCTGGCCGCCTTCTTCGTCTTGCTGGCGTTCTACCCGCTGATGCACACGACGACGTGGAGCGGAGCCCTTTCCGCGCTCGCCCTCTCCTTGGGGCTTTTCGTCGATTACATCGTGCTCTTCGGTTGGACGGGGATCGGGGGCGCCTATGCCGTCTACTGGTGGAACCGGGATCGACGTCGAGTCCGACAATTTGGCGTCGTCAGCGTGGTCCCGCTCGCGCTGTTCTTCGCTATTTACGGCGCCTCGCTCGAAGACGCGATGTCGACTCTGACAACCTATGACGCCGACTGGTACCGGTACCTGTTCGCCATGCCCGGTTTGGGCAGTGGCTTGGCGGTCGCTTTGGTCACCTTCGCCCTTTCGGTCGCGGTCTCCTGGGTAATGGCCCGTCTATTGGCTCGGCCCGTCTGGCCGTGGCTTGCTCTGGTGGGCTTTGCGGCGCTGATCCTGTTGATCCCGGTTCCGCGGGCGTACTCAATCGAAAAGATCATGGTGATTGGCTGGCCGCTGCTGTTGCTCACCACCAGTTGGCTCATCGTCAATCGGGTCCCGCGTCAAGCGAGGCCGGCGAAAGCCGCCCTCGTTTCCGCATCAGTGGTCGCGACCGCGATCAACCTGTTTGTCATCGAGAAAGAGGATTGGCGATCGGTCACCGCCGCCATCAACGCCCGCTCTGAGCAGGCTGACATGGCCTGGGTCGGAGACCTCCCGTGGTCGGCCGACGCCTACAACTACTACGGCGGAAGGCTGCCGGTCTCAGGCGTCTCGGACCCCGAACCGGTGGTACAGACTGCCCAGCCGGATGGGGTGTGGCTGGTGGCCTCGCGCGCCCCCCGCGACGAAGCCCCAACGCTTTTGGCCGAGGCATGGTTCGACGAGAACTGGCAGCTCATCGAAGAGCAGGCGTTCTACCGGTTGGTCCTCAAGCACTACCGGCCGCCGCCGGAACTCCCGCCTTAGCGGCCTTGGCGTGATACGACGAGCGAACCAATGGGCCGGATTCGGTGTGGGGAATCCCAATTGATTCCCCGAAGGACCGATATTCGAGAAACTCCGCAGGATGTACATAGCGATCGATCGGTCGGTGCCGAGGCGTTGGCCGCAAGTACTGGCCAATGGTCACGATGTCGACCCCGATCGCACGGAGATCGGCGAGCGCGCCGATCACTTCTTCTTTGGCCTCCCCCATGCCGACGATGAGCCCCGACTTGACGAGTAGTCCTGCGGCCTTGGCGCGCGCAAGCAGGGCGAGAGAGCGTCCGTAATTCGCCGAGGTCCGAATCTCCCGCTGAAGCCGGAGCACGGTCTCGGTGTTGTGATTGAGCACCTCCGGCACCGCGTCGAGGATTGTCCCTAACGCGTCGAGATCTCCTTTGAGGTCAGGGATCAAGACTTCGATCTCGCAAGTGGGGAGGAGGCGACGGGTCTCGCGGATCGTGGCCGCAAAGATCCCCGCTCCCCCATCGGCCAAGTCGTCACGATTCACCGAAGTGATGACTGCATGTGCAAGTCCCATGCTCTTGATCGCCTGGGCGGCACGGAACGGCTCGAGCTCGTCGAACTCGGTGGGTTTGCCGGTGGTGACGTTGCAGAACCCACACGCTCGGGTGCATTTGTCGCCGAGGATCATCAGCGTTGCCGTCCCCGACCCCCAGCACTCATAAATGTTGGGGCATCCAGCCTCCTCACAGACGGTGTGAAGGTCGAGGGAACGCATGAGCTTCTTCAGCGAGAGATAGTCGTCGTCCATCCGCGCCGTCACCTTCATCCACTCCGGTCGTGGCGGCTCTCCCGGGAGACGCCCATTGACCATGAGAGGTTGTCGTTCGTGGCGATCGGGTGAGAACGTTCCCGCTTCGAGCAGTCGATCGACCTCAAAGTCCCGGGTCACGCCCTGGCGACCGGGAAAGGCTCCGAGCTGCACCTCCGCAGCTCCTCGGCCGAAGGTTGCGACGAACCGCGGGATCAGAGTTTGCACTGCCTCTTCCAGGGTGACCCGCCGGCCCAACAGCGAGCTCAGGGTGGTCACCGGTCGATCAGTGATCCCACACGGGTTCATCCGCGCGAAGAACTCCAAATCGGGATCGAGGTTGAGCGCGAAGCCGTGCATCGTCACTTGTCGCGAGACCCTGACCCCGATCGCCGCCACCTTGCCCTGTTCGGTCCAAACTCCGGTCAGCCCTTCCTCTCGCCAACCCCCCACCCCAAAGTCGGAAAGGGTGTCGATGAGCACCTGCTCGAGCGCCCGGACGTAGGGCACGACCAGCTTGGGGTCGGAGAGCCTGAGGATCGGATAGCCGACCAGTTGGCCAGGCCCGTGGAAGGTGATGTCGCCGCCTCGATCGACGTGGTGGAGCTCGGCATCGGAGAGGCTGTCGGAAGGGACGAGGAGGTTGGTGCCGTCACCGTTGCGCCCGACGGTGTAGACCGGCGGGTGCTCGAGCAGAAGCAAGTAATCGTCGCCGCGGCCCTCGACTCTCCCACCCCACAGCGCCTTCTGAAGATCCCATGCCTCGAGATATGGGAGGCGGCCGAGCCAACGGACGCGGATCAGGTCAGCTCCTGGTTCCAGTCCCACGTCTCGAGATTCTGTTTGATGCGGCTGAGAAACAGCACGGCCGTCGATCCGTCAAACGCCCGGTGGTCCCAGGAGAGGCCGAGATAACCGATGTGCCTGACCGCGATAGTGTCCTGTCCCTCAGGGGTGGTGACGACCGCCGGCCGCTTGGCGACGGTGTCGGTCGAGAGGATGCCGACGTTGGGAACGTTGATGATCGGCGCGCTCATGAAAGATCCGTACGGGCCCGGGTTGGTGATCGAGAAGGTCGAGCCGCTGACATCGTCGGGGTCGAGCTTCCCCGCCCTGGCCTTCTCGGCCAGCTCGCGGATGCGACGGGCCAAGCCGACGAGCCGGAGACCATCAGCGTTGCGGATCGTCGCCACAACGAGGCCCTTCTGATCGAGATCGATTGCGACACCCAGGTTCACCGTCCGATGGAGGATTGATTTCCGCTCTTCAAGGAAGAACGAGCTGTTCACCACCGGGTATTCCTTGAGGGCGTCGATGGTTGCCCGGGCGATGAATGGAAGATAAGTGAGGGAGAACCCCTCTTCCTTTTTCCACGATTCCTTAGCCGCGCTTCTGACCCTTTCGACTCTCTCGTAGTCGACCTCGACCGAGGTCCAAACATGGGCCGCCGTCTGCTTGGCCCGCAGCATGTTCTCGCCGATGCGGACTCGAAGCCGATCGAGGGAAACTTCTTCGGCGCCGGTGGCAACGGCCGGGGCAGGTGGTGCCATTGGCGCCGGGCTGGCCGGTGCC
>Ga0180121_10000211_pt1 | contig 22880 bp, 27 predicted proteins | sample AntDrymUQ5402106_2_FD_129676 | JGI IMG/M metagenome (GOLD analysis project Ga0180121, IMG submission 129676) | Polar desert sand microbial communities from Dry Valleys, Antarctica - metaG UQ540 (21.06) (version 2) (version 2) | ecosystem: Environmental > Terrestrial > Soil > Desert | place...
CGTATGCCCCGCTCAGGAACGTCCATGCGTAGCTCAGGGCCGCGACGTGCAGCGTTCGGAGGCGAGCGAGCGTGACGCCGGGTCGTGGCTTGCCGAACTGGTACAGCAGCCCGATCCGTAACGCGAGGCCACACGAGAGCGTCAGTGTTATAATCGCCGCCCAGCGGGTGATGTCAGTTAGAGGCACCGTTATTCACCTTTCCGTTCTTACCGTTACCGTTACGTGGACGGATCAATGTATCGGCGAACAGCCCACCTAGGGCGAGCAAGATCGGCGCGACGTACGCGCCGGGCGAAAAGTCTTCCGGCCCGAAAGCATCGACTCCAAAAACCCCGAACAATAGGAGCATGAGACCAATGACCGCGATTCGTCTTAGCTCCCACGATCCCACCGCCCCTCCCCTCGTCGCCCTTTCGACCCCTTGTAATCATGCATCTATACACGTTCCTTAGCTCGCGCCTCAACAACCTTACGTAGCCGTACAGGAAGCATGTGCGCGGCTGAGACAGTGATCACGTCAGGACAAAGCCACCTGTGCTCGACGCGAAACTTGTCTGTTTTCTTTGGATCACTACGAAGGTTGGTAGCGGTGCCATCCCTGTGTAGCTGGTATTCCACTGCGTAATCCATCTCGTCATACTTGACCATTTCGGTGTCAAGCTGTACAAAGTCCTCCGTTGCCTGAGCAACTTCAACCTTGGTCTTGCACCACGGGCAATTCATCTTCATCACCTTCCTCATAAGACACGATGCCCACTAGCTTGCTAGCCCCTTCAGGGGTGGATAGATCAAGCTCACGGATCACGCGCTGTGCCGATTCAAGCCGCACCCTCAAGTGTGCGATCTCTTTTGCCTGCCCCTCAACCACGCTGAGCAAGTCGTGATCCGTGATAGCGATTTCGATACCCATTTTTAGGTCTCCTGTTTGATAACCTCGACGGTGCCGGTCTGCCACTGGATAACTAGCTCAGATTTTGAGCCTGTCGTCGTGTGCTCACGAAGATACAATCGAGCTACCTTGTCATCATTCACGCTCGATCCTGGTGACGTGGGTGAGGCAGGGGTGTCGTTCAACTCCATGAGTATCAAACCACCATGCATACGTGCAGCGCCCTCACTAGAGTCGATGCCCAACAGCGTACGGTTTGGTGTGAAGGTATGGTTACGGACAATCCAATCCTGTGAAGCTGATAGCGTAACCGTAGAACTTGGCGCTACCTGATCCACTACGTTCTTATCGTACACCGCCATGCGGAGTGAGGTAGTTGTATCTTCTAGCCGGTTGACAAAGCTGTTAGTTGGGGAAGATTGTGTAGCAGCTAACTCGTTCACGACCGACATCACCATTAATTCGTTCGCCTCGATAGGTGTGTTCGGCTCTGTAAATGACGGCGAGGTAGACGTACCACTGTTCGACTGGAACAGGTCTTTGTTGACGTAGCCCTCAAACCCGGAGAAATTGAACAGCATAGCGATTAGCTCTGTGTTAGCGCCTGTGATCGTCACCGTAGCGGCAGTCTCACCACCAGTAGCGATCTTCACATAGGTCTGTGTTGAGATACCGCCGAGTCGCACGATACCACCCATGCTTACATAGCCCGAGGTTGAAAACGTCTGTGTTGCGCCCGCGTCCACAGCAGCGACCGTCACGATAAGCAGGTCACCCGCTGTAGCTGATCCTGCACCGAACGTAGGCGTAACGCTCGTGCCCGCGTTAGTTTTACCTATAGCCGAACGCTGGTATGCAGGGATGCCGGTCTGCCGGAAGATCACGTCACCGTTCTGTCGCATCAGGAACTTATCGAATTGTTCGTCGGTTAGCTCCGGTTTGTCCCCGTTCTTTAGACGCACGTACGCTTGGGTGTCAAGCGTGACGTCACCTTCAACTGACCAGAAATAACCCATGTTTCTCCCTTACAATGAGTCCATGATGACTTTGGCTTTACCTGATCTCCCAAACTTTACAACCAATGAGGTTCGTGTCGGTACCGTGTCTAGGCGGGCGAATAAAACAGCGGCAGTAGTTGCCAAACCAGCCGGTGCGGCGGTTTCGCCAAGTTGCAAGGTAGAGTCCTGACGTAGCCTCGACAGGATAGAGCTTGAGCTACCACCCCAACGTATGCCGTCCGTACCGACTTCCAACACGGTTGGTGATCCCGTGGCAGGAACGAATCTAATCTTGTCAGCGCCCGACACACGAGCTAGCTCGATGAACGGTGCTGAGGCTGAGGTTTGGAAACCACCACTCGCACCCGCGAGAACTATGCTACCATTGAAGGTGTACGTCTTACCCGATGACTGAGAAAAAGCGTCGATCAAGTCAGTCTCGTCTAGCTTTTCGTCGTCGGTAGCGTTGGCGGTTCCAGAGGTTGATTCGTTGCCCATGTCATCACGGGCAAACACACGACCCTCATGGTTGAGCCCACGATCCGCTGCCGGTATCATGTAGCGGTAGCTGTTCGCCTTACCGCCTAGGTAGCGTGTTTTCTTTAGCGTGCCGCCCTGCCTAATCTCGACCTTGTAACCGTCCACTTCATCGTCGTCATCAGCAAAGGAATTCCATTCGATCTGCAACCGACGTGGCCCCTTGACCACGGCAACGCCCGTAGGGGCGCTCACGGTGGGCGACGCGGTAGGGAGACCGCCAGCGGTCCATGCCGACCAGTTGCCGATCCTGCCCTGATGGTCGGTAGCACGCACACGCGACCAGGTATAATGCGACTTCCTGACGTTACCAAACGTAGCTTTCAAATCGTCGTCAGGATCAACGATCTGCACCTTACGACGATCCGATGCTGTAGGCGACACGTTCGTAGCCTTGTGTACGAATTGAACGCGATAGAACGAAACGTCGTCGTCTATGTCTGTGGTGCCAGGCGTAACGGTACTAATGACACGATAACGGGATTTCTTAGGACCACCCGCGTCGAAGGTGATAGCAACAGACGGAGCGTTCGGTGTAACCTTTGAGGCTGATGTAGAAACCCAAGCCGACTTGTTCCACGATGAGTCGTGTGTTCGCACACGCACGTAGTAGGTGGTCTGTGGCTTACGAACCTTGAACATCTTTTCCTCGCCGCTTACACGACGATCCTTAATGATGTTCGTATAGCCTGAGTCTGTTGCGACCTGCACCTGTGCGAACGCGATGTCTTCACTGATGGTGGCGGCATCGCCAGCTTCATTAGGCAAATCCCATTCGACAACGATCCGGTGCTGGTCGATGTAGCCCGTAACGTTAGTAGGGCTAGGTGGCGCACTAGTGTCTGTTAAAGCTTGCTCAGTGGTCGTCCATGCCGACCAGTCACCACGCCTGTTCCAACGGTCGATGGATCGCACACGAGCTTGGTAGTACGACTGCTTTTTAATGTGGTTATCAAACACCACATGTTGCAAGGTATCAGCGTCAGCATCCTTAGCCTCGACACGACGTTTACGAACCTTCGTGCCAATAGCCGTACCACCTGAGTCAGTCTGACGGAACGCTACCTGATACCCCGCCATATCCGATTCTATATCGCCACCTGGAACGTCCCAGTTAGTTACCTCGTTCCATTCAACGATAGCCCGCAGGCGATCCCAACGTGTTTTCTCTAGGGTGTCGAAGATGATATCAATACCCGTAGGCACAGGTGGCTTAGGCAACGCTTCAGTGAATGGTAGCTGCGCGGTAGTCCATGCGCTGAAGTCGCCTAGCTGATGATCACGATCCCTGATCGCAACACGAGCCTGCCAGTACCATTTTTTAGGCTTGGGTATCTGGTTGAAGATTGCGTGTACATCAGTTTCACCCTTGTTGTCAACCCTTTGTTCCTGCCGTATATTGCGGGTTGCCCCACCAGCAGTCTCAGCGTCGATGGGTGTTCCACCCGAGTCCGTCGCGCGTATCTGCACGATCCACCTGTCAACGTCACCCTGACAAGTGTTAGGACTGATCAAATCCCACGTCACGATAGCGCGGTACTCTAACCGCGTCTTGTGTTCACGGGCTTTAAACGTCAGAGCAACAGTGGGCGGGATAGGCGGCTTGTTGTCGGGGTCAGTACGCTGAACGTTTGGCCCTCCACCTGCGGCAACCTTGCCATACTGACGTTGCAACTTTTTAACAATCGCGATAGGGTCTTCGGGCTTCTTCCAACGTGTCATGTTGGTATCGCCTCAAACGTCACTTGGTATTGCTCATTGCCCGTGTTGTCTAACTGCACAAGCATGGTCACGATACGGAAGCTATCGTCAAGCTCCATGTACCCGTAGTCCCCGAGTATCGTCGCACGATCCCCCACGGCTAGCGTCGTCCATACCGGATCGGTCCCGGTGATGTTTGCCTGTGGTTGAAACCGCGCGTCTTTATTCACGGCAAGTTGCTCGTTCGCCAACGTCTGCAAAGTATCGAATCGCTTGATGTTTTGGAAGCTGTAGGATTCCTCCATCAGGCCGTACTTCGCACGAGATGTCGTATTGATTGCCGACGCGATGCACGTAAGCTCCCCCTCGCCGGCACCGATAGCGTGTACGGTATTGATAATGCTTACGGAATCTACGTCATATGACAAGCCACCGATGTTCTTACCAAGCTCGAAATTGACAAGTTTGTTGCTACCCTTTTCAGGGTAGTACATGTGGAACACCTTATCCGGCGTGATCTCGTAATCGAATCCCGTACCTGATTCCGCAAGCCCTTCGATTTCCTCAAGGATATTAGGGCGCTCGAATTGTGCGTACTTTCGTGTAGCATTTACTCCTGAGTTAGCTTCACCCCCACGAGTAAACCCAAGGCTACCGTCTGTTTTTGCCTGTGTATGTGCTATCAAGTTCCACGCGATGTCGAACTGCTCCGTGCTCGTGTACGTCAGGTTAGATGTGACAAGGCGATGTCGCAAGCGGCTGATGAATCCCTCACAGGCGAAGCGTACGTGTCCCTCACCCCACGAGGCATACGCGGTCCATAGGTACCCTGCCCATACGAGGATGCCGTCACGATAGACGCGCACTTCGCGCTCACCCGGAGCAAGGATCGCTTTGGTACACTTAGGGTCTCTCAACGCTACAGTGAAGGAACAGCTACCGGGCTCGTTTAAAGCGAAGCCAAAAGTAAGGTTACCCACAGGCACTTCATCAATGATTGCACCGTTGATGTAGGCAAGGACAACTTTGTACGCGGCCATTTACGCCTTCCAAATGGGCCGATTACACAAGTCGGTAAACGCCCGCTCTGCCTGCGTACTAGTGGTAGGGTACCAACCACCAGGTCCGTCATCAGTAGTGTTGAAGATCACGTAGCGCATCCTAGGCAAATCTTTAGTGCTGGTGTATGCCAGAATGAAATCGCCAGCACGACGGAACCATCCTGCCTTATACTGATCGTCGTCACGCATCTCTTGACAGCCTGTTTCCATGACTGCCCAATCCTTGTCGGTCTCGCCCGCGACCGTAATCACTGAATGAACGATAGCCTCAAACTCTTTCGCGTTGCCGCTCACAGGTTGGGAGTACCCATCAACGGCTACGGTATCGAGGTTGTCGATGCAGCCGTCAAGCCAACGGTGCCACTCTTTACCATCCCAGATTCCTCGCGTAGCCGACGCAATGAAGTTGAGTCGGTTGCGAACGCCCACGTCCACAGCAAGATCATGGACGTGGTTGCAGAACGCCGCGTAGTCTTCGGCAGGGCCGGTAGGCGGCTGAGCGCCAGAGGTTTGCACGTTGAATTCGCTATGTACCTCGAATGGCGCTCGTGGCCCGGTAACAGGAAGCTCAGCTTTGATTTGCTCAAAGCCTTCGATGATCAAGGTGTCGTGCTTGCCCGCAGAGATATCCTTGTATGGGATGCCCTTACGATTGCCACCCGTGCCGGTCTTCGGTGCGATCTGCAAGCTAGGTATGTAGTCATAATGTAAGGCGTCTATCGTGTCTCTCGACACCCATTCGATAGGCATGTTGAAACTTCCTTCACCACCACGACTACGGAAGATTGAAGTCTTTGGGCACTTCGCAGTCCAACGTTGGAAGCTCTCTATGATGTTACCCCAACCGGGGTTCGGTCCCCAATTCCCAAGTCTAGGCTTTGCCATGTCTACCCCTTACCACCATGCGGAGCGCCACGTCATATCAAGGCGTGTAGCTCCTGTGGCACCTGATCCGACGGTGAATAGTACGGTCGTGTTGCCAGGATTGAGCGCCCACCATTGCGACGTAATAGCGAGGCTTGGATACAAGCTCGATCCGTCACTTTTGACGATGGTGCGGTCGATGAAGTTGATTGTCATGGTCTGGCCTGCGGTAAGCGTGGTGTTCACGACCACCGTGCGTGCCGCGTCAGCGTTGTCACGGATCGTGAATGTCGTACCCGGTCCTGTGATGACTGCGTTGTTGAATAGCGTAGGAGCGTCACCAGCGTTGTTCGCCACGATCGTCGCACCGCTTGTTGTGATAGCTGCCGTCGAAGCTGTATCGGCATAGATACGAGGATCACCAGCGATAAGCTCGACGTGTGATCTCGCGTTCCCGATCTGCATGTCACGGTCGATAGGGAACGCTATGCGCGACGGCACACAATTGATACGCCGTTGCACCTGCCCCGGCCACTTGAACACAAGAGGTAGGTTAGCAGACTGTGGCACAAAAGCTGCCTTCATGGTGTGGTACAAAGTGAATGCATCCGTACCACCTGCGCTGATCAAGTCAAGCTCGAAGATGACACGACGCGGATCGACGTACTGTGCGAACACGTAACCGCCATGCTCGCCCATGCGTACAGAGATATCCTCACGGTAGTCAGGGGGCTCAAGGCCGGTTGCGCTCATCACACCGACAGACTGCGCCGCGCCAAACGTCAAGCCGTTATAGCTGTACTCCCAGTCGGCTACCATCCGCGCGTCCTAGCTAGCCAGTCCATCTCTCGTGCCACGTCGTTAGCGTCGATCACGGCTTTCTTAGGCTCGACGTAGATGTTAGTCGTTCCACCGCCGCCCATCCCAACACCGCCGTTCATCGCAAGCCCCCGTGATACCGCCTCGCTCAAGATGTTGAGCCCTCGTGTATGCAGAGGAATGACTGCCTCTGCACCCTTACCCGCGAAGGTAGGATAGTTTCCTTCACCCGTAAGGTAAGTCGGCCCTTTAGTAACGGCCATTCCTCGACGTGCGCCACCTTTTGCCATACCTGTGATTCCACCTGTTGCTAGCACCCCACCCGCAGCCGCCGTGTAGTATCCCTGGGGCATGTTTCCGATAACATTGATGCTCACGGTAGCTGAACTACCATTTAACCCCATAAGACGATCCTTCACCTGTTCGATGGTCCGTGTAGCCGTGTCCTTAGCGTCGATGCGAGGGTTGGCTTTCTTACGATCAAGCTCGCTAACCTTGCGCCCAACGTCGTCGATCTCTTGTCCCGTACGTGATGCACCTTGCATAATAGCTTGCCAGTCCCTAACCATACCCTCTTTCATTCTACGGTTTGCTCCACCGAACGCAACAACCGCCGCTGGCCCCTGCTCGATAAGCCACGCCTTGAATTGTTCGGGTACCCACTTAGCCCGAGATAGGGCGGTTAGTTCTCTGCTAAACTGGCGCATCTTCGCACGCATGCCGTCGATGTTACGAGCTAGCTGGGCACTAGTAAGATCCCATCCCTTGCTGTAATCGCCGAGCGCGGTAAGAGAGCTAACGACGCTATCGCGTGTTTCCTTAGAAATGATACCCATGTTCTTCTTAACAACACCGGCAGTAGTAAGCATGGCTTCGTCCATACCAGCAAGCGCAGGCGGCATCGCGAGGATAGCGCCACCTGTGGCCTTGATAGTATCACCGATCTTAGCTACCCCGCCAGTAAATTTTGTGAAGTCTAGCTTGTCGGCCGTTTGAGCAAGCCCTAACAATTCAGAGCCGAGCTTGACAACCTCCCCCGCCACGGGGTTAATCTTCGACACTAGATCAGCCGCCCAACCGCTAGTCTCTGCCTGCATCGCAGCAAGGATACCTTCATCTTGGAAGGCTCTAAAAGCGTTATACAAGTCATGGACGGCGATGGTGGCAAGAGCCAGTGGTGCTGCGAGCTTGCTAAGCAAGGGGAACACATAGGCTAGAGCTTCCCCAAAAGTCGCTGCTCCACCTGCAACGGCTTGATACGCGAATGATAATTTTGATAGTAGTCCAGCGGTCTTGCCAACCGATGACGCACCTGATGCTAAACCGGCAAGTTGGAATACGGACTTAAGACGCAACCAAGTACCGATGAATGTCAGCACCTTGCCGCCAAGCAGCGCAAATACTCCACCTAGAAGAACCAAGCGGGCTGTCATCTTCTTTGTGCCAGGATCAAGATTGTTGAACGACTCAGCTAGGTTACCGAGATATTCCGCCAGCTTCAACAGGTCAGGCATTAACTCTCGGGCTAGGCTGATACCTAGGTTGGTGGCTGAAGTCTTAAGCTTGTTGAACACGTACGACGGGTCGCTAGCCTTCAAAATTTCAAACTGCTTCGCAAGCTCGCCGCCAACGTTAGAGGCTGCTAACTCACGTACCTTTTCATTCAACGCTTCAAACTGAGGGATAGCTGTACGGAAAAATCGGTTAGCCTGGATCGAGCCTGCGCCGAACATCTTTTCAAAGGCCGCAGATCGTTCCTTCGATGTCATGTCATCCATCGCCATGCCCATGTCGTTGATGATGTCTTCTAGGGCGCGGAAGTTACCTGCGGCGTCGTAGACCGCGACACCCAACACTTTCTCGATCCCGGCTGCGGATCGTGTGATTTGGTCGAGCGCACGAGACACGGAAATCGAAGCTTCAGCTTGCGACCTACCACGAACGGTGAGGAATGCGATAGCGCCCGCCACGGAGTTAAGCGCCTGGTCGGTAGCCTTAGCCGAACCGATCACGTTACCAAAGGCGTTAACCAACTCGCCATAGGTACCTGCCGACTGACGCAACATGGCAAACTGCAAGTCCAAAATGTCGGTCGTTGACCCTGCCGACTCACCAAAGGCGTTCTGAATGTCGATCACACCACGAGTAGCCTCACGCATGGTGACACCACCCGTTACAGCCGCCTTCGCAAGCGCGTCGATACTTTGGACGGCTTGTTCCGCTGTTTGATCTGTGGTCGAGAAAATGTCGTACAGGGCGTCAGCAATCTCGGTAGCTGCGACTCCGTACCGTGAGCTTACCTCTAATGCCGCGTCCGACAGCTTATCCAGCGCAGCCTCGCTAAGCTGCGCCTGCGTGTTAGCAAGGGCCATAGCATGCCCGAAGTCTGTGGCCGCTTTTACAGCTAGCCCAACAGCGGCCGTGATAACTGTACCGACACGAGAAAGCCCCCGACCAACAGTATCGAAAGCCTGTGAGTATGCAAAGGCGCTCAGCGATCCCCGCGCCATAGTGCTCATAAGAGTTTGTGAGCTATTACCCACAGCACGCATCTGTGCGCTCGCGCGATCTTCAGCGCGAATCTCTATGATCATCAACTCACGAGGACTTAGCACTATCCTGTTCCGCCTTTGCCGCGCGTAGGCCGAGAACCATCTGTATGTCTTCTACCCATTCAGCGTCTTCATCTAGTAACTGACTAGGCGTTACATGCAGGATGGTACAGATATCAATGACAGCTATGCGCTCGCGTACTTGATCGGGGATATTAGGTTTCGTTGGATAGAATATCGCCTGGCGGTAAATCTCAGCTTTTGGGCAAATCCTCAGAGTCTTCAGGATTGGTCATCTTGAAGATGAGGGTTTCGATTTCACCAGCTACCCGAGGATCAAGCTTCACGATGTCAGCTTTGTTAGAGAAATTGAGCTTGGTACCGTTCTCGTCTTCCAAGTTGTGATCCACGATGCACTTAGAAAACTCGTAGTGTTGAATCTCAAGAGCATCGGTATCAAATTCGATACCTGCTTTTCGACCCTGCCCGGTACGCATTGTTGATCCGATATCCCTACGATGCAGCATCTCGCCGTAGCTCAATCGTCTAAGTTCAACGAATCCGTCGGGCAGGGTCTCAAGCTCAAACCGCTCGGTCTCCTGTGTTGCCGTTGCTCGTGGCATGTTCTCCCCCTACTATGCAGTTGATTAGACGATGCTCTCTGCGGTCTTCACAATGATCGAGAAAGCATCCCCTGTATTGTGGAAAGCATGTGCGTCAACTGATGCGCGGTTCACGTCACCCAACGATGAGAGGTTAGACACATGTGCCTCGGATGCAGTAGCAGCCGTAAGCACAGAGACTTCCTCGGTCGCTGTAAGCGTACCCTTCATGGTGATAGAACGGATCGTCTGTGCGATGAAAGCGTCATAGTCTGTTTGAGTGTCATAGTCAAACTCGTACGCCCATGAAATCTCACGTTCACCCCAGTTGTTGTAAGCCGCTTTGCGCTGTCCATTCAAGCGGTTTGCAAACGTGAGGTTGTCATTCAACGTGAACGTGAACGTGTCAGCATCCGCACGAGCCGATCCTGTCGGAACCTCTAGAGTGACATCACCAGGGCCGATAGGCTCTGTGGTCGCCCACGATGGAGTACCCGCAGACTGTGTAGCCTCATCGGTGCCCACCATCGAAGCAGTAGCCATAAGCAGTCCGTTGTCAACGGTCAACGTAATCTGCCCAACCGAAAGCCCAACGTACCCTCTAGAGTTACCACCACGAGTGATTAACATCGAAAGCGTCTTACGGGTAGTCGTTCCTGCCGCTGTCGAAGTCTTCGCTACGTGCGCGGGCGCAAACGTATAGGTGTATGGGCCTGCGCCTGTCTTCACACACGTAATACGCGATGCGTACATGAAGTATACAAACACTTCAGGCGTAACCTCAAACTCGATTTCGCCTTCGACGTGAGTGTATCCCTGGATAGCTCCGGTACGATCCGCCACCCCTCGAATGTTCGTACGCCAAATCTTATCCTCAACCTTCGACAAGGATTCAGACCGGATCGGAATCCACTTCGTAGGAGCGATATAGGTTCCCAACGTAGTCTCGAAAGCAAGACCTAGGGTACCTGCACCACCAACCTCAACGGTCATTTAGATTCACCCCCTTCCGACTCGTCTACCACCACGAATTCAGGTGGCGGCTCATCCTTACGAGTGTTCCTGATCTTTTTCCCACCCTTATCGGTGACGGTGATTCCATAACCATCAGCCAGAAACGCTACCTGCTCGCGCTCTGCCTCAACGGTGATTGATTCGCCATTGGCGATAGCGCCGTAAGGTGGCACTTCCAAAATGTCACCGGCAGGACGGGTGGGCTGATCGAGCGAAATAGTGTATTCCGGCATCTGCCCCTCCTATATGAACGTTTCCCGTGAACGTGCTTCCCACAGGAGCCTAGTTACTTTCACCATCGTCTGCTCTTTCATCGAAAAGCCCGGTTGCATGCGTGTCACGTAGCCGAAGATGACCATATCCGCCATGTCCGTGTTCTTATGAAGCAGTTGCTCTACGTCTTCCGCAAGCGATGTAGCGATGCGATGGTTAAGCTCAGACGACTGCACTTGCCCATGATAGACGTGGATACCGATACGGTGTGTGATAGCAAACCTGTGCGTTGCACCTTCGCCCGACAACGCGCGATCCTTGGGAAACGGAGCTACGCATATTGCCGGGTACTCTGGTATCTTCTCTTGATCTCCCCAATAGACACGCTTGATACCTAGGACTTCGATGTTTTCCTCGAACAAGGCAACCATCGCGTCAACAACGTTTACCTCTCGCCACTCAAGGTCAGCCATAAATGAAGTCCACGAACGCGCCTAGGATGGGCATGCTGATACCATCGTCTATGAAAGCCCAATCACGTACAGGCATGAACTGTGTACCGTCAAGGTGGAACCCACCATAACCGGGCACCATCTTCTGAGCCACATCACTACTGACTTGCCACGGCCCCGTTCCCGCTTGATCGCGGAGCGCACCACTCGCCACAAGTACGTCTAAGGGTAGACCCTGAGCCGCCTTACGTGCGAGGGTTGCCGCCGCAAGCGGAGCGAACGCCGCTGAAGCGAAGTTGCTAGCTAGTTGCGTGTTGACGATCTCGCCGATTTGTCCAAGGAATGTAGACATATCATTTAGTTTGGATTCAAGCTCAAAGAAGTCGGATGGTATGTCTTGTCCATGAGTAACGATGATAGTAAAAGCTGGCACCTAAAACTCCATATCCATCCAGAATCTACGTGCCGGTTGTACCGTGCCCTCAATGACAGACGTGCTGTTCGGCCAAAAATCGCTCTCAGACCATGCGACCCCTGAAACGATATCAGCCTCAACCAATACAAGGTCTCCCACCCGAAGTTGCAGGATCATAGCCTCAGCCCGCCGCCTAAGCCGCGAGCCGTGGGTACTGGTTACGTCATCCTCTAATGCGTACATCTTTTCGTAGCGGTTAGCCGCCATAAGCATGCCCGCGATCTCACGGACAAGCTGTGGTGCAGCAACTAACGATCCCGTAGGTTCGGCATCCCATAGCTCGACTTGCTCGCCATAGACACCATACAAGGCACCACGAATTTCGTTACCCACAGAGGTTGCTTCGGGTTCCGCATCGTGCGCGGTGGGAAACTTTAACTTGTCACCGTCAAGGTGACGGTTTGCATCATTGAAGGTAGCTAGCATTATTCCTTAGCCGCAGGCTCGCGCGTTGCCTTGCGTGTGTCCTTAGTGGCAGCTTCCTCAGCCTTAGCAGCAGCAGCTTCCTCAGCCTTCACCACCTTTTCAGGATCACTACCCTCGGCACGAGCAACCTCGTCCGTACGCGCACGCAAGGCAATCTTAAGCTGCTCATCAGTTGCAGGGCCAGCGTTCACCAGTTGTTCAGTAATCTCTGGTGTAGGCCACTCCGCAGACTGAGTAACGCTCGTGGTTGAACCAAGCGTAGCCACAAGCTCAGCAGGATTACCGATCACGCCGGTATCTTTAAGAGCTTGCCTTTCCTCAGACGACAGGCCGGAAGGGACAGCATCACCCGCCGATGCATGCTTCGCCGACTTGACACCGTTCTCATCCTTTTCGGCCCCGTAAACAAGGTCCGTAAGCAGAACTTCGTTAGCCATTTTCCCCTCCCTTCCTTATGCGACAGCGTTCTTGATCAGGTACCCACCGATAGCCTTACCAGTCGCCACGGCATCAACCGCGATGAATTTAAGGTCATAACGACGAGTGGTACGGACAGCCCAACTCTTGCGGTCGTTTTCATACCAACGATCCACAGGTTGAGTCTCGCCCTCGGGACCACGCCACACAAACTCGTACGCGAAAGCGGGTTCGTCGCGTGCAGGGCTCGTAGGAACGTGTGCAAGGATAACGTCCTTACCCCACATGTACCCGTAGCTCGCGGTAAGTCCAAGCGCCGCGCTGTTAGAGATCGACCCCATACGCACGATGCGTCCGATACCCGTAAGGTCGGCAACCGCGTTAAGCGTGCGGTTCTCGGCCAGGGGTGTCGTCTTCATACGGTCGAGGAAATCAGGGTGATCTTCCAACATGTTAGCAACCTCACGGCCCATCCCTGTAATGTTCGGGGCACGTCCGGTTGCGAAATAGACCTTTTCAACAGCGGTCTTGAGATCAGAGATTGGGTTTGATAGGGCGTAGTCGTTCCACTGTGCCGTACCAGCAAGCGTAACCGTGTGGCCGGTCGCGTAGTTAGAAGCAGTACGCAACATGGCCTGCATGAAGTTTTCACGGTTGAACAAAATCCAATCCGTGGTACGCTGCGCTGCGCGGCCCATAACATCGAAGCCAGGATCAGCGTTAGCTGGTTCCTCAATCGCAACCCAATCCTTCAGGGAGTGTTCCTCCGCGAAGTACGAATCACGGCTGAGAGCCATAGGCGGCACTTCGCGAGTGTTCGCCCCTGGCGCACGCAAGTCTTCGATCACCGTCATCGCGTAGTTGCGATCTTCGACGAGGTACTTGTCAGATTGCTTGTCTACGGTAAGCGAGGGAAAGAAAATCTCCCCAGCGTATTCCGAGTTTTTGTACGACACGCTGATCTGAGTCAGTACCTTATCAACATGGAGAAGTTGTGGATCACCATACACTGTTTAAGTCACCTCCTTCAATTAGATAACAGGAGCACCGGGCATAAGCTCAACCGGGCAAAGCTCCCCGGCAGCACCAACGGCACCACGCGCAACGCCTACAGGCTGGTTTCCTGCGGTCGCCGCCGTGATCGCACGTCCCGTAGCATCGGACATCACACGAGCACCAAGCGCGATTGCCGCGCCCGCTTCAACCCACATGATCCCCTCAGTGGAAACAGCTACAGACTTACCCAACGCAGCTTCGGCAACTGAAACGTCAACCTGCACGACGCCCAAAGGACGTTCCGTAGAGGCGGCAACAGGAGCAACAGTCTGAGCACCCGTCTGCTTCACAAAGCGAAACTTCGTGAGCGCAGCGGAAGCCTGCATAGGCACCTGCAACCCAATGGTAATTTGACCTCCTGGCATTTAGCTTTACACCCCCTTCCTTATCGGTTAGCGATCTTGTACGCCTTCGCAAGCTCAGGCTCCTGAGCTTCCGCCATGCTTACGGCCGTGAAGTAATCGAAACCTTCCGTGCCCTTATTGTCTGCGAGAATTGAATTGATCGTATCCGTGAACTTCTTAACAGCGTCCTTTTCCGTAGGATCAGACACGCCGCCAGTTTCACCGTCGATAGCCACAAGACCATCCTCGTGGATATCGCCCATGATCTCGTCAAACTTCTCGGCCTGCTCAGCCGAAAGCGTCTGGCGGAAATCACGAGTCTTGTCGCCCACCTTCGCCGGAATTGCGTGCTCCCCTTCCGACCAAAGCTTAACCTTGGTGTCAGCCTCCATGAGCTTGTTGTGAGTCTCAAGCTCGTTCAGCCGCTTACGATCCGCGTCCTGTTGACGCGCCAACTCGGGGAACAACTCAGCAAATTTCTTTGCCTGATCCTCGTCAGCGGTCTTCTCATCCCTGAACGCCTTAAGCTCGGTGACGGTCTTAAGCAACACGTCTTCGTCGCCCTCAACGCCCAAGATTTCAGACAGCATTTTCGGGTCCAACTTATCCTCCCCTCCATCGGTGTCAGGCTTAGGGACTTCCCTAAGCACGGTGTATGTGTTGGATTTGCTATTGAATTTGTAGATACCTTCGTCGATATTGAGTAGTTGATCGCCCTTCACATGCTCGCTGAAGTTGATAGGCACGAGACCCTTAAGAAATGGACGGTTCGTGAGCGCACCGCCAAACAGCACGTCAGAATGAACCGTCCCGTCTGGCCCCTCCCACTCATCTAGAAACTCAGGAGAGAAATAGCGATATTTCTTGTCCTTGATAGCTTGTCGAGCTTCATCAGTCCACTCGATGTCGTACCAAAGACGACCTTCATCATCGACGTTAGCCGTCTTAACCCAACCAGCAGCATCGTTACGCTTATCTTTGTGGTCATAGTCGATGTCAAGATCAATGCCACGGACGTTATCGTTCACGTTAGACGCGAAACGCTGCAAACGTTCCTTCGTGATCTCGATCTCCCCGTGGACAGGATGCGAGAATTTGCCCAACACGAGCGCGTTCACTCGTGACGGCACACCCTCACTGTCAACTTCGACCTTTGCCCCTTCATCCAACTTCACAAGATAACCGTACTCCATGCCACCCCCTTTCCTTGTAGTGCGGTGATGCCACACAGCTTTGCTGGCATTCTAGTGAAACGGTACAGCCGCTCTAGGCTCTGTCAATGAAGCTGAGCTAGACATTTTCGATGTGCCACCACCCCTTATCAACGGTCTCGGTCTTACCGGATCGCGTGACCTCGGTATGGTAGTAATAGGAGCCATATGGAGTTTGATCTGCGGCTACAGCCTTGATCGTGATTTGAGAATACTCCGCGCCTACTGCCGTACCGTCGTTAGCAACCACGACCTCTGACGCGCTGTATTTGTAATCGAATTTAGGGGTCGCATCTGGGTCGTCGGGATCGACTTTGACGATGACTGCGATCTCAGTCAGGCCCGGCGCGAGAGGGATAGCTTCCAATCCACCATCAGGCTTACGGCGAGAAAGCCGCAGCGTGAGATCAACATCTTCCAACTCGTCTACTTTGAAATCAACCATCCTTACCCCTTTCCAATTGCGCCTTCAACTCTTGGTTTTCTCGTTCGATGATGATGATTGCCCGTTGTAGCCTCGCTACCAAAATCAGCAAGGCATTCACGTCTTCCTGTTCCATATCTCCCCCCTAGCTCGCGGCGTACGCCGGAATCACGAGAACCGTACCCGCAGAATCCTTGACCTTAAGGTACTTAGTAGGTGTGGCAGGTAGAGCACTCGCTCCTCCCGCCGCGCCGACTGTTGTTTGCTGTGTAGACGCATGTGTCCAACGGATTGCTGCGGCCGAACTGATCAACTCAATCTCGGCGCTATCGTTCATACGAAAGTGTGACGATCCACCAGGCGCGAAGTTGATCGTGTCCCCCGCATCGGTTAGCAAAGACAGACCACTCGTGCCGCCGATAAGCTGCACGATACCACTACCATTTTCAAGTAGCACATCACGCCCGGCCATGTGAATACGTCCTGCGGCCGTCAACGCTAGTAGAGTTGAACCGTCCCCAATAGCACGAACCTGTAGTATATCAGCGGTATGACCTGTGATGGGTACGAGCCTCAGCAGAGGAATGTTCCCGCCACTCGTCATGTAGATACCTGCCGAAACATCGCCACGGGGCGTAAAGCGGATCGCACTAGCTATCTCTGCAAATGGCCTATTCAACAAAATGGTAGCATCACCAAAGGCCAAGGCCATGCTACCATTACTAGAAAACAGGCCAATCGTGCCATACGACTGGCCCATTGGTCCGATACCACCACGAGCTACACCATCGAGCGTACGGAATAGGATCGCGGAACGATCTCGCGTTCCTGAAGCGTGAGTACCTGATGTAACCTCTACGGTATTGGATTCCAGGCTCAATCCAACCAGCAGTTTACCTTCAAGCTTGTTCTTGGATGTTCCACCTTCGGAGTAGATATTCCAAGAATCAACAGAACCTATGATTTGCGGCTCCACGTACAAACCATATAGAGAAGTTGGAATTCCCCCACCAGAGGGTGATCTTAAATGCGCTCCTGCCGCGTTATATGTCCCCGTGCGCCCTAAAATCAAGCGTGTCAATAGTGCAGCAGCGTCAATACCCGTAGTCCAAGGGGCGCTTGGGGTTGTTCCAAGAACCGCTAAAGAGGCATGCACTCCCGCAAGATCAGACTGCATCTGAACAGCGCCCGACTCGATAACGGCTCCAAGCTCGGCCCCATACATGATATGTGGGGGCATAGTTGCAGTAGGTTTCAATCTAGAAGTCCCTACAACTCCGACTGCATCATTGTTATTTACGCCTACTGTGCCGCTTCTAGCATCCCATATCACATCACCAATTAAAGCATAAATAGAAGGAGCATACTCACCACCCACATAAGCATCAGCTTTATTAAAGGTCAATTGCGATGCTACACCCGCGTCAAGTATGGAGGTTCCTGTGGCACGAACCGTGCTTTCCTTTATCACAACAACAGAAGTCGATGGTGTATAGCCCGTTAATACTTCGCCATTTATGGTTGCGGTAGTGCCTAACGCTGAATGTCCTGTAACTTTTAGTTGACCGTCATGCTTGTCGAAATCACCATCAATGACTGGCTTAACGATCGACTCTATGGCATCTCGCAGGTCTTGCGGGCTGATCTCACCACTATTGTTATCGCCAAGCAGAGCTTTGATCTGCGCGAGTGTTCTACTGGTATCCGGCATCGAATCCTCCACTGAATGCGTCCTGCGATGACGTGTACACACCATCGGTAACACCGTGGTAGACGTTGCTACGATTCATCAGCTTCTTTGCGCTTTCCTTAACAGCATGGAAGATGTAGCTCCGCTTGATAGCATGGTAAATCTGACCAATCGGTATGGTTAGCGGGATGAACACCTTGGTCATCACACCTGACGGAGTAATCCCGCCAAAGAAGAACTTACCAACCCGCTTCGTCATAACACCAACAGGTGTGATCACACCGGCAAAGGCCTTATTTTGCAGCTTCGCCATGAATCCTGTGGGCGTCAGCGCACCGCTGAACGTCTTAGCGGAAAGTTTCGTGAGTACGCCGGAAGATGTCAACGATCCTGAGAACACCTTAGAGGTTCGCTTGATCAACACGCCCACAGGAAGCAATGCACCCACCATCGTCTTTTGTGCCTGCTTCGTTAGCACACCACTCGGAGTGATCGCGCCAGCAAAGACCTTCATACTGAGCTTCGTCTTCGTCATCACACCTGAAGGTGTCAAATCACCCGAGAACGTACGCCTGAACGTCAACACCCTAGTCATAACACCGCTTGGTGTTACAGCCCCGCTCAGCGTCTTCGACACTTGCTTGACCAGCACGCCCGTAGGTGTGATCGCCCCAGCAAACAACTTCAGAGTCACCTTGAGCTTGTCCATTACACCAGCAGGTGTCAGTCCACCAGCAAACGTCTTCTGCACCTGTTTGACCAACGTGCCCGCAGGTGTAAGCGCACCGGCCAACGACTTTTGAGTCTGGCGCACTAACACACCGCTAGGCGTGATCCCGCCACTCATGGTTTTAATTATGACCTTCAGCTTCACCATAGCGCCTGAAGGTGTCATACCCCCGGCGAACGTTTTTTGCGTCTGCCTGGTCAGCGTACCGGCAGGTGTCGATCCCCCAGCAAACACCTTCGCCGTGAGTCTCGTCAACACTCCGGTAGGTGTGATCGCGCCACTCATCACCAATGCCCGTAGCTTAGTCAACGCCCCAGCAGGCGTAAGCCCTCCGCTAAACGTCTTACTAGTGCGCTTCGTCAACGTGCCTGCGGGAGTCAACGCACCGCTCAAAGTCTTGTTCGTTTGCTTAGTCAAAACCCCTGCCGGTGTCAACGCGCCCGACATGGTTTTCAATATGACCTTGAGCTTGGTCATCACACCGTCAGGTGTAAGCCCGCCGGCAAACGTCTTCCTAAACGTAGTAAGCTTCGTCATCACTCCTGCGGGAGTTAGCGTCCCACTCAACGTCTTTTGTGCCTGCTTGGTAAGCGCCCCAGCAGGCGTCATTGTCCCGCTCATGGTCAAAGCGCGTAGCTTCGTCAACACGCCCGCAGGTGTCAGTCCACCACTAAAGGTCTTACTAGTACGCTTCACGAGTACACCGCTAGGCGTCATTGATCCGCTCAACGGTTTCTGAACTTGCTTAGTTAGCACACCAGCAGGAGTCAACGCGCCACTCAAAGTCTTCAAAATGACCTTAAGCTTCGTCATCACGCCGCTAGGTGTTAGCCCACCGCTAAAAGTCTTTTGAGTCTGTTTGGTCAGCACGCCCGCAGGAGTCAACGACCCACTCATGGTCAAGGCACGTAGCTTACTCAACACCCCCGTAGGCGTTAACCCACCAGCAAACGTCCTATACAGTTGCTTACTAAGCACGCCGCTAGGAGTCAAGCTACCGCTTAACGTCTTCCTAGCCTGCCGACTCAACACCCCAGTAGGAGTAAACGATCCACTCAAGGTCTTGTTTGTTTGCCTAGTTAACGTTCCGGCAGGCGTCGAAGCGCCTGTCATGGTTTTAATAATGAGCTTAGTTTTAGACATCACACCGCTAGGCGTGATCCCGCCACTAAACGACTTGTTAGTCTGCTTCACCAACACACCCGCAGGGGTTAACGTCCCTGACATGGTTTTAAGTATCACTTTCAACTTCGTCATAGTGCCTGCCGGTGTTAGGCCACCAGCAAGTGTCTTTTGTGTCTGACGGCTCAACACGCCCGTTGGTGTAAACGATCCAGCCAACGACTTTTGAGTCTGGCGCACTAACACACCTGCGGGGGTTAACGTCCCGGCAAGTATCTTCTCTGCCTCTTTGACCATAACACCAGCAGGAGTAATACCCCCAGCAAAAACTAGGAAGTACGTTGCAGGGCCACCACCCGCAGCAGCAAGCGGGCCAACCCCAAGGATATTCTGTACCGGGATGCTACGACCTGGCCTCGCCATTTTATGCGCGAGCCCACTTCATCCATGCAAGCACGTTCACAGCCGCCGTCACGTTGATCCTCAAACCAATAGAGTCAGCAGCGTCAGACGGCGATTCAGGCTCAGTACCTAACGGATGCTGCAACACCAACGCACCCATAAACTGCGGAATGAACCCTGCCTTGTTGATGGTATACGTTGTACCTTCAACAGAATGGTTCTGCGTAACTGTCAAACCGTGCGCTTGTGTACGGCCCTTCACCTGCGTAGTAACCGCCGTACCGTTACCTGTTCCAGCAGACGTTTCATCCGACGTGAACAAATCCCACGTTGCAGGCACAGCCGATCCAGTCACACCATCCGTGAAGATCGCCATTTCCAGAATCTCGATCTTGAATTGCGTAGGCGTAACCAACTTCAAAATCGTCTTCGCGCCAGTAGTAGCCGCAAACACGGTGTTACGTGTGATGTAAATAGCTCCCATTCGTTCCTCCCTATCACCAGTATGATGCTCTAATAACAGCTTGTTGTACGATAGTCTCTTTTGGCATTGCTGTGGCTACTGCGGGCGCGACCGTTATCTCAACAGCGATTCCCGACCACCTTTCAGCCGGGGTCCATGAAGCTGAAGCAGTAGTTTCAAACGTATCAGATCGCCACTGTGTTTCCATCGAGCGTGCAGGCGTTGTGTAGTTCGCGTCGTACAACTCTGCCCAGTTCGTCCGATGCGTGATTGCCACGTTGTTCTGGTGGATGAAAGCTGATACAGGAAGGTTCCCCGTGGTAGTTGCAGCCGCTAAGGTAATCGTTCCTGATGTGTCTGTAGTCGTCGCTCCTGATGTAGCCGTGACAAGCTGAGGGAAGATGTTGCCTGCACCAACCGCTAAGGTAAGCGCATCGTCGTGGCCGGTCACTTCTTCCTCGGAAATGTTCACACCAGATCGCGCAGCCGCCCACGTCGCGCTTACGGCCACAGAGGTAGGTGACGCACCCGCCTTCGCCGCCCATAGCTCTAAGACTGCCGTAGTCGGTCCCGACCCCATCGTGATACGCCCCATCTGCGTATACGTCAGACCGTGCCCCGTGACGCTCGTGGGTGACACATCTTCGGTCGATGCCTCGATCCATGCAAGCAACAAACTATTAGCCGCAGGTGTCCATGTAGGTGACGACGTAATTGTGAGCGCAGACCCCGAGTTCGTATCAGCGATACCACCCCTGTGCGTCACAACGATAGGACCGCCACCAGAAGCACTAGGACCGATCCAATCGTCAGGCGCAACCGCGATGTTGTCAAAGTACATCGCGTGAGTAAACGTGCCCGCAGTTGCATGCGAAGCCCCTACACGCGCAGACGTGATGTTAACGTTGCCAAGGTCAGCCCCGGTACCCGAGAACGTTTCCATAGCGCCGACATAATCGCCGGAATGAATCCTAATTTCCCAAGCGTCTGATCCCCGCTCGACCTTGACTTCGATACGGTAAACTTTGTTATCGTGGTAGGTATTGGAGCTAAGAGCAAGCTGTACACCGTTCTGATCAACAAACAGTATCTTCCCCGCCGTGGTAAAGAGCGCGCCGCAGAGAAAAGTGCCACTATTATAGAAGTCCAAAAAGTACGAATTCGCCGAGGGCAGAGTATCCCACAGGAAGTACCCCCGGAAAAAGCAACGTCCCCCGCTCCCCATAGAGTTTGTCCACGAAAGGGTGTTCAAACCCTCCGCGACTGTCTTGTTTGAAAAGTACGCTAATCCACCCTTAAGGGTAGGCGCATTTTCATAGGTCAACGTGCCCGCAACAAGAGAGATCACGTCCCACGCATCACCCGAAGCCCCACCGGAGTTACCTGTGGTAACGGTCACATTGTCCGTTCCACCCTCAGCAGTGTTAGCACGCGCAGTGATAGCTTCAAGAAGCAGTACCCCCGAACCATCTTCAAGGAGGTAGTTGTCAGTACCCCCCGACTCTAAAAGATATGCGTCAGCCGCCACGATCAGGCCGTTCTAATCACAATCAAAGAGGAACCTGCCATAACAGAGGTAGACGTTGCAGTCTCCGAGGAATGCCACAGTTCGAGGTCTCCCGATACCGTCACGACTAGGATACCTTTGATAATAAAAGGCACATTAGCGTTGGGGTTGGCGTACCCCGCCGTGTTGAGCATGTTCGGTGCAGTAGTCGAAAACGCCGTCTGTACGTTGTGCTCCATGATCTGCCCGGTGCCCACACCAACGTCGTCGAAGACACCGCTAACCGCTGCCGTACCCGACGATGGGTACTGCGAGAGAATCGTACGAACAGCCGCCGTCCCTGTAAAGTTCACACCTAGCCCAATACCAACCGTCGTGGTAGCAGACTGAGTAATCAGGTTAAAGCGGTAATCGTACGTTCCCGCTTCCAACGTCATCGGTCCGAGTCCCGTAACCTCGGTAGCGGTCGTAGCCGAAATAGCGTGCGTAGTCCCCAGCGCCTTAACGCGCGGCAAACCAACTGTTTCTAGGAACGCTTCAACCTGTGTAAGCGTGATCTTCTTAGACGTTCCCGCCTCGTTAATCGGAATCTCGTTCGCAGCCGCCGCTGCTGATGCAGCAGTTAACGCGCTAATCTTGGTATCGGCCATATTTCCCCTTCGATTTTACCCATGCTTAAGGGGAGAGCTTGCGCCCTCCCCTAAAAGCAGCCAGGCGTTACCCCCCAGCAGTAAACGTCAGGTTGTACGTAGTCTGGAGCGAGTCACCGTTTGCCAAAGCGACAGCGGTAAATGTCTCGCGGTCCATCAACGAACCTCCACCTGTAGCGGCCTGACTAAGCAACCCCCACTCTGTAGGCGAAGCAGCCGCGTCAACGGTGTTCGTGCCTACAGTGGTGAACACGCCTGCC
>Ga0180121_10000212_pt1 | contig 22874 bp, 18 predicted proteins | sample AntDrymUQ5402106_2_FD_129676 | JGI IMG/M metagenome (GOLD analysis project Ga0180121, IMG submission 129676) | Polar desert sand microbial communities from Dry Valleys, Antarctica - metaG UQ540 (21.06) (version 2) (version 2) | ecosystem: Environmental > Terrestrial > Soil > Desert | place...
AGATGTGGAGAAAGCTTTGAATGTTTTACATGAAGAGTTTTTTGAAACTGCATACAAGCTGATAAATATTTTTATAGCCGGAACAGGGAATGTAGGGAGCAAATTGCTGGAGCAGCTAAAACAACAGCAGGAATATCTTCGAACCAATCTTCATCTGCATTTAGAGGTAACGGGTATAGCGAACAGTCGGACAATGCTGTTTGCGGAGAAGGGAATTTCCCTGGATACATGGAAGGAAAAATTATCTGAAGGGATGTCTATGGACCAGGCTTCCTTCTTCCGGTACATGCGAGGTATGAATATGCGCAATGCTGTATTTGTTGATGTCACCGCTAATAATGATATCGCATATTCTTACGAGCCGGTATTGCAAAAAAGTATTGCAGTTGTTGCCTGCAACAAAGTGGCAGCTTCAGCAGAATTCAAATATTACAAAAAGTTAAAAGATACAGCCAGGGAATTCAATACTAATTTTTTATTTGAAACAAATGTTGGTGCAGGATTGCCTTTGATTGGCACTTTAAATGATCTTGTACGAAGCGGAGATGTCGTGCACAAAATGGAAGCCGTGTTGAGTGGTACGTTAAATTTTGTTTTCAACCATTATGATGGAAAAAGATCCTTTGCTTCAATTGTACGGCAGGCACAGCAGGAAGGATATACAGAGCCTGATCCAAGACTTGACCTGGGGGGAACTGACGTAATGCGTAAAATTCTTATTCTCGCCAGAGAAAGCGGACTTACGCTCGATATGCAGGATGTAGAAAACATTTCTTTTATGCCTGAAAGTTGTATGAGAGGTGACATCGAGCATTTTTATCAGGAAATGGAGAAATCCGAAGAGCATTTTTTGCAATTATTAAATACAGCAAAAGCAAAAAATTGCATACTGAAATTCGTTGCAACCTGTGACAACGGAAAGGCAAAGGTAGGATTGAAGGAAATCCCATCTGGCCATGATCTGTATCATTTATACGGTAAAGATAATGTGGTGCTTTTTTTTACTGATCGCTACCGCGAACAACCGCTTGTAGTTAAGGGTGCAGGAGCCGGTGCCGAAGTGACGGCTTCCGGTGTATTTGCAGATATATTGAGAGCCGCCAGAACAGAATGATTGAAGATGTATTGTATTATCAGTTATATAGTTGGTTTTGCAAATATTTTGAAATTAAAGCATGAAAGAAATCAAACTCCGGTCGCCTGCTTCTATTGCCAATCTGGTGTGTGGTTTCGATATACTTGGAATGGCTTTACAAGAACCATTCGATGTGATGACAATAAATCTCACAGGTACCGGAAAAATTAAATTGAAACATACCGATGGCTATGGATTATCGGAAAATCCTGATCAGAATGTGGCGGGAGTTGCGTTGATGGCTTTGATGGAAGAATTACCTGATGAAGTGGGATTTGATATCAGTATTCATAAAAACATCAAACCGGGAAGTGGTTTGGGATCAAGTGCTGCCAGTGCTGCTGGCATAGTTGTAGGTGCGAATGCATTACTAGGCAATCCTTTCAGCAAGAATCAATTGGTATCATTTGCTATGTGTGGTGAAAAGCTGGCGTCTGGTGTGAAGCATGCAGATAATATCAGTCCCTGTATTTTTGGAGGTATCACATTAATACGTTCTATTAATCCGCTCGACATTATTCCTCTTAAGCCACCACATTTATATATAACGGTAGTACATCCCCAGGTGGAAGTAAAAACAGCGGATGCCCGACAAATTCTTAAGAAGCAAGTACTTTTAAAAGATGCGATCAGGCAATGGGGAAACATCGGAGGTCTTGTTGCAGGGCTTATTACAAATGATTATGCTTTGATTGGCCGTTCTCTGGAAGATGTTATCATCGAACCGGTACGAAGTATTTTGATCCCGGCATTTGAGGAAGTTAAATCGACCTCCATGATCAATGGTGCTTTGGGTGGAGGGATAGCAGGATCCGGGCCTTCCATTTTTATGCTAAGCAGTGAAGAGCATACGGCTTTCAAAATAGAGAAGGAAATGAATAAGATTTACGAGAGAATTGACCTTCACTGCAAAACATATGTTACCAGCATCAACCAGACCGGCGTTGAAATAATCAATTAATGAAATGGATCAAGGCGAAAAAGATAATATTCATAAACGAAAACTGACCGTTTCTTATTTTTAATTTTCAGAATACATGCTTTTTTACAGTACAAATCATCTTTCACCTTTAGTAGACTTCCGGCAAGCGACCCTTCAGGGGCAACCCCCTGATAAAGGATTGTACTTTCCAGTGGATATACCGTTGATGCGTATACGAAATTTAAGCGATATCCGGCTCATACCAAAAGAAGAACTTTTATTTGAAGTAATCAGGCCTTACGTTGAAAATACAATTCCAATCGATCAGTTACGAAATATCGTCACCTCTGCAATCAATTTTGATTTTCCATTACAGAAAGTAACACGGTCCATTTATTCCCTTGAATTATTTCATGGGCCTACGCTTGCTTTTAAAGATGTAGGAGCACGCTTTTTGAGCCGTTGCCTTGGCTATTTTAAACAATCCGAAAACAGGAAGACGATCGTGCTGGTTGCTACCAGTGGTGATACCGGAGGAGCGGTTGCCAATTCATTTGCGGGTGTAGAAGGTATTCACACCGTGATATTATATCCTGAAGGAAAAGTAAGTGAGGTGCAGGAACTACAACTCACTACTTGTGGTAACAATGTGACAGCACTACAGGTGATGGGCGATTTTGATGAATGTCAAAAATTAGTCAAATCAGCATTTTCCGATACAGACTTAAATAATAGCATTAGTTTAACCTCCGCCAATTCTATTAATGTAGCGCGGTGGCTGCCACAGCAATTTTATTATTTGGAAGCGCTTCGTCAATGGAATGAAACAGAATTACCTTGTTTTTCAGTTCCTTCCGGGAATTTTGGGAACCTTACCGCAGGATTGCTCGCAATAAAATCTACCGGATTACAAATTTCCTTCCTTGCAGCGATGAATTCAAATACGGCGGTTCACGATTATCTAACTACAGGATTATATGAAGCCAGGAAAACAATACCAACTATTTCTAATGCTATGGATGTCGGAGATCCCAGTAATTTTTCAAGAATACTTGCGCTGTTCGGGAAAAATTATCATGAGATAAAAAAACACATTCACAGTTATTGTATTTCAGATGATTTTACCCGGAAAACGATTCAGCGAATCTTCCGGGAAGAAGGTTATTTACTTGATCCCCACGGTGCAGTTGGATTTGCTGCGCTCGAAAAATTCATCTCAGGGAACAACTGCAAAGGTATTTTTCTTGAAACGGCTCATCCGATAAAATTTGCCGACCTCGTTGAACCCCTGATAAAAAAATCCGTAGAGGTGCCGCAAATAATTAAATCATTGTACGCTCGGACCAAATCATTTACACGTATTTCACCAGTGTATGAAACAGTAAAAGAACTGTTGATGGATCTTGGTAAAAAATAAAAGGGGTCTTTAGTTTGACTAATCAATAGCCTATGTTTGAGGTAATTCTAACTGGAGAAATAGAGAAGGAAAAACACATAGGCACATAGAAACTTAGGTTCACATAGGCCAGGCAAATTGAGGTGGCATCTATGAATCCAGCATGGAAAGTTTTTTTTACAATTGCTTACCTCTCGCGGTCATCCTGCTCTGCGCATAGTAGCGTAGCGAAGATGAGAGGCCCTGCCGTAGCGAAGTCCTTCACTTCGCTCAGGATAAACTCCGGCTGGTACGAAGGATCTGTTTTCTGTAACAAAATCTATTAATTCGGGCATACAGATCCTTCACGTGCCGCTGGGATTATCCCATTGTCAATCACGCATTATATCAATTTATATCACCCCTGCAAGTTCAAGGCTTTTCTTTTTTAATTTCCTTATTTCCACATCTTCAATGACCGGATCAGCGGTAAGAATAAGTGATGTATTGTTTTCTTTCCACCAGGTGTTTGATTTAAGCTCCATGAAAGGAAGTACTCCTATAAGATATTTTCTCTCTGCCTCTGCATGCCATTCTTCAATCCATTCGAATTGATCACGAGGTACGTATGCCCAGTCATCAAAGCTTACATAAACTCTTAGATAAAAATCGATTGTGAGTTCCTGTGATTTATGGTGATACAATTTTTTGTATTCATATTTATACTGGTATCGTAATGCAGAAATATCGCTTAAAACGGCGGAAGCGGTTGGAAAGCTTCCTGCACCTTTACCATAAAAAAATTGTTTGTCTGAGAAACCACTTTCGATAACAACGCCGTTATATTCATTTTTTACAAATGCAAGGTGATCATCCTGTTTTACAAATTGTGGAAGAACAAATGCTGCAACTTTTCCATTCTGTAGTTTTTTGGCCTGAGCAACCAGTTTGATATGCAGGTTTTTTTCTCTTGCAACTGCAGCATCTGAAAACTGAATATTTTGTATGCCATTAAAAACAATGTGGGTTGGATTCTCTACAATTCCATATGCATGCAATAATAAGAGGGTCCACTTATTCACGGCATCATACCCTTCTACATCCAGTGATGGATTACTTTCCGCGAAACCAAGTTGCTGAGCCAGTAACAATGACTGCCTGAAATCAAGCTTTTCATCAAACATCTTAGTTAAAATGAAATTAGTGGAGCCGTTCACAATTGCTTTGATAGAATGGAGTAGGTCATTATCATAATATTCTTCCAGATTTCTGATAACCGGGATGGAGGCGCAGGCGGCCGCTTCATACAAAAATGACTCCCCGGTTTCCTGTTGAATGGAAAGCATTTGCTGTAAATGCTCTGCAATCATTTTTTTGCTTGCACTCACTACTGATTTTTTATTTCTCAGGGCTGTTGATACGATTTCGAATGCCGCTTCTGAATCATCGATCACTTCAACAATTACATTGATTTCCGGATCATTCAATAATTCATGCCTGTCTGTTGTAAAATATTCTGAAGGCGCATTTCTTTTTTTATCTGCCTGACGGATGCATATTTTTTTAATTCTTGCATTTAAAGAGGGGGTTTGCTGAAGAATTTTATATAATCCTTCCCCTACCACGCCAAAACCGAATAGTCCGATCGTAAGTTGTTTATGTGCTTCCATATTGCGAAATTATTTCTGTATGTTTTGTAATGTTTTTAGAACTGCCTGTAAAGTCGGTAATAGCGTTAGAAATCTGTACAGATTCCAGTAAAAAACCATCATGACCATAATCGGACTGTATGGTTACTATCCCTGCATCTGCAATATTTTCTGTAAGAAATAGTTGTTCTGTGAGCGGGAATAATATATCTGTTTCTATCCCTATTACAAGTGTTTTTGCTACAATTAATGACAATGCCTTTGCCATGCCTCCTCTTTGACGACCTACATTGTGCGCATCCATCCCTTTACTCAATAGATAATAACTAAATGCGTTGAAACGTTTAGCAAGTTTTTCACCCTGGTAACGTTGGTATGATTCACTTTTAAATCCGCTAAGACGTACATCATCTGTTTCTGACTGACTTCTGAGATAGGTATCATAGTGCCTGTAAGAGATCAAAGCAATACTTCGTGCCACTTTCATTCCTTCGGTTCCAGCATGCGTACTTTTCGTATTCCAGGTAGCATCCGATTCTATCGCAAAACGCTGAGAAGCATTAAAGGCGATACCCCATGATGAATGCTTTGCATTTGTAGCTATGGGAAAAATATATTCGAACAGACCGGGTTCTTCTATTGCCCATTCGAGTAGTTGCTGGCCACCCATCGATCCTCCAATCCCAATATGAATTTTTGCAATTCCAAGGTATTCCTTCAAAGGTTTGTATGCGCGGATCATATCCCTGGTAGTGAAAAAAGGGAAATCATGAAAATAAGGTTTCCCTGTACCCTCAGCTAAATCCAAAGGTCCAAGGCTACCATAACAACTCCCTGGCATATTTACACAAACAATCAGGTAATCTGACGGGTCAAATAATTTTCCTTCCCCCACAATACCCGGCCACCATTCTGAAGGATCACTATTGGCGGTAAGAGCATGAAAGATCCAGACTACATTATCTTTTCGTTCATTCATTTTACCCAGCAAAGTATAGCCAAGATGAAAGCACGATAAAGTATAGCCGCTTTCCAGGGTGAAGGGACTGTTGTAATGGAAGGTGGTCATGTTCAGAAAAAAATTTCGTTGCAGTGTTTTCAGCAGGCAGGGTATGGGGTAAGAGGTATGGGATGAATTATAATGATTCTTATGGTTACTTTAATTGTAGGGTATCATCCCATACTTCATACCTCCTATCCCACCAATTCTCTGGAAAACACCTTCTCAAATGCCTGTTCAAAATCTGCTTTGATATCTTCAATATGTTCTATTCCGACACTAACACGAACCTGATTTGGTTCTACGCCCGCTGCACGTTGTTCTTTTTCATCAAGTTGTTCATGTGTGGTAGAGGCGGGATGAATTACTAACGTTTTTGCATCACCGACATTTGCCAGATGACTTGCCAGTTTCAGCGAATCGATAAATTTGCTGGCATTTGTTTTATCTCCTTTTACATTGAAATTTACAATTCCGCCGAAGCCATTTCGCAAGTACCGTTTGGCTAGCGTATGATAGGAATTGCTTTCCAATCCCGGATAAATTACATCCGTCACCTGCTGATGTTGAGAAAGCCAGTTAGCAAGTTCAAATGCATTGTCCACGTGCCTTTGTACTCTTAATGATAGGGTTTCGAGCCCTTGTAACAACAGGAATGAATTGAAAGGGGCCTGTGACGGTCCAAAATCGCGTAATCCTTCAACTCTGGCTCGGATAGCAAAGGCAATATTTGGCAGCCCCAGCGGATTTCCTTCGCCAAATACATCCCAGAATTTCAATCCATGGTACCCTTCGGAAGGTTCTGTGAATTGAGAAAATTTACCATTACCCCAATTGTAATTTCCGGCGTCAACTATTACACCGCCTATTGTCGTTCCATGTCCGCCTATCCATTTTGTAGCTGATTCAACTACCACATTTGCGCCCCATTCAATTGGCCTGAATAAATATCCGGCTGCTCCGAATGTATTGTCAACTACCAAAGGCAGGTCGTATTCACGTGCGAGGTCTGCAAATTTTTGGAAATCGGGGATATTCAATCTCGGATTGCCGATCGTTTCCAGGTAAATTGCTTTGGTATTTTTATCGATATGAGGAACAAAACTTTCAACGTCATCTCCATTTGCAAACCGTGCTTCTATACCCAGACGTTTGAATGAAACTTTAAATTGATTATGTGTGCCACCATATAAAAAGGAAGTAGTAACAAAGTTATCGCCTGCCTGCAGAATATTGTTTAAAGCAAGAAATTGAGCTGCCTGTCCGGAAGCTGTGGCAAGTGCAGCAACACCTCCCTCCAACGCTGCCATACGTTGTTCAAAAACGTCTGTAGTAGGATTCATGATCCTGGTATAGATGTTTCCGAATTGTTTCAGTCCAAATAACGCAGCAGCATGTTCTGAATTGTCAAATCCATAGGATGTAGTCTGGTAAATAGGAACAGCCCTTGCTTTGGTATGCGGATCGATCTGCTGTCCGGCATGAAGTTGTAATGTTTCAAAATGAAGTGAATTGCTCATAATAGGAAAATTTAAGAATGGAGAATATTTTTACTATACTAATTCAAAATAAAGCCAGGCAAATGCCCTCGGAGAGTAATTAATGTATGCCTTACGGCATACAACAACAACAGCAACCAATACCTGAAAGGGTTAGATAAGTCATGGGTATAGTATGCAAGTTCATTGGCATATGAATGCTACGAATTTAATCGACTTTCAGACAACTACAAAAACCGATGGGCGAATGTTTGCATTTTAGCCTGATTTTACAAAATGATTACGTTCAAATGCATTATTGGATAGAATGATGCAACCAGATTCAAAAGTTTATTTCTCTGATAGCAACAGATCTTTGTAAAATAGACCAGCTTACTAACAATTGTTAGTTTCATAATTACCGAACGAACTACTTCCGTTCATGTTCTGACTCCAGTATTTATTTGAAGGAACATGATTGTCAATAAAAAAGCCACCCGAGTGGAGGTGGCTTTTTTGAGGAGCAAAATATTGTTTAAAAGCGATAGCCCAGCGAAATACCAAAGCCTGTATTTTTGGCTTTGCCGTCATCCTGTCCCTCATCTTTTGGTTGAATGTTTACCAATCCTAATTGCGTGTTCAGTTGTAAAAAAAGATTTTTTGTGAATTCATACCCTACAAAAACATTAGCCCCACCGTCAATACGTTTGTAATAGGTTACATTGTCAGGATCCACAGGCTTCACGTCGTTTGTGAAGTTGATTTTCTCTTCATCTTTCTGTGAACCGAATTCTATTTTTTGCTTTCCACCAACTCCTATTCCTACATAAGGTCCAAATCCGAGAATAATGCGTCCTGCACCTACTTCTGGTTTATAGACTAATGATAAAGGAATATCAATGTATGCAATGTTGATATTTACTTTGAAATTTTCACCCACGATTGTTTCTTCCAATCTGGCGCCTTTGGTGGTAAATATCAGTCCGGGTTGAAAATAAAAATCGGTCGCAACAGGAATATCTGCTTGTAATCCTACATGGAATTTTGTTGCCATTTTATAATCAAGCTTTGTTCCATCTTGTTCTTCCCCATTAATATTTTGCCAGTTAACGCCTGCCCGGATAGCAAAACTCGTTTGTGCATTGGTGTAAGACGCCAGCAGTATAGCGGTCGTCATGAGCATCAGGATTTTTTTCATGAATTGATTTTTGGTGATAGAATTTTATTGGTTAGTAGAAATGTAATTACTGCGCAAATATCAGATTAATAAAACATAAATGAATTATTTACCACTTTTTTCTGCCTCAATGCGTGCATCTTCTTTCATTTTATCATTCGCCGTGATCAAAAAATCAACACGGCGATTTTGTGCACGTCCTTCGTCAGAATCATTTGTATAGCCGGGGGCAGACTCACCAAATCCTTTTGTTGTAACACGGTTCGAGGCAACTCCACGACTTGTTAAATATTGGGCAACTTCCGCAGCACGTTTGTCAGATAATTCCTGGTTGTGACTGTCAGTCCCGGTATTATCTGTATGTCCCTGTACTTCGATATTGGTATCAGGATATTTTTTCATGATTGCAGAAAGATCATTTAGATTCTTTCTGGCACTTGTAGTTAATGCAGACTGGTCAATTGCAAATAGAACTTTACTTTCAAATTCTACCACAATTCCTTCACCGATTCTTTCCACTTTAGCATTAGGGAGCCTTCTTTTCATTTCTTCTGCCTGCTTATCCATTCTTCTTCCAATGACCCCTCCGGTAACCCCTCCTACAGCCGCGCCAATAATAGCCCCCATAGCCGTGTTACCTGCTGCCCGTCCAATAATGGCGCCCATGGCTGCCCCTGCAGCAGTTCCAATACCAGCTCCTTTTTTCGTCTTACTCATACTTTTACATCCGGCAAGAATTACAGATATAGCAACGAGTGCCATCAATAATTGTCTAATTGTCTTCATATAATCTGATTTAATGATTTAAAATTCAACACTTTGATTCTGAATCTTCAAATACTGTACCAGCCCTGCCCTTTTACATCTGAACCATTTGATTTTGAGATGATTCGATAAATATTTTAACTATTTTTTTCAATTAACCGGGTGTTAATTATAAAACTGCGAAAATTATAAGCCAGCAATTGAAAGAGTTTTAGAGCGATCAGTGACCTCATGCTATCTTTGCCGACCGAGGAAAAATCATGGCGAAATTAATTGAAAAACCAACGGCCAGTGTGTTGGAGTATATCGAAGTTTTTGGAGCAAGGGAGCACAATCTGAAGAATATTGACATCAGAATTCCAAAAAATAAACTGGTAGTATTCACCGGCGTCAGTGGCAGTGGAAAATCTTCACTGGCATTTGATACTATCTATAATGAGGGGCAGCGCCGGTATATGGAAAGTTTTTCTGCATATGCGAGGCAGTTTATTGGTGATATGGAAAGACCGGATGTGGATAAGATCACAGGCCTTTCCCCTGTAATTTCAATCGAACAGAAGACTACCAATAAAAATCCACGTTCTACTGTAGGGACGATTACAGAAGTTTACGATTTTCTTAGGTTATTATTCGCAAGAATAGGCGATGCCTATAGTTACAATACAGGCAAGAGAATGGTGAAATTTACGGAAGAAGAAATCGTTCAACATATCTTCCAGAAATTTTCCGGAAAAAAAATTGCACTTCTTGCTCCGGTTATCAGAGGTCGTAAGGGTCATTACCGCGAGTTATTTGAAGAGATCAGAAAAAAAGGATTCTTGAAAGTCAGAGTTGATGGGGAAATCAAAGACCTCACTGCCAAAATGCAGGTAGACCGATATAAGATTCATGACATTGAAGTGGTGGTGGACAGACTCGCAGTTACTTCTGATATGAAAGTGCGTTTGAGTCAGAGTGTGCAAAAAACCCTGCAGATGGGAAAAGATCTCATGTTCTTGTTGGTGAATGATTATGAGAAACTGGTGCAGTATAGTAAGCAGTTGATGTGTGAAGATTCTGGTATCAGTTACGAAGAACCTTCTCCTAATTCCTTTTCTTTCAATTCACCTTATGGAGCGTGTTCTACCTGTAAAGGTTTGGGAGCGGTTTATCAGGTGAGTATGCCGGCAGTTATCCCCGATCCCCAGTATAGTGTTAATGAAGGAGGCATTACTCCTCTCGGTGAAGAAAGGGAAGCATATGTATTCAGGCAGGTTCAACAAATGGCAAGAAAGAATAAGATTGATCTCAATAAACCTATACAGGATCTTCCCGAAAAAGCTTTGAATCTTATATTATATGGTCAGGAAAATAAACCGGAAGAAACAGAACAGGTTTTTGAAGAAATCAACGCTAACGGTCAAATTTATACGACAGATTATGAAGGGGTAATCCCACAATTGAAAAGATGGTTTGCAGGTGGTACAAGTGATTCGCTTCGGGAATGGGTGGAACAATTCATGGAACTGAGAAAATGTGAAACATGTAACGGTGCCAGGTTAAAAAAGGAAAGCATCTGGTTCAAAGTGGCTGAAAAAAATATTGCTGAACTCAGTGAAATGAATATTGATAAGCTGCTTGATTGGTTTGGTAAAGTGGAAAACAAACTGACCCAGAAACAAAATTCAATTGCAAAAGATGTTTTAAAAGAGATCCGTGACCGACTCCGGTTTTTATTGGATGTCGGACTGAATTACCTCAGCCTGAACAGATCTTCAAGAACGCTAAGTGGAGGCGAATCGCAAAGGATCAGACTTGCCACACAAATCGGATCACAATTGCAGGGAATTACATATATCCTTGATGAGCCAAGTATCGGATTACATCAACGTGATAATCAACAATTGATTAAGGCACTGAGAAATCTTGTGAATATCGGCAACAGTGTGCTCGTTGTGGAACACGATAAGGATATTATGCTTGCAGCCGATCACCTGGTTGACATTGGACCGCGTGCGGGCAAGTTTGGCGGAGAAATAGTTGCAGAAGGAGACCCCAAAGCTATTTATAATACAAAATCTGAGACATCAAAGTTTCTTTTTGGAGAACGGGTGATACAGGTCCCGTCAGAAAGAAGAAATGGAAATGGTAAATTTTTAGAATTGAAAGGTGCATCCGGAAATAACCTGAAGCAGGTGAGTGTCAAATTTCCATTGGGGAAACTTATTCTCGTTACAGGAGTAAGTGGCAGTGGAAAATCTACACTCATCAACGAAACCCTGTATCCGATATTGAGCAGGCATGCATACAATTCAAAATCCAATCCGCTTGCTTATAAACACGTGAAAGGACTTGAACAGGTCGACAAAGTGATTGAAATTGATCAATCTCCCATTGGTCGGACCCCACGTAGCAATCCGGCCACCTATTGTGGATTTTTTACAGATATCAGAACACTTTTTGCTGCAGTCCCGGAAGCAAAGATCCGTGGCTATGCTGCGGGTCGCTTCTCGTTCAATGTAAAAAGCGGCAGGTGCGATGTATGTGAAGGCGGAGGGATGCGGGTGATAGAAATGAATTTTCTTCCAGATGTATATGTGCACTGTGAAAAATGCAACGGCAGACGTTATAACCGGGAAACACTTGAGATAAGGTATAAAGGAAAATCGATCAGCGATGTACTTGATATGACGGTAGATGAGGCTGTTGACTTTTTCTCCAATGTTCCATATATCTACAGAAAGATCAAAGTGCTGCAGGAAGTCGGACTAGGATATATTACGCTTGGTCAGTCAGCCGTTACACTTAGCGGAGGAGAAGCACAGAGAGTCAAGCTTTCCACGGAATTAGGAAAAAAGGATACAGGTAAAACATTTTATATCCTGGATGAACCAACTACCGGTTTACACTTCCAGGACATACAGCACCTACTGAAGGTGCTAAACAAACTGGTCGATCGCGGTAATACCGTATTGGTTATTGAGCATAATCTGGATGTTATTAAAGTAGCGGATCATATTATTGATTTGGGCCCTGAAGGAGGTGATGGCGGAGGTCAGATTTTATTTGAAGGAACGCCGGAAGAAATGGTTGACGTAAAAGAAAGCCATACTGCAAGGTTTTTAAAGGCGGAATTAAAATGAAAACAGAAAGAGTGATCATTGATATGGATGAAGTGATTGCAGATCCGATGGGAGAAATGATTCGATGGTACAACGAAGAACACGGGCTGGAAATCGATCAAACAAAAATGTTGATAGGTTCCTGGATAAAAGGTTTTCCGGAACATCATCAGGAGATAGTAATGCAACGGTTATTATCAGAAGGGTTTTTCCGGAAACTTCCTGTAATGAAAAACGCAGTGGAAGTTATCCGGCAAATGAATCAACGATATGAAATATTCATTGTATCTGCTGCCATGGAATTTCCCAATTCATTAAAAGATAAACTGGAATGGCTTTTGGAACATTTTCCATTTCTATCCTGGAAGCAACTGGCATTAACAGGAGATAAACGCCTGGTATATGGGGATCATATGATAGACGATCATGTAAAGAATCTTAAGTATTTCAATGGAAAAAAATGGCTGTTTACTTCTGCACTTAATCTAAATATTACGGAGTATGAGCGCATTAATGACTGGGAGGAAGCGGGGAAGATCTTCCTGAAATGAGTTTGTTTTACCCTGAAAAAAAGTAAATACAAAAGTCGCTGAAAAAGTTCTTGCGCGAATCAAAAACAAATAGCCGGCAATTACTCATCGCCGGCTACTGAGGATACTGGGTAGAACCAGAAGAATTTGAATGCTCCCAATAAGCTTGTGCAGGGAGTGATTAATAAAATCGTAGTTATCAGGGTAACGGAAAATATAGGGAACGGATCAGGTTCTCAAACCGGATATTAGATTTTAAGAATTTCCCTGCTGCTTATTGGCTTAGTTATATTTAAAAAAATTTTTCTTTACCGCACAATTAGTTGACCGTTTTCAATTCTTTCATCATCACTGAATACTTCAAAAATGTAATTCCCTTTTTCGATATTATTAACCACTGTTGTTTCTTTGTTCCTGATATTTGCACGTTTCACCAGTTTTCCATCCACGTCAAAAAGAAATAGTTGATAAACTTTTCCATCACGGCCTGTAGCGCTAAAGAAAAGTACCTGATGATTGGCGTTAGGATATAAACGGATACGATATCTGTTACTACTAATTGATTTCTGAACAACCATAGAATCATTTGTTGACGATGGATTGCGGGTCAACACGTTACTCATGGCTGAAATATGGAATATTGCCAGCAGGATAACGATAGCCAATGCAGGCCAGGTTGTCAGGGATGATTTATGAAGGTTTTTGAATCGTTTCATAGGATTTCCTTCTTTCTAAAAGCTTTCATTATAGTTATGGTTCCAATTAAAATCTGACAGGGCAACGCGTTGAATTATTCCAACGGCTGTCGCTTCCAGCACCGATACGGGTGCTGAATTTGAACCCTACAGAATAGTAAGCATCATTGTTGTCAGGTGTACCTCTTTTTTTACCCGGAGCAAACCTGGTACCTGTTGTACCGCTTTTATTTGCCATCCTGTCCGCAAGTGCTGCTGTTTGCGTAGTATAATACTGAGGTCTGTACTGGTAGAATAAATTTGGATCAATATAACGGGTACTTACGTCATCGATATAATCCGTGAAAGTAGTACGGTGAATGATTTCCATACTTAAATTCGATCTTTCACTAATATAATATTTGATACCGCCTCCGATTGGAATGTTTAGTTGGGTAAGTTTATATTCTTTACGGTCGGGATATTCAGCGAAGCCCTGACCTTCTGTACGCAATGGTTTTAATGCTACCCACTCACCGGTTGTAGGATCACTTCCCATTGGATTGAAATGGAAAACACCTACACCTGCAAGAACATACGGGCGCCATTTGTGATATATATCTTCTGGTTCGTATTCTAAGAATACACCTGGATAAAATTCGGCTACAACAATTGCTTCTTTAAGTTTAGACTTAAAGTTTGAATTACGTGCTCTTCTTGCTTCTTCGAATCCACCTTTTCCTTTAATGATAGCATCGTCACCTTCAAGTGATCCGATGTTTATTGCCAAACGGAAGGCAAAGAATTCACTTGGATGATAGGAAGCGTGCCCACCAAATGTGAGCTTGGTCATTTGAATATTATTATCTTTTAGAAATGGGCGACCAATACCATAATTACCTCCAAGATCTCCCAGGAAATTTGAAGGTCCCACGGTAACACCAGCTTCCCAAAATGATACTCTTTCGGAATATTGACTGAAGGATGTGAGGTAGGTGCAGAATAGTACAAGTGTCAGCACATAACACTTCCCCGCAGATGCGAGTAGAAACTTTTTCATGGACATTAGATTTAGTTTTCAGATGGTCGAACGGCATTCCGGAGATTATTCGTGTAATCACCGGACTTACTTAAAAGAAACGTTTAATTATTATTTTTTGTGTGTAGGGTGATGACTTTTTTTCAGTCATGCATCGAAAAAAATAAAATACGTATTTTTCCTATTCCAGGATCATATGTATATGTGGGATATTATCTTCAAGATAAACATCGCTGCATTGTTGAAATCCAAGTGATTCATAGAATTTTTTAAGGTAGTACTGCGCACCAATTTTTATTTTCTGTTTCCCCCATTGGGAATAAATCCAGTTGATAGAATTGAGCATTAATTCACTTCCAACGCCTGTTTTTCGGATTACCGGTGATGTCACTACTCTTCCAATGGAGGCTTCATGATAAATTATTCCGGAAGGAACAAGTCTTGTGTAAGCAACAAGAGTGGCGTCGTGCCAACCCATGTAATGATTACAATGCTGGTCTTTATCATCTGCATCCTGGAACACACAATTTTGTTCTACTACAAAAACCTCATTTCTCAATTGTAGTATTGCATAAAGAGAATGTGGTGATAACTGATCAAATGAACTGCATTTCCATTCTAATGGCATGAAAAGATTTTTAAGCTTAAATTTAAAGAAACTTGGTGAGTATGCCTGTCAACGATTTAAGCCTTATTCATAAAAAAGTAACCGGGTTATTTGCCAGGGTTGCAAAAAATGATCTCCAACGTTACCGGTTAACCGAAGAGCAGGTTCAGTTCTTTAACGAAAATGGTTATCTCGCCGGTATCAGATTGCTGGAGGAGGATCAAATAAATGTTTTGAGATCTGAATTAAATGAAATTGCGGATCCTGCTCATCCTGCACATGAACTATTTTATGAGTTTCATTCCAATGAATCAAATGATCCAAATAGTATCTTATTTCATGCACTCGGTGCATGGCGTGTATCCGGCGGATTTCATGATGTGTTATGGAATCCCCGATTTCTGATGCCTGCCAGCCAACTGTTACAGAATAAAGCTGTCCGTTTCTGGCATGATCAGTTATTCTGTAAACCTTCAAAAAAAGGAGGAGTAGTGGCCTGGCACCAGGATTATTCATACTGGACGAGGACTAAGCCGGTTGCTCACCTTACCTGTTGGTGTGCGCTCGATGACGCCACAATTGAAAATGGTTGTGTGCAATATGTACCCGGTAGTCATCGATGGGGTTTGTTGGAAAAACCTTCGCTTGCAGGCGACTTGCTCGGGGTAATGGATTATCTGAGTGATGAACAGAAGCAGGCGTTCAAACCGGTACCGGTACCAGTCAAAGCAGGAGAGGCCATTTTTCATCACCCACTTACGATGCATGGTTCAGGGGAAAATAAGTCTACTTTACAAAGACGAGCATTCGTAATAAATGTGGTGAGGGACGGGGTAAAATCCGATACTGATGAACCACTCCTGCAAGGAGTACCCGTTGTAAAAAAAGGCGAAAAGCTGGATGGACAGTTTTTTCCATTATTGTTTGAGCCGGAGGAAATTAAAAAATTAAAATTGAAAATGTAAAATGGAAATTGCTGAAAGCAAACATGCACTATCGAATTTTTAATTTTTAATTTTGCATTTTTAATTTTATTTCCCTTCTCAATACCCGTACTTTTCTCCCCACAAATTTTTGAGGTATTTTCTTAATTCATCTTCGCGTACGTTTTTTCCGGGTTGATAAAATAAGGTGCCGGATAATTCTTTGGGCAGGTATTCCTGTGCTGTAAAATTGTTTTCGTACGAATGTGCATATTGATATCCCTTTCCATAATCCATTTTCTTCATCAGTGTAGTCGGTGCGTTACGGATGTGCAAAGGTACCGGCAGGTCTCCTTCTTTTTTTACTGCTGATATAGCCGCTTCTATTGCCATATAAGAAGCATTGCTTTTTGGTGATGCCGCCAGATAAGTAGTACACTGTGCCAGAATAATTCTGGATTCCGGGTAACCAATTTTATTTACAGCTTCAAAAGTGGCATTCGCTAAAACGAGTGCGGTCGGATTGGCATTTCCAATATCTTCACTTGCAAGGATTACCAGTCTGCGTGCAATAAATTTTACATCCTCACCTCCTTCCACCATCCTTGCTAACCAATAAATAGCTCCATTCGGATCACTACCTCTAATCGATTTGATAAATGCAGAAATGATATCGTAGTGCTGTTCACCGCTTTTATCATAAAGAGCAATACGTCGCTGTGCGATGTCCATTACCAATTGGTCTGTAATTACAATAGGATCTTTAGCTGAATTGACAATCAATTCAAGCAGGTTTAACAATTTTCGAGCATCCCCTCCCGATATGGTTATAAGCGCTTCGGTCTCTTTACACTCTATCTGTTTTTTGTTTAGCTCGGTATCTTTAGCAATTACCTCTTTTAATAATTCAATAAGGTCAGGCTGATTCAAGGGTTTTAATACATATACCTGACATCTGCTGAGCAAAGCACTATTGACTTCGAACGAAGGGTTCTCTGTGGTTGCGCCAATCAAGGTTATAATCCCCTTTTCAACCGCGCCCAATAATGCATCTTGTTGGCCTTTGTTGAAGCGATGGATTTCATCTATGAATAAAATGGCATTAGGTCTTGACTTAGCTTCTTCTATTACTTCCCGAACGTCTTTAACTCCTGAACTAATTGCACTCAGAGTGTAAAAAGGGACATTTAATGTGTGAGCAATTATATTAGCGATCGTGGTCTTTCCTGAACCGGGTGGCCCCCAAAGTATCATTGAAGGCACTTTTGCATTTTCAATGGCAGATCTTAAGATACTTCCGGTTCCTGTCAGATGTTCCTGACCGCGCAGGTCTTCCAGCCGTTCGGGGCGCATGCGTTCAGCCAAAGGGATATATTGTGCGAGTGCCATGAGGCCGTAACAATAATTAATTTACCACTATAAATTTGGGAACAATCAGAAAGTAAAATTAGCAATAATGTCGCTGCAACAGACAGCTGCCAGATCACCAGGCATTTCCGACTTATTTAAAAATTTCGTACTGACTAATCTGCGTGCTCTTTTAAAAATGCTACTATCTGGTTGAATGAGTCAGTAAGATTAGGCCCTGTCCATCCATGGCCTTCTGTCGGATACACTACAAACCGGTGAGGAACGTTTGCAGCTTGTAATTTGTTATTCAACAATTCAGACTGAATCTTTGGTACCAGCAAATCTTTTTCGCCATGAAACAACAGCGTAGGGGGAGACTGGCTGTTGACAAAAAACAGAGGACTCGATTGTTTGTACGTTTCAGGATATTGCGCAGGTGTTGCACCGGTTAATGATTTCAACAGATATGGAATCCCCTCATTTATGGGGTTGTTGTATAAATGTGTTAGATCTGACGGTCCAAAAAAGGAAATGACCGCTATTGGTTTGATGTCATTCGTATTTTTATAAGCTTGTAACAATGCCAGGTGAGCTCCTGCACTAGCTCCCATCAGAATAAATTGTTTCGAATAGTTGTACTCAGTTGATTTTGCAGCTAAAAATTGAATGGCAGTATTGATGTCGATTTCCTGTGAAGGAAATTTATTCTGTTCATTATTGAAAAGCCTGTAATTAAGGTTAGCAAATGCATATCCCGGCAACCGTTTTTTTAATTCAAGTACAGATTGATGCAGTTCCGCCTTATCACCTCCCGACCATCCGCCGCCATGGATCAATATAATTATCCGGGTATCCGTCTTATTCCTGTTTGCAGGTAAGAAAAGGTCCAGCTTTTGTTTATAATCCTTTCCATATGAAATTTCTGAAAGGGTTTGCTCGGTATTGTCTACACTGGTTGGTGGCAGGTTCTTCGTGCAAGAACTCATCATCATTAACACGCTGAACGCCAAAGGAATAATATGCATACTCTGCTAATCTTATTAATTACAGGGTCAAAATTGCAAATAATATGCCTTATTATATCAGTGTTCGAACATTAACGATTTTGATTGTTGGAATTCGTTTGTTTTATATCCACTTTAATGCGTAATTCCTCCAGTTGTTTCGCATCTATTGTACCAGGGGCATCCAACATGATATCTCGTCCGCTATTGTTCTTTGGGAATGCAATGAAATCGCGTATGCTTTCATTACCCCCCAAAATGGCACACAGCCGGTCAAATCCAAACGCGATTCCTCCATGTGGAGGAGCCCCATATTCAAATGCCCCCAAAAGAAATCCGAACTTATGGATCGATTCTTCTTTCGACATTCCGAGTGCACGAAACATCACTTCCTGTAAATCACGTTGATAAATTCTGATCGAGCCGCCTCCGATTTCATTTCCATTCAACACCATATCGTAAGCATTTGCTTTAATGTGGGCATATTTTGATTCATCTTTCATCCAGCTTATCTGTTCCGGTTTTGGAGAGGTAAATGGATGGTGCCGGGCAACCCAACGGTTATCTTCTTCACTATATTCAAATAAAGGAAAGTCCAGAACCCAAAGAAGACGAAATTCATCAGAGTTTCGCAACCCTAATCTTTCACCCATAAATATTCTCAGGTCGCTCATAGCTTTGCGGGTTCTTTCTTCAGGACCCGCAAGAATAAACAACATGTCGCCTGGCTTAGCACTTGCAGCATCTGCAATCGCTTTTTGTTTTTCTTCTGTGAAAAATTTATCTACACTGCTTTTATAAGTATTATCGGTATTGCACTTTATATAAACCAGTCCATGCATACCGATCTGTGGACGCTTAATCCATTCTGTTATTTCATCAATTTGCTTACGTGAATATGCTGCTATTCCGGGAACTGCAATCGCAATCACGGTTTCAGCCTCTTCAAAAACTTTAAATCCGGTTCCGGCAATCAATTCACCTGTGGCGGCAACTATTCCTTCTCTCAAAAAAGGTGATTTAATATTCAAAAATTGCATATCAAACCGTATGTCAGGTTTATCATTTCCATAAGTCCACATTGCTTGTTCCCAGGTGGTTCTCTCTACTTTTCCGGGAATTTCAATCCCTTTAACCTCCCGGAAAATATGCTTAACCATACCTTCGAACATTTCAAGTATATCTTCCTGTTCAACGAAACTCATTTCGCAATCTATCTGGGTGAATTCAGGTTGTCGATCTGCCCGAAGGTCTTCGTCTCGAAAACATTTTACCACCTGATAATAGCGATCATATCCGCTTACCATCAATAACTGCTTGAACGTTTGTGGCGATTGTGGCAATGCATAAAACTGTCCCGGGTTCATTCGACTCGGCACTACAAAATCCCTCGCGCCTTCAGGTGTTGATTTGATAAGGAAGGGTGTTTCAATATCCATGAATCCATGTGCATGCAAATAATTTCTGGCAGAACGGTTCACTGCGTATCGTAATTCAAGGTTGCTTTTGAGAGGATTACGCCGTAGATCCAGAAATCGGAATTTCATTCTGAGATCATCCCCGCCATCTGTTTCGTCCTGGATGGTGAAAGGTGGAGTCAGGGAACTATTCAAAATAACATAAGAGCTCACCACCATTTCGATATCCCCGGTGGGTAGGCTGTTATTTTTATTACTTCTTTCGGCAACCTTCCCCATTACCTGGAGTACATATTCTCTGCCAAGCGGTCTTGAATTTAATTGATCATTGAGTTGTTCTCCGATGAGTAATTGGGTAATTCCATACCGATCTCGTAAATCGATAAAAGTGATGCTCCCAAATTTCCTGATCGTTTGTATCCATCCGGCAAGAGATACCTGCTGGCCTGCATGCGTAATTCTCAATTCACCACAAGTATGCGATCTGTACATTAAAAAAAATATAATTTGATTTTTCAGCCTTGCTTAGTGCCTAAAGGCCAACAACTTACGATAAAGCGCGGCAAATGTACATTAAAACCGGGGAAGCATTTTTAAACAGCTCTTCCATTTTCAATTATTTGTATTTATTTTGCTGTGAGATAAGTCCCATCCATAAGACCAACCAAGATCAACCCCCTTTACACTAATCAATTACCGATTTCCGGGAAGACCATTTTTCCAATCCATTGGCCTAGCAAGACCAAATTCCAGTCACGTACCTGTCACACAAAAAGAAAAATGGACCCTCATGGAAATCTTGCTGATTTTTTCAATCGTCTTCGGGATCATCGCCCTGCAAGGGCCTGTAAGTAATTGGCTGAATAAGCTATATATAAAAAGACAATTTTCTCAGTTCCTTTCCCAGGAAACATTTTATCACTCCATCATAACGCGTCACCTGAAATATTATAGCAGGCTCAATATGGAGGAACAGCGTAAGTTTTTATTTCGCACGTATCTTTTTAGAAAATCAAAGAGGTTTCATTATATAGAAGTGAATGAAAGCGCTGAAATGCCGGTACTGGTTAGTGCGGTTGCCGTACAACTTACGCTTGGATTGGATAAATACCTGTTGAATTATTTCAAAGATATTTATGTATTGCGAGATGATTACCACTATGGATTTTATTCCCGTCCATTCCAGGGACACGTTGATCACAGCGGAATTTATTTATCATGGGATAATTTTAGTAAGGGCATCAATGGCCATACCCCTAATTGTAATCTGGGATTACATGAAATGGGGCATGCACTTGCCTATGTAAACTTCATTACGCAAACAGAGGAAGACAAGCATTTTAAAAAAGAGTTCAAGAATTTTTCAAAGATTGCCCGACCTATCTTCAATTCAATCCAGGAAGGAACAAAGACAATACTCGGTGATTATGCAGGAACTAATTATCACGAGTTCTGGGCAGTAAGTGTTGAAGTATTTTTTGAAAATCCAATCAGGTTAAAACATGAATTGCCTGCACTATATGATGCGATAGCAAAATTGTTACGACAGGATCCGATGGAACTTTTTCTTTCTTCCAAAACACCAGCCAGAACGATCCTGTTTCATAAAGATATAAAGATGAATGAAGTGAATATGACCCATCGTATTGCAAATTAAGTATCAACTAAAAAGCATAATTATGTGAAATGGCATTTCACTCTGTAGGATTATTTTCAAGTACTGCCTTAGCTTTCTTTTCTTTTGGCATCACCACGATGTAATAAAAGCTAATAAAAAACAACCCAATTGAAAATGGAATAGCAGTATATATGCGCAATTCTTCATCCCTTCCCATAAACTCTACAATCATCCAGTAGCCATTGGTAATGATCCACCAGGTTACTGCAAGATTATGATATAGCTCCGCTTTGATGAAACGGGTTTGCCAGGTTATCAAAATGGAAAGCAACAGGGTAGGAATGAACATCGCCACTCCTAATGGTTTCCAGAGCATCGCCCAACTGAGGTCTTTAATTAGCCAGAATACAATGTGCAGGTTTTCTATTTTCCTGAATTTCATCGGGACGGTATACACTGTAGGAATACTCATGGAAGTAAATGATTAAATGAAGGAATTTTTGATATTCAAAAATAGAATACTGAATATTTATTATAAAGATATATGCAAGAACCTATTATATTTTTTTGGAGAGCTTTGCAATTGCTTGTGCTATCGCTGTCCTCCTGACCCAGCCGTACTAAGTGAGGCTGGTACGGAGAATCTGGTTACTATAAAAATCAAAAGAGTGTACTTAAATAGGAACAATTGATATTGAAATAAGAAAAGATCCTTTATTGCCAGCCCCATCTTAACGGGCAAAGGCGTTTCTATATACAGTTGTAATTTTGTCCCGTAGGGACAAGATATTGGAAGCTACGATAAAGCGACATCCGTTTTAATATCCGTCCCTACGGGACGAATGGTGTTGAATGAATATTTTTTTCTACCAATATTTTGTCCCTACGGGACAAGCATCCGGGAGAAATGAATTTTTCGATAAAATTTATTGAAAATTAAAAGAAGTAATGAACCTTGTATTGATGATGCATAGTCTCCGGAATTATCACAATTATTATAGTCAGATGAAAAATAAGGAGTAGTTCACAAGAGACTCCTGAGGAGCGGCGTATTTATAGCATGGATCAATCATCAGTCCCAGAGCTCCTAAGGAGCGGCGTATTTATAG
>Ga0180121_10000213_pt1 | contig 22859 bp, 17 predicted proteins | sample AntDrymUQ5402106_2_FD_129676 | JGI IMG/M metagenome (GOLD analysis project Ga0180121, IMG submission 129676) | Polar desert sand microbial communities from Dry Valleys, Antarctica - metaG UQ540 (21.06) (version 2) (version 2) | ecosystem: Environmental > Terrestrial > Soil > Desert | place...
ACACTACCATAATCAATTCCTTCATATGAAGAAAGAGTTGTTCCTGTATCATTAATTTTGATTCGAGATTCATTTTCTAACAAATCATACATTTTCCCGTTGGTTGAATAAACAGCAAATCTAAAACCGTAGGTATTAGGTGCAATGATTGACGATGGAATTACTATATGAAATTCATATTGCTGCTTCAGCACGTCATCATCATATCGGAACTCTTCCACACTTGATGAAACATAAGTTCCATAGCTATTTTGAAGATTAAATCCAATTTTGATATTGGAATATCTGGCTTTTGCTACCACTTTACAGATGATTTTTATTGTGTCATTGAATCCAAATTGATCTGTAGGTTCATCGCGCTGATTAACTGTGTACAGTTCTTCGAAATAATATTCTGACTCAAAATTATTTTTTTCTCTTACATATTTATTCGACCCATCCACTTTTCCTAATGACAAATAGGAATCAATAACACTGGAAGTATTATTGATAGCAACTTGTAGTCCGCGATTTAATAAAATTGCCCTTTGACATAATTGAGCTATCACGCCCATATTATGACTTACAAATAATACAGTCCGGCCCTCGTTCTTACTTACATCTTCCATTTTACCGAGACATTTTTTTTGAAACTGTGCATCTCCTACAGCCAATACCTCATCGATTATTAATATTTCCGGTTCTAAATGGGCAGCAACTGCAAAGGCCAAACGAACATACATTCCGCTACTGTAACGTTTCACAGGTGTATCAAGAAATTTTTCCACTTCTGCAAATGCAACTATCTCATCAAATTTTTTTCGAATTTCAGCTCTACTCATTCCTAATATTGCACCATTCAAAAAAATATTTTCTCTTCCGCTTAATTCCGGGTGAAATCCTGTTCCTACTTCCAGCAGGGACGCCACTCTTCCTTTAATACGTATCCTTCCTTCACTGGGTTCTGTAATACGACTCAAAATTTTTAAGAGGGTGCTCTTACCCGCACCATTCCTTCCGATAATTCCAACCCGGTCACCCTGTTTGATTTCAAATGAAATATTTTTCAACGCCCAGAATTCCTCTTCTTCGTCGCCTTCGGTGATCATCTTTCCTGAAACAAGCTCCCGGGTTTTATGCAGGATGCTCTTCACATTGCCGGTGACCAATTCCCGGAAAGAGGAATACCCATTCTGCCGCTGGTGACCGATAATATATTTCTTCCCCAGGTTTTCTACTGAGATAATTGGCTGTGACATGATTAAATGAGATCTGCAAATGCTTTTTCCATGCTTCTAAACCTGCGAACACCCAGCCATAGAAAAAAAAATGATAACACCACTGAAAATAAAATGCTTTGCGACGGGAATGGATGATTTTCTCCCAGTAAGCTCCATCGAAATCCATCGATGATACCCACCATCGGGTTCAGGTTATACAATACCCGGTATTGTTCCGGAATGCGTGCACTGCTGAAACCTACGGGAGATACATATAGACCCAGTTGCACAATGAATGGAACGATAAATCTGAAATCCCTGTACTTGACATTCATCGCGGTTAACCACAAACCGATACCCATGCTGCAGACAAACGCCAGAATCAGAAATAGTGGCATAAAGATCGCCTGCCAGTTGGGAACGTACCGGTAATAGATCATCAGTAAAACCATCAGCAGGAAAGAGATCAGGAAATCGATCAGGCTCGTGATCACTGAAGCAGTCGGCACGATCAGCCGTGGAAAATATACTTTAGAAATAAGGTTGGTATTACTGATCAGACTATTGCTGGATTCTGTTAAGGAAGTTGAAAAAAACTGCCACGGCAATAAGGCGGCAAACACCATGATGGCATAAGGAGCCGAACCGGAATCACTGCTCAAATTCGCCAGCCTGCTAAAAACAAATGTAAAAACAAGCATCGTCAGCAGGGGTCGCATTACACTCCATAAAATTCCGATTACGGTTTGCTTGTATCGTACTTTTATGTCTCTCCAGCTAAGAATATAAAATAACTCGCGGTATCTCCAGAGGTCTTTCCAGTAATTTTTTTCCGACCGTCCGCTTTCAATTACGATTTCGTCCGGTATCCTGGTAATCTGGTTGCCCGAATTATTGGATTCTTTCAATTTTATCTTTCTCCAGCTTAAATCGTGTTCCGCTTTCAGGACAGAAAGCAAATCCTTTTTCATCAAATATCAGTTTTGTTCCTTTATCACTCATCCAACCGGAAGGCTTCCCCGGATTTCCCGTGATGATCTGGTTGGGTTGTACATCCCGGGTAACCACCGCACCGGCAGCAATAAACGCAAATGTTCCGATCGTATTGCCACATACAATGGTAGCATTCGCTCCAATGGTGGCACCTTTGCGAATAATGGTTTTTAGCAATGCATCTTTCCTGCTTATCGCACTCCTGGGATTTATGACATTGGTGAAAACTGCAGAAGGACCAATGAAGACCTCATCTTCACAAGTAACTCCGGTGTATAGCGAAACGTTGTTCTGAATTTTTACTCCATCTCCAATTAAAACGTCCCGGTCGATGTACACATTCTGTCCGATGTTGCAATTTTTGCCGATGACAGCTCCCTGCATGATATGTGTGAATAGCCAGATATTCGTGCCGCTACCGATCGTAACACCTTCTTCAATCACCGCAGTAGGATGACAATAAAATTCAGTAGCTGCATTCATAACACCTTTCAACTGAAAATTCCCCTGATTTTCTGGAGGATGGTTTTCTTTTTTTTCTCTGCATCAAAATAACCATAACCATATCCATAACCATAACCGTACTGGCCGTAACCATAATACCCGCCATAGCCATTACTGGCTTTGATATCATTGATGATGATTGACAAATGCGGCAGCTTTGCCTGTTTGTATATCTCGTCAATCAACTGGATCTGCTTTTTCAAAGTATAATTATGACGGACGATATATATTGCTGCATCTGCATGTTGTCCGAGCGTAATCCCATCGCTCACCAACCCCACCGGAGCAGTATCGATGATCACGGTATCGAATTGATGCCTGAGGATACTGAATAATTCTGTTACCCTTTCATTCAACAACATTTCTGCCGGATTGGGCGGCACCGGTCCGCATGGCATTACGAATAAGTTGTCTACATCGGGCACCTGGTGGATCACTTCTGATAATTCAACGTTGCCTATTATGTAGTTCGTCAATCCACTGCGTTCATTCAATCCGAGCCCCTTCATAATTTTGGGTTTACGGATATCAAATTCGAGGATGATCGTTTTCTTGCCGGAAATGGCGAGCACCGCTCCGAGGTTCGTACTGATGAATGATTTTCCTTCACCACTGAATGAGGAAGTAACCAATATGACCGGTTTATCGATTTTGGGCAAAATGTATTGAAGATTCGAACGGATGATACGAAATTGTTCAGCCAGGAACTGCCTGTTGTTTTTGGTGACCACAAGGGTAGAAGAATTTTCCGCATGACCAATCTCACCGAGTATCGGAGCTTCTGTTGTTTGCTGTATATCTGTTTTACTTTTTACTTTGTCATTCAGGTACTCTAACAGGAAAATGATACTTGCCGGAATCAGCAGGCCAAGAAAAAATGCTATGAGGTACGACGCGCTCCGGTTGGGTTTAATGGGAACAACGTTGTAAGCAGCCGGTTCTACTACCCGAATGTTTGAGATCGTGGAAGCGGAAGCAATGGAAGTTTCAAGTTTCTTTTGCAGGAGATAAGAATACAATTCCTGTAGAATATTTTGTTGTCTTGTTCTTTCCAGCAACTCCCGGCCCTTACCAGGTATTGAATTGATATCTGAACTGGATTGCCGGCTTCTTCCCGTCAGGTTCGATAAAGTGACCACATAAGTTTGCCGGATGTTACGCAGGTTCGATAACATATCCGATCGTAACTTTTCAATAGCCACTTCAATATTCCTGATGATCGGATTACCTAAAGGTGTACTGCGTAACTGGGTTTCTCTTTCTACCTGAAGACTGTTGTACTCACTGATCTGCTGAACAAGGGATGGCTCAGGAATGCCCAGCGAAGAAATTACTTTTTGATACGCATTACTGCGATCAGAAACATGCGCGATCAGGTAGTCGATTATTTTCAATTGAACGGACTGCTGGGTGAGTTGCTTTTCATTTTCTGATTGCCGGTCCAGAAACAATTGGATCTGTTGTTCCGGGTTATAAATGCGGTTACGCTCCTGGTAACGCTGGATGTTCTGTTCGACAGAACTCAGTTCCGTTTTCACAGTATCGAGTTGTTCATCAATAAATTCAAGTGTGTTGACAGCTATCTGTTTTTTATCTTCAAGGCTCGCACGCTGATACTCCGCCATATACTGGTCTACAACGTCTACACCTATTTTTGGATTTTCCGTTTCAAAGGAAAGTAACAATATATTCGAAAAATCTGCAGCCTGATTTACCCTGATGGAACCACTCAAACCGGCAGCAACATATTTGATCGGTTGATAGGAGATGATAAATTCATTGCTTCCAAATGCCTTTGGATTATTCGCATTCCCGGAGATCCTGAATGTTACATTTGACAAGACCACAGGCTCATGATACAGGTAAGTTTTTGGATTTTCATTCACTTTAAATCCCTGGTCGTTCACAAACAGGATCGTTACATATAAACCTGCCGCTGAATCTAACTTGTCAATATAAAGGTTGAAGGGTACATCCCGCTGGTGTACGATCGAAGACCGGATTTTACCTTTATTGAAAGTCTGCAATTGCAATCCCAATGCTTTTACCACCCTGGATGCTATTGCCGTGGAGCGAATGATCTCGATTTCATCATTCAGGTTACGGTTGCCCTGCATCATAAAAATGTCATCGAATTTTTCCGCGCCGATATCAGGTGTGGGTGTTTTCACCAGTAATTTACCCGACACATTGAAGATCTCTGTGGAATATCTCAGTTTTATAAACGCTGCTGCAAGACATATGATTACAGAAAGAATAATCCATGGCAGGTACTTCAGGTATTTAAATACCAGTTCCTTGGGAGACACTACCTGCCGTTTTGAATCTTTCTGTTCTATATTATTATCGTTCATAAAAATTTTATCGTCGGAAGAGCGTGATCACGATCGCAAGAGTAGAAATAATGCTGGTGGCAATTCCAATGTTACGGGTGGTAACCTGGTCGGAAGCTGTAGTTTTTTTCTTCGATGCTTCCACTACCACCACATCATTTTGTTGCAGGTAAAAATAAGGGGACGAAAAAATATCCGGTCTGGTTAAGTCAATCCGCCCGAAATGTCTTTGTCCTTCCGCTTCCCGGATGATCAGTACATTTTCTCTTTTACCATACAATGTCAGGTCTCCTGCCAGGGCCACTGCTTCTAAAATGCTTACCCGTTCATTTGGTATGGTATACACGCCCGGACTATTTACGTCACCCAATAATGTGACTTTATAATTGAGGAAACGGATATTGTAATATGGGTTTGTGAGTAATGTATCTTTAAGTTTTGTATCGAGCACATCTGATAACTGGTCTTTTGTCAGTCCTTCCACATGCATCGATCCAATACCCTGAAATTTAATATTTCCTTTCCCATCAACAAGATAGCCGGATGATTGTCCGGTGCCGGTGGTACCTACACTTACAAGCGGCTGATTGTACAGTTCGGTCGCTCTTGGATTATCACTATACACTACGATGCTGATCAGGTCCCCTTTCTGAATAACGTGCTCCGGTATTTGAAATTGCCTGAATCCGGTGGTATCAAGATTCCCTTGCAGGTAATTCAGGTTCTGCTGGGTTCTGCAGGAGAATAAAGTCATTGACAGCAAAATGGCTCCGAAAAAGAGGCAGTGGGTTTGGAGTATGGGGTATGCAGCTTTATTCAAAACGATTTTTTTATAATACTGATAAATTTGATTTATCAATGCAGGCAACAAGTTTGAAGCCGATACTTTCAATCATCACTTCTACTTTTCTGTTCCGTATACTTTTCACAATTGCTTTTTGATCCATGAAAGCGCCTCTTTGAATCAGTACGGTAGATTCTTTTTTCAAATGTAACGGATGCGCTTCAACGACTGGGTATTCATCCAGGAACCTTTTGATCTTATGGATTTCAGCTTCCCGAACAACCGCCGGCCTTCCCAGCCAATAAACAAAATTCACCACTCCGTTAACCATACGAACGTTTGTAGCCTCTTCTTCCGGGATTTTTATAAAAACATACGACTTGAATAATGGCTCCTCCACAATCTTTATCCGATCGCTCCATTGCTTTTCCACCTTATTCAATGGACAATAAGTTCCCCAACCCTTTTCCTGGAAAAGTTTGTTTACTTTTTTTTCCCAGCGTGGCCGGGTGTATACGACGTACCATTTTTTGATCGTCTGATTCATGGTCACCATAAGACAGAGCTTCGCCCTCTCAGTCACATACCCTTCTTGTAACTGTTTAAAAATGAATTATTTATTTTGAATCATCCTGTTTCTCATTACCACAAAAGAAAAGGGTATAAGTGAGTACGTAACGTACCACTTATACCCTTCCACTAATTATATGAAAAACGACGATCCCTTTAGCTTCTTCACAGGTAATGTCCATGGTTTACTGGTACAAAATCGGAAGCTCCCTGACCATCTTCCACCAGCGCTGCTTCACAAAAGCGCCACCATTCTTTTGTTGCGGCAAATATAGGTGATTTTGAGGTATGAGGTATTGAGTATGAGGGAGTAGGTTTGGAAGGCGGGAATACTCATAATTTTAATTTTTATTACTTTCAGATTTTATAAATTACTTACAGCCAATCAGGTGTTCATACCCCATACCTCAAACTCCCCTTGTTAAAACAACTGCTCTACTTTCTGTTCAAAAAGCCGCTTACCTGGTTTGCCAGGAAATTTTCTGCTTCACCTGACAGGGAGGCAATCTTTTCTTCTTTGAATGAGCTGTTATCCAATATCAGGGAGGAAAAGAAAGAAACAAACATCCTTTCATTTGATGTAGGGTCCGCAAAATTCATCGTTTTTTCAGACCAGCATAAAGGGATGCGAGACCTGGCAGATGATTTCCGATTGTCGGAAACCAATTACATGTCGGCACTGAAATATTATAATGAAAACGAATTCACACTCATTGCCCTCGGCGATTGTGAAGAGTTATGGGAGAACACACCCAAGGAGGTTATTGAAAAGAATCGATTGAACCTGCTGGAAGAAGCAAAATTCCTACAGTTGAAACGATATTACCGGATCTATGGAAATCATGACCTGGAATGGAAATATGACATTCAGCAGAACCTGTACCTGAAACCAACTTTTGGTCCTGACCTGAATATCCGCGAAGCGTTGTACCTGCACACAACATCCGGCGGGATGGAGTACGGTGTTTTATTGACACACGGCCACCAGGGAGACCTTCGAAGTGACGGCAATGCTTTCAGCAAATGGTTCGTCGCCGCTATCTGGACACCTCTTCAGCGGTATTTTGAAATTTATATCGACACCATCTCTGACCATTTTGAATTAGTAGATAAACATAATATTCTGTTTTACGAATGGAGTGCTGCGCAGCACAATCTTGTCCTGATCACCGGGCATACTCATATACCTGTCTTTGCATCGCTCGATCATATTGACAAATTAGCTAACCAGTTGCAGAAGGCAGAAGCAACCGGTAACAGTGATGAAGTAGGGAAACTTAAATCTCACCTGGAAAAACGGAAGCAGCAATATGCAGGAAAAAAGATGCTTAAAACAATGGCGAAGCCAAGCTATTTTAATTCCGGCTGTTGTTGTTTCAACGATGGTGATATCAGTGGCATAGAGATCAGCGAAGGTTTCATACGACTGATCAAATGGGAATCAGAAAAGGGAGTCAGTATCAGAAAAGTACTGGAAGAAGCCCCGCTCGGGTATGTGTTTGAAAAATTGGGAGGGGAAATCAACACATAGGCACAATAGTGACATAGATACACATAGGGAGAGTTAACTTTATTCAAATGCTGACCGTGATAATAAAAATAAAAGATTGAAGATATTTTCAGAATTTCTCTGCGAAACCTCTGTGCTCTTGTTCTATGCGGTGAAAAAATATCCGACCAATTTCATTTTATCAACTCAGTTTGCTCCCTTCTCCTTATTAATAAAAAGTTTATGATAAACATACTCAACATTGGTACCAATAAAATACAGAAAAAGATAAAATAAGATACATTCATTTGCGGTGGGGGTTTCACCGAAATGAACAACTGATCACCGATCGGACCGGAAGAAAAAATAAAATTCTGGGTCAGGTTCCAGCCTAAATGAATGGCTACCGGAATATAAAGCGAAAAAGATTTTGAATAACCGTAAGCAAGCACTAACCCCATAGTTCCTGTGACCAGAAAAATAAATGCCATTTGAAAATAATTACCAAATGCTTCCTGTGAAAACCAATGATAAATTCCAAAAGCAATGGCAGAGATAATGATCCCCTTTACAGATCCCAATTTTTTTATCAGTATAAAAAGGATTACTCCTCTATAGATCAATTCTTCAAACAAAACGGATTTGATATTCCACCAGATCCCGTCCAGGATAAATTGTGTGGTCAGGTTGGGATTCAGAAACCACTGCTCATTGGCGAAGATCATTCTCAGGAAAAATCCGGTCGAACAACAGAGAGCCGTAACCAGGAAAAATAAAGTAAAAGATGACAGGCGGCTTTTCGTTGGATACAAGCCCAAAACGCTCAAATTTCTTTTTTCAACGAGCCAGATGATTAGCCATGAAATGGCAAGTTGAACAATAATTCCTAACATCTATCGAAGTTTAATTCATCGAAAAGATATATCCCATTCCAACTAAGATCAAATGCGCAAAATTTTCTTTTCGATATTCGCTTTTTAACATGAAGCCTTGGTAAATGTCGACCTCAACACCCACGCCATATAAAAGTGCAATACCAAAATTTTTTTGAAATCCCTTTGGTAATACTGAGTTCCCCTGCTCGTCTGATATTTTCAAATAACTAACATTCAAACCAGTAAAAGCATACGGCCTCACCTTTTTATCAAGAAAATTATACTGACCATAAAAAGGTAAAGATATCAGTGAGTTTGTCAGGATTTCTGAGGTATTGCCTGGAAAATTACTGACAACCTTGTATTTGTAATTGAAATAGTTTAAACTAACATTCATAGAAGCTCTGCGACTTATTTTGGGGAAGTACAATCGATAAATTCCCTGAAAATAAATTTCCCTCTCGTCTGCTTTTTTGATCATACCGCCTGCACTGGCAATAATAAAACGCACAGGCTTCTTTTTAAAAGCAACTATATTATTTTCAGAGCCTGCATATTTATTATAACTGGTAATAATAGCACGAAAATCCCTTTCACTAAACCTTACTTTTTCTAATTTTGCATTTGAAATATCGGAACCCATCACCGCATTATTCAGGGCAGCCTTGAAATAGAATTGCTTTTCTTCTAAAGCCAGCGAGCTCCCTTCCAATTTATCATTTTGTAACACATACAATTTTCCATCGTTCGTTATAATAAATAGCTGATCTGAATTATACACTAAACTGTATAAAGATGCCTTGCCCCTTATAATCAATTTAGCAAGTACCGAAACATCCCCTTTCATATATAAACCCCGAAAGTGAAGCAGTTCGTATACTTCACCATCCTCCAATCTGAAATTTTTGATTTGAGTGGTATCGTAAAAATAGATACTTGTATCAGCCAATGTGGATTTGAACCTAATCCTATAATTCATGTCTGCCATTACATCATCCCTGATAAATCCTGTAAGGGTTTGTCCATTTTGTAGTTCAATAGTTCCTTTTACATAGAAATTTTTTAGTTGTCCATAGACGGCAATCTGGCAGAAGAGTAAGAAAATAAAAAAGGAAATTTTAAGCAACTGTTTTTTCATTTGATATTGTGTGAGAGATCTTGAATAAAGATAACGAGCAGACAGATATAGAAATGATTTAGCGTGAAAAATTAAGATAATCAGTTTAATTCATCACTGTTGCTAAGCCACAAAAGGAATAGAGAACACCACATAGGCACATAGGTTCACATAGGATTTCACTTATTGAAGATGTCAACTGAATGCGGGGATTCTTCAATTACCTGGATAATCATACGCCGTCTAAGCAGGGTCTGGCGCAGCCGACCCCGATCAATAAATAAAGTTGTATCAGCATCACGAATTGCAACTGCATAAGACCATTTATTGGGTCCCGTAAACAGATAATTTGTACCAACCTTCGCTCCGTCAGGGACTGCCAATGACACATCACGCAGCCCGATGATTATCACAAGTTTCATGTTTCGCTGTGAATGCGGGGATTCCTCAAATTACCTGGTCGATAATCATACGCCGTCTAAGCGGGGTCTGGCGTAGCCGACCCCGATCAATAAATAAAGTTGTATCAGCATCAGTAATTACAACTGTATAAGACCACTTATTGGGTTCCGTAAACAGATCCTTCGTACCAGCCTTTCGGAGAAGCGGAGGATGTGATTGTTAGTTGGACAGCACTAATAAAACAAAACGATGCTCAAGCTTTTTGAAAATGAATCCATAACTCCTGCACGGAAAGCTTTTTACAATTCATACTCTCTCGCCGTCATCCTGCTTTGCGCATAGTAGCGTAGCGAAGATGAGAGGCTCTGCCGTAGCGAAGTCCTTCACTTCGCTCAGGATAAACTCCGGCTGGTACGAAGGATGACAGTGAGGTTGTTCACTACCGCAAAAAATAAAAAAATATTTCCTGCAACTTATTCCCCATAAAATCAATCTTCCAAAATAGTTAGCTTTTTAATCAGACCTTAACCATCTGTCCGGATGTTTCGACATCGCGGACTTTTTATTTAAAATAAAAGTATCTGTTCGCCGGGTCTGCGGAACAACGAGCAATTCAATTCAAAATCATCCTCATTCATTTTAAATTTCTTATTATATAATTTAAATTGATTGGCAATCATATCTGCTATCTCTCCTTCTCCACGCATTCTTCTGCCAAATTCACTGTCATTCACTTTTCCTCCATGAGATTTTTCAATCAGGTGCCATACTTTATCAGCCCGATCCGGAAAATTTTTATATAGCCAGTCATGAAAAAGCAATTTGACTGCACCGTTCAGACGAATAAATGTATATCCTGATGACCTTGTTCCCGATTCGCTGGCAGCTTGTAATATATTATGCATCTCCTGTTCATTGAGACCGGGAATCATCGGACCCAATAATACATTTGTACGCACACCTATCTCATTCAATTCTTTTAAAACCCTTAATCGTTGCTTTGCAGTTGTGGTACGTGGTTCCATCACCCTCCGCAATTCTTCATCCAGGGAAGTAACGGAAACATTTACGATCACCAGATCTTTACTACCCAGCTTTTCCAAAAGATCCTTGTCACGCAATACTCCAGCGTTTTTTGTAATAATACCAACAGGTTGGTTGAATTCAAGACATACCTCCAGCAATTGTCTGGTGAGCCTGAATTTTTTTTCTGCCGGCTGGTAGCAGTCGGTATTGCCGCTTAATCCAATTGGCTTGCATTCCCATTTCGGATGCATCAGAAATTTCCGTAACAATTCGGGCGCATTTTTTTTTACAATGATCTTTCTTTCAAAATCAAGTCCTGCACTATATCCCCAATACTCAAAGGAATTTCTTGCATAACAATAGATGCATCCATGTTCACAACCCTGGTATGGATTCATGCTGTACCACATGCCTACATCCGGACTATCTACTTTATTCACCAGTCCTTTTGCATGATCTTCCAGAAACTGTGTTTCTACCAGCGGCTCTTCCCAATCATCTATCGCCTCCACGTGTTCTTTAACGTGTTGGGTTTTCAGAAATTTATTTCTGGTATTGAATTGTGAACCGCGGCCTTTTAAATAATCGGACATTGTTGGTATGGGGTATCAGGTATCGGGAATCAGGGTAAGAGGCATTTATCTTTAAAATAAAATTCGAGGTATCTATCTTCAATAATAAATTTTCTGATGGTGATTTAAAATATTTTTATATCCTTTTGGTACAACCTGATACCCGATACCTCATACCTCTAAAACAATTCCCCCTGTCTGGTACTCACCGGCAAATTCATGAACTCAAAACGTTGCACTATCTGGTATTTGCTTTCACCGGTCGCTTTTTTTAGTAACAACATCCCGTCTGCAATAAAACTGGCAGTGAATTGCCGGTGTGAATATTCCAGCCAGGCTTTATCGTATATACCGGAGTTCAACCTGTTTGCAATGTTGAAATTCGGATCTTCAATAAAATGCGGATCGGAGCCGGGATTTTTAAATAATCGTTGAGCAGTTTTTAATTCCCTTACAAGAGAATCGATTGGAAGCCTGCTGATGACATTGATATAAATACTATAAGATGGATGGCTTCCAAAATCTTTTAACTGTATTTTAAAAGGTGTAAATCCCATCCCGATTATTTTTAACCGTTGAACTATTTTTTCTTCCATCATCGCCCAGGTAGAAAATTTTAAAAGCGCCAGGTATGGAGTTGATGCCCCTTGTAAACCTTTATAATTTTTCCGAAATTCTTCCTTTACGCCAAGGATCTTTTCTCTCGTCGATTGTGGAGGATTAATAACCAATAAATATTCATGCAACCGGTAACCGGGCATTTGCGAAACGGTAGTACTCATAACCCCCTGTTTTTTTATGAACAATGTTCTTTCCAGTAACTATTTTAGTATAAATTTACTAAAGAATTTAGCAACAACAAAAATTAATTTGATATGGAACTGGAGAATTATTCAGCTGCTGCCTACAGGGGCAGCAAAGGAGTTAATCAATGGGATGTGCCTGTTGCGAATGCAACAGGATTCGGGGCTCCTGCCGATGATTATATGGATAGGGGAATTGATTTGAATGAACAACTTATCCGAAATAAACCTTCAACTTTTTTTATGAGAGTGACAAGTGATGCAATGCAGGGAGCAGGAATTTTTCATGGGGATGTGGTAATAGTTGACCGTTCCCTTAAAGCAGCCAGTGGCAAAGTGGTTATTGCGGTGTTGCACGGAGAAATGCTTATCAGGCGATTCGAAAAAACATTTAATAAAGCCAGGCTTTTTCCGGAATCGGATAAGCTGGCACCTATTGATATTGATCCTGGATGTGAAGATTTTTTTATTTGGGGAGTTGTGACGTATGTTATTCATCAGCTGTGAGTCTTGGGCCTGAGCCTTTAGCAATGAGCAGTATTTGGTTATCACTGATTCTTAAAGGATGAAGTACGTTTTATAGATGCATTATATAGAAGTAATCATGATAGTTGAAAATCTAAAAACAGTTGCATGCTCAGAGCTCATGGCTCAATGCTTATACCCCATCCTCCATACCCCATCCCTCTAAATCAAAAAATGAAAGCAATCATTGACTGCAACAGCTTTTACTGCGCGTGCGAAAAACTTTTCCGGCCGGAGATTCGTACAAGTCCCGTAGTGGTTTTAAGCAATAATGATGGATGTATCATTTCGAGGAGTGATGAAGCGAAAAAACTCGGTCTCGATATGGCAGGACCTTTTTTTAAAGCAAAGGCTGCGATTGAAAAAAACGGGGTAGCGGTTTTTTCTTCCAATTATAATTTATATGGTGATATGAGCAAACGCGTGATGGATACGCTGAAAACGCTCACGCCGCATGTAGAAGTTTATTCTGTGGATGAAGCCTTTGTGCTGGTTCCGGAAAATGAAAATGCCCGCCTGTATCAATTCGGAATCGCTGCAAAAGAAAAGATTGAACAATGGACAGGAATCAGCGTGTCAATAGGCATCGGAGAGACCAAAGTTTTATGCAAAGTTGCCAACAGGCTGGCCAAAAAAGATAAAAAGGGTTCATCGGGAGTGACCGTTTTGCAATCGGAAATACAAATCCGCGAAGCATTGGAGCGCACCTCCATTGACGAGGTGTGGGGTGTCGGGCGCCGTTATGCCGTAAAATTAAAAGACCAGGGAATTACGGACGCCTGGCAATTACGCAATATGCCGGAAGAATGGGCAAGAAAGAATTTGGGAGGAATTGTAGGTGTAAGGTTGATCCGGGAACTGAACGGGCATCCGTGCATCGATATACAGGATCCGTTGGAAAATAAAAAAATGATCGCAAGTACCCGCATGTTTGGTAAACCAGTATTTCAATTGCAGGAACTGACCGAGGCTGTTGCTTCTTATACATCGCGGGCGGCAGAAAAATTAAGAAGGCAATGGTGTACTGCTTCTTTTATGAATGTCTTTCTCGTTTCAAATGACCATCCCTTCCACCAATACCAGTACAACCCGGAAACCATTCATGCCTTTTATAGATTACCGGTGGCCACCTCGCATACCAATGAATTGATCCGGAGAGCAGTTCCGCTTGTAGCGCAATTGTATCGCCCAGGTTCACGATATCTGAAAGCAGGGGTTATATTAAGTGGTATAGTTCCGGAAAACGTTCAGCAATCAAACCTGTTTGAAAAATCACCTGATAAAAAAGTGAAAAAACTAATGGAGGCGATCGATAACATCAATGCAAGTATCTCTCATGATACTGTAAAATATGTAAGCTCCGGAGTGAAACGCGAATGGAAAATGCGACAAGATTTCCGCTCACCGCGGTATACCAGTGCGTGGAAGGAGCTGAAGGAGGTGAAGTGAGGGGGTGAGGGTTCATAGTTCATAGTTCATAGTTCATAGTTCCTAGTTGCTGGTTGCTGGTTGCTGGTTGCTTGAAAAAGGAAAATGGATTTTAATATTTTACCGCTAACTGCTAATAGCTGACTGCTCATGGCTCATGGCTATCTTTTAAAAATTTCCACAGTCGTTTGATACTTGTGAATTGTTTTTACTGTTTTCAGATATTTTAGTCCGGACTCTTCGAGATATTTTCTGCATTGTGGAATATTGCAAGCGTCTGCGTGGAATTCGAATATTGATAAGTCTGTTTTTTGAAGTAAATGAGTGTATTCGTTCAAAAAAATTTCTTCACTTCCTTCAATGTCACACTTTAATAAAGTAATTCTTCTATCGTCCTTTTCCAATAATTTTTCAATATCAATAAAACTCGTTTTTTCTCCGGTCGTATTGTTCTTTTCGATATGGTAGCCAAAATGATCCGTATTCGTATTCAAAAAAGAAAATCCATTCTTTTGCCCAACCAATCCATGAATTGGTTTGCAGCGATTTACCAGAAACGGCTGATTGGTACGGGATAAGAGTTCTGTATAATTTTCCTCAGAAGCTTCGATTGCATATATAGTAAAGTCAGTCATTCTGCGCATCAGCAGTTCGTGCGCCATCCTCACAGAAAAGTACCCCACATTTGCTCCCAGATCCAACACCAGCGGATCCCTGATACCCGTATCTGGTAATAATTGAAATACTTCATCATACTCCTGGTCTGTAAATATTTCATTGAAGACGAACCAGTCGTTATCACTTTTTACATATGCCTGAATACCTGTTTTTAATCTCCATTTTAACTTCAATATTTTCCATAAATATTTCCGTCCTTCTGTTTTTATATTTCTGATAAGCATGCCTTCCTGAAATTGCGTTTTTCTTTAAAGCTTATGAATCTGGCAAGATACAATTTTTAATTCCTGAAGAATCTTCATCGACGAACAACAATAAAAAAAATGAAAATGAAGGCTGCTTTGATCAATCCTGTTTGCGGGGATTTTTTCTTTTTGCAAAAGTAATTTCTCCTGAAGTTTGCCTTCCCAGTACAAATTGTTTTGCGATCGATTTTTTGTACCATGCCGGAAGATTTCTGAAGAAACGAATAGCAGGCTTTTCAATATAATAAGTAACCAGTGCAGAGATCACGATCATGAAAACGATGAGCACCGGGATGGTTGCGAATGGATGCAGACCGGCCCGGATCAATACAGCATATAGCTCTTCGCCTGCCTGCTGATGAACCAGGTACAGGCAATAGGAAATACTACCAAGGAAAGTGAGAAATGAAACATTCAGGAATTTCAATTTGTTATTCACAAACAAGTAAAAAATAAGTATGTATAATGAAATCATGGTAACATATGGAATGATTTCAATTGCAAAATGTGATCGTCCGGATTTATCAAAAAGAAAGATGCTGATACAACAAGAAACGGCTATTAAAAAATGCCGAAAAAATGTGCCGCCCTCCTTTTGAATTTTATAAAATACGATCCCTGCAAAGAACATCTGGAAATGACTTATGAGCGGAAACAGGTATCGGAGGACGATATAAATTTTAGAAGTGGGAAAAAGAAGGGAGCCAATCACATAAAAAATCAGAAAACAGATCATCAGGCAAACGCCCAGTATTTCAATACGAGGCAGTTTTTTCATCATGAAAATCACCAGCATTAGCACATAGAATTGCATTTCGACTGTCAGCGTCCAGTAAGATTCGTCAATATATTCCACCCTGAATAAGGGTTGCATCATGGTGAGATTAGCAAGCACTTCATTTATTGAGGGTAGAGCAGCCTTATTAAAAAGAAAAATAACCCAGGTAGTGAACAACATCATCAGGATGTAGGAAGGGTAAAGCCTGGATAGACGGGAAATGATGAAATCTTTTTCCTTCGTGGTTCTTTCCAGTGTCATTAAGATGACATACCCACTGATTATGAAAAACAAGTCAACACCTGTAATCCCTAATTTCAGCAACAGCAGGTTGGCTTCTGCCATCGTTGCATAATGGAATAAAACAACGGAAAGTGCCGCAATTCCCCGCAGGGCATCCAGCTCTCCCAGTCGTCCCTGACTGGTTTTCATAATATTGGATTGAAACGATCCCGAAATTTCAGGATATTATAAAACGTTTTACCAACGCCTTTTCTTATATGAGTGCAAAAAAGAGGAGTAACACTTACTAATTTGGCTTTGAAGCCGAGCCGGGACATTAACAGGCAAGCTCCCGGCCGGAGTGGGCATTTGAGAAGCGGTTTAAGCGGGGTCTGGCAGAAGCCGACCCCGATCAATAAATGCGATGGGAATGTCAACCCTTCTGATCGATAATCATACACTGTCTAAGCGGGGTCTGGCGAAGCCGACCCCGATCAACAACAGAAGTCAATCCAAAGAAACTTCAGCAATCGTTTAACAAATGGGTTGTGGAATCCCAACTATTGTGATCTGAAAATCAAACGCCGTCTAAGCGGGGTCTGGCGAAGCCGACCCCGATCCTGCTTATGATTATTGAAGCAACTCGAATTTGAAATACTTAATAAATTATCTGAAAGCTTAACTGCGCGCGAGTAGTATAAAAAAAATCATTGGTATAAAGTTTTTCAGGAATCGTTTAGATACGAAAGAAATTTATACAGAACGTTTTTTCTACCAGAACTTAAATTACATACATTGTAATTCAAAAAGGAATGGTTTGCGGATCGTGCGATTTATTGCAAAATGTTTCAGGATCGGGGTCGGCTTCGCCAGACCCCGCTTAGACAGTGTATGATTTTCAATCAGGGGAAGATTGTGCGCTTTATTCCGCAGAGGGATCAAGGATCGGGGTCGGCTTCCCCAGACCCCGCTTAGACAGCGTATGATTTTCAATCACAGGGAATGACTTGAGGAGCGTGCACTTTATAGCCAAATGTTGAAGAATCCGGGTCGGCTTCGCCAGACCCCGCTTAGACAGCGTATGATTTTCAATCAGGGGAAGATTGTGCGCTTTATTCAGCAGAGTGATCAAGGATCGGGGTCGGCTTCGCCAGACCCCGCTTAGACAGCGTATGATTTTCGATTACTGGAACATTGATAGATCGGGGTCGGCTTCGCCAGACCCCGCTTAGACGGCAGATGATTTTCTTTGAAGGAATGATTGCAGAGCGTGCGCTATATTCAGTAGAATGCTGATGGATCGGGGTCGGCTTCGCCAGACCCCGCTTAGACAGCGTATGATTTTCAATCTTACTGGAACATTGATAGATCGGGGTCGGCTTCGCCAGACCCCGCTTAGACAGCGCATGATTTTCGAGAGAATGGTTTGCGGAGCGTGCGCTTTATTGCGAAATTTTTCAGGATCGGGGTCGGTCTCTTACTATGGAAACAATTCAGATGCAAGGGCTACTGCTTCCGGCTTACCTACATCAATGAACTTTGATCCTGTGTGATCATATCCTTTGATAATTTCCGAAAAAGCCAGATCAAGATATACATCTACCATAGAGAATTTGCCCTCTCTACTCAAAAGCGAAAGCAACCCGGGCTCAATGATGTGGATTCCACTAAATGCCTTTGGAATGATATCCGCCGCGGTGCGACTAATTTTTTCCGCACCTGTTTGAGTATTTCTCCACCCGCATAAGTTATGAAAGTGATCAAATAAAAATTTCCGGGAAGAATTACGGTTAGATACTGCAAGGGTAGCCAGGGGCAATAATCTCAAATGAAAATTCATCATATTGCGAAGATCCAGATCCGTAAGGATATCCACATTCATCAATACAAAAGTCTGGTTGTATAGCAAAGCTGCCGCCTTCTTCAAACCTCCCCCGGTCTCCAACACTTCTTCCCGTTCATCACTAATCTTAATCTCACTCCCCCATCCTTTGTGATCGTGGAGGGCTTGTTGTATCTGATCAGCAAAATGGTGCACATTCACTACTACTTCATAAATGCCATACTGCCGGAGGTATTCAATATTGCGCTGCAGTAAGGATTTTCCATTGATCACCGCCAGCGCTTTTGGATGATGGTCGGTCCATGGCTTGAAACGTGTACCAAGCCCCGCTGCAAGAATCATGGCGCGTTTTATGGAAGTTCCCTGGTATGGCTGCATGAGGAATTGGAATTGGAATTAAAAATTAAAAATTAAAAATTAAAAATTCTGAATTTAGAATCAGTACTTATTTCTTTTTGAACATTAACGTTTTTCATTTTGCATTTTTAATTTTTAATTTATTTCACAACACTATATTCTGCCCTACCTCACTTTTTGAAGGGTAATCTGTATTAAAATGAAGTCCCCTGCTTTCTTTGCGAAAATGTGCGCATTTCACAATCAGGTATCCTATGGAGATCATATTCCTTAACTCGCATAATTGTGGTGACAGCGAGGTGGTTTCATACAATGCTTCTGTTTCTTCCCATAGAAGATCTAGCCGCTTTAGCGCTCTACCAAGTCTGATATTGGTGCGTACAATGCCTACATAGTCACTCATTATCTGTTGCAATTCTTTCAGGCTTTGAGTGATCAGTATCATTTCCTTTGGTTCAGTGGTTCCTGATGCGTTCCAGGCAGGAATACCTTTTTTGTGTTTGATGTCCGCAATGTGAAGTGCACTGTCCATATAACTTCTGTGCGCAAATACCATCGCCTCAAGCAGACTATTGCTTGCAAGCCGGTTTGCACCATGCAATCCGGTGCTGGCGCATTCACCTGCTGCATAGAGATTGTGTATGGATGTCCGTCCCCATTCATCCGTTTTGATACCGCCACAACTATAATGTGCTGCAGGTGCTACCGGGATAAAATCTTTTGTGATATCAATCCCGATTGTTTTACATTTTTCATAGATGTTCGGAAAATGCCCGAAAAATTTTTCATAACCGAAGTGCAGTACATCAAGGTATACGTGTTCCGTTCCATCGATCTTCATTTCATTGTCAATAGCCCTTGCCACAATATCACGGGGCGCAAGATCTTTTCGTTGATCATACCTTTCCATAAATGCTTCGCCGGATTTATTCCGCAGGATACCCCCGTCGCCACGGACAGCTTCGGTAATCAGGAAAGATTGCCCTCTCACTCCGGGCTCGTACAAAGCGGTGGGATGAAACTGGATGAATTCCATATTTTCGATCCTTCCTTTTGCCCGGTATACCATGGCCACACCGTCGCCGGTGGCAATGAACGGGTTGGTAGTAGACCTATAGACCTGGCCATTGCCTCCGGTAGCCAGCAGTGTTATTTTTGCGAGGACCGTTTCAATCTGGAAAGTTTGGCGGTTAAGCACATATACCCCAAAACACGCAACATCCGGGGTTGCTTTCGTCACTAAAAAACCAAGATGATGCTGGGTGATCAGGTCTACGACAAAACAGTGTTTGATGAGTTCAATGTTTGGAAATTCGGTGAGTTCATCCAGCAAGGCTCTTTCCATTTCCTTTCCTGTTACGTCCTTATGATGCAAAATGCGCGACTCACTGTGCCCGCCTTCTTTGCCCAATTTGTAATCGCCGTCTTTTTCTTTATCGAAACGAGCTCCCCAGTTGATCAGTTCCTGAATGCGATCTACCCCTTCTTTGACAACGATCTCTACGACCTCCGGATTACATAAACCATCGCCTGCGATCAGCGTATCCTCCATGTGTTTGTTGAAGCTGTCATTCTCCAGATCGATGACGCCGGCAATTCCTCCCTGCGCATATTTCGTATTGGTTTCGTCAGCCTGCGCCTTGGTGATGATCAATACTTTTTTATCAGGAAACTGGCGCGCTACCTTTAATGCATAAGTAAGACCAGCAATGCCGGAACCTACAACAAGAAAATCAGTTTGCATGATCGCAAAAATAGGGAAGGTTATACAGTTAGCAACTGGTAAATGAAAATGAAAATGCAAAATGTAAAATGAAAAATTAAAAATGAAAAACAGAAACTGCTTTTCATATGCCCTTATCAATTTAATATTTCAATTACACTTATATCGTACCCAAAAAGTTTTTGAATGCCGTGGAGGTAATTGCAACAATCCCATATGGTTGTTGAAACAGTCAGGTGCACCGCTCAAATTCTCTATCGCTATACTTTTTCGGTGGTCCGGAATATAAATCTGCAGGAATGGATATCTTTTGCTGCCGAAAATGGATAAGCTGAACCCATTTAAACGGTTTTTTAGCACACAGCAAGACTTGCTGTCATCGACTTGTAAAACAAAACAATTATCAATCTTCCGCGCACCAATTGTTGTTGGTGTAAAAAAATCAGGTACTGACACAGTGTTACCGGTAGGTACTAATCTATCATCAAATTCCAGCATCATGTTGGAATTAAATTGCAATATACAATCGTCCACCTTACCACCAGGCCTGAAATAGGGATGCCATCCGTCTGCGATTGGTATTACCTGTTCATCCATATTTGTAACGGTTGTTACTATTTCCAGCACATTAGCTTCACATAAGGTATACTTTACTTCACACACATACGTAAATGGGTAACCGCTGTCATCCTTGTTGTACAAATAACGCCCAATGAGGGTAGCCGATTCATTTCCACCACTTATATGAATTATTTCAAACGGCTTGTTCCATAGTAATCCATGAATGGCAGATCCATCGCTAAACTTATTCTGTATTTCATACTGTTTACCATTCGACTGGTACAAACCTTTTGGGATACGACAGGCGAATGGTGACATTTTACAACCTTTATACGATAGGCCGATTTCCTTTGCAAGCATGTTGTAATTCTCATAATTATCTATACTATTGAACAATTCACCGTTCAGGGATATTTGAAATGCATGCAACAACATACCGTAGTCTGGTAAGACCTCTGCATGCGTGGCAGAACTATTGTCGGTAAGCCGGAAGCCGTTTAACCCACTATCCTCAAAAGATTGAATTTCGAATTTCATGGATGCTAATGCTTAAAAAAGAATAATTTTAAAATTAAACATTCGCAGGGATGGAATTAAAAAATATAGAGGAGCATTTCAAGAAGCAATTTGGCAGGCAACCCATGATCGTAACTGCTCCGGGCAGGGTAAATCTCATAGGCGAACATACGGATTACAATGAAGGGTTCGTATTACCAGGAGCGATCGATAAAAAAATAAAGATCGCTATTGCAGTGAATGGAACAAATGAAGTAAGAGCGCAGGCGATGCAGTTTGATGAAATGCATACATTCTCAACCAACGAAACCAAACCTTCAACCGGGTGGGTAAATTATTTGCGGGGTGTTTCTTATCACATACAGCAGGCTTCAAAAAAAAATATACAGGGAGTAGATGTGGTCATCGATGGAGATGTTCCGGTCGGAGGAGGGATGAGTTCTTCTGCGGCGCTATGCTCCGGATTCGGACTTGCCCTGAATGACTTATTTAACCTGGGATTGAAGCGACTGGACCTGGTGTACATCGGACAAAAAACGGAGCACACTTTTGTAGGTGCTAAAGTAGGTGTGATGGACCAGTTTGCAAGTCTGCATGGAAAAGCGGGTCACCTGATCCGGCTGGATTGCAGGAGCATGGAGTATGAATACATTCCATTTGATTTCCCGGATTATAGGATCGTCATGGTGAATAGTATGGTCAAACATTCACTTGCAGGATCGGAATACAATGTGCGGAGAAGTCAGTGTGAAGAAGGAGTGGCTTTACTGAAAAAATTTTATCCGGATATCCATTCGCTCAGGGATGTTACTGCAAAACAGGTTGACGAACATCAAAAGGATTTACCGGCTATAGTATATAAGCGATGTTCTTATGTCACCCGCGAAAAAGAAAGATTGTTAGAGGGATGTGAGCATTTAAAAAAAGGAGAACTTTCTGCCTTTGGGAAATTAATGTACCAGACTCATGAAGGATTGAGAAAGGATTATGAAGTAAGCTGTAAGGAATTGGATTTTCTTGCGGAGCAGGCAAAAAACTTTAAAGGCGTGGCAGGAACCAGAATGATGGGTGGGGGTTTCGGCGGATGCACAATCAATATTGTGGAAGAAAAAATGGTGAAGTCATTTACCACCGCTATGCAGGATGCTTATCATAAAAAATTTAAACAAATACCGGAAGTGTACATTACTAAGATTGAAGATGGAGCTAGGATTGAAAGTTCTGGTAACTCTGCGTAAACTACGCAGAGGATGATAAAAATGTAAGTGAATTTTTTACCTCCGGTTCTATCCAGGCGCCATTTTCTTTGAGAAGAT
>Ga0180121_10000214_pt1 | contig 22858 bp, 17 predicted proteins | sample AntDrymUQ5402106_2_FD_129676 | JGI IMG/M metagenome (GOLD analysis project Ga0180121, IMG submission 129676) | Polar desert sand microbial communities from Dry Valleys, Antarctica - metaG UQ540 (21.06) (version 2) (version 2) | ecosystem: Environmental > Terrestrial > Soil > Desert | place...
CGGCCGGAAGACATCGATAGCCTGATACGGCTTTCGGGGAGGGGCGAGCGGCTGGAAACCGCCATGTACCTCACCCTCCATGCGGACACCGCCGGGGGGATCGTGCAGAGGAATAACGCGTCCCGGTGGTCCCTGCCCACCCGGCCGGCACGGCCACGCTGGCGGTCCATGGTGACTGCGCTCAGTCCCACCGGTGTCGATATCACGCAGGACGAGTACCTGGAGTTCTGGGTTTTTCAGCCAGCCAGCCGTACCGCAGACTCTGCCGGCGTGCGGCTGGTTATCGACCTCGGCACCGTCAGCGAGGACGCCCTGGCGGTCGCACCGCAGTCACTGACGACCACCGGGTTGGATACCGTGTTCAGCGGCCGGCAGTACGTGGGCGAGGGGCGCCTGGATACTGAGCGCAGCAGGTTCGACATCTTCGACGCGCAGGTCGACGACGTCGGCATTCTGGGCGACAGGCCTGACGTTGTCTTGAATGCCGACACCGGCCAGCCCATCGATGAGTTGCCGCTGTGCGAGCGCCTCCTGGGGACTTCGGTGCCGGTCTTTCCCTGGGGCGATCTGAGCGGGCGCTGTACCCGGGGCAACGGCGGTCTCGACACCGAGGACCTGAATGGCGACAACGTGCTCAACGCCACCGGGGCCAACGAGAGTGTGTTCCGGTACGTCGTGAGCCTGGCGCCGGGCGGCAAGTACTTCGTCCGGACCGGAAAACTGCAGAAACCGGAGCCCAACGGCACGGTGAGTCAGTGGGAACTCTACCGCGTTCCCATCAGAACCCCGGATGCGACCGTCGGTACCCCGAGCTTCCGTTTGATACAGCACCTCAGGATGACGGTGGCTGCGCCAGCCGATGCCGGTGGGACCGACGTCGTGGCCCGCTTCGCGCTCGCCCGGCTTCGCCTGGTTGGCTCCCCCTGGGTCCGCCGCGCCGAGACGCCGATCGCCGGCCTCTCAGGCACCGCCGCCGAGCCCAGCGGTGAAGTGATTGCATCCGTTATCTCAACCGAGAACAGAACCGACCTGGGCTATGAATCGCCCCCCGGGGTGCTCGAGGGTGTCTCCCGCCGGGGCGGGGACCGCAGCACGCTGGGAACTCAGATCAACGAGAAGTCCCTGCGGGTTATTGCCCGGGGGCTCGAGGTGGGTGAACGGGCGGAGGCCTATCTGCGCCTTCCCAGCGGTCCTCAGAACGTGCTGCGCTACCGGCAACTCCGGGTGTGGATGCGCGGCCGGGGGGAGGGCTGGGAACAGGGAGATTTTCAGGCCTTTATCAAGCTGGGAAGCGACGGGGGGAACTTCTACCTCTACCGGGCCCCGGCTCGCAGCACTACCTGGGAGCCCGAGTTCGACATCGATCTGGAAGTGTGGCGCAGTCTGCGCGCGGACATCGAGAGCCGGTGGCTGAGCGGCGCCCCGGCTTCAGGAGCGACCGAGTGCGGCAGCCTGGACGTAAATGCCTACGTGGCCTGCAACGGACCCTATCTGGTTCACGTTGCCGACCCCGGAATCAATCCGCCCAATCTTGCCGCGGTGCAGGAGATCTCGGCCGGCATCTATCGGACCGCGGGCACCGTGGCAGTGCCCGATGCGGAGCTCTGGGTGGACGACATTCGGTTGAGCAGCCCAGTGTCTGAAGTGGGTACCGCCATGGCGCTGGACGCCCGTCTGCTGGCCTCCGACGTGGGTAACATCAGTGCGTCGTTCGTGAGGCAGGACGGACAGTTTCACCAGATCAACCGCGACCCCAGCTATCGCACCACCGGAACCTTTCAGCTCAACACCAACTGGCGCCTGGATCGGTTCCTGCCGACCGGCCTGGGTCTGTCGATACCGCTCAGCGTATCGTACTCCCGGAGCGACGTAACCCCCGAGCTCTTGACCGGAAGCGACCTGCGCGGCGAGGCCCTTGAGGGACTCAGGAAGCCGCACTCTTGGAGTGGCAACTACACCCTGGCCATCCGGCGGAATCAGCGGGGCAGGAATTGGCTGGTTCGGGGCTTCGTCGACCCGCTCTCGCTGGTGGGTACGCTGACCCAGGGTCGTTCGCGCACCGAGCTGTCCGATGCCAACAACGACGCGCACGCCCTGACTCTCGGCTACAACCTCCAGATGGACCGGCGTGGCCCACGGCTGCCGTTTGGGGGAATCATCAAGGGTCTGCCCGCCTGGATTCGCGAGAGCGAAGGCGGAAAGGCGCTGGCCAAGGCAACCTTCAGCCTGGTGCCCTCCAACGTCCGCTGGAGCAGCGGTCTGGCAAAGAATCAGGCCGACTACACGCTGTTCGCGGTGCCGGTGTCCCGGAACGACGATTTTCTGATCACTCCGACCCTGTCCCTCACCCACCTGTGGCGCAACTCGGCCGGAGTGACGTGGCAGCCACTGGGGATGATCGGGTTGACCGGGGATCTCTCCAGCACCCGTGACCTCAGGGTCTATCCGGACTCCACCCCGCTGGGGCGGCTGGCCTATGAGGAGAGGCGTTTCCTCGCCGGAGTGCCGGTTGGTGTGGAGCGCGACCGCCTGCTCACAACGGCCCTCTCGATTACCCCGCGGCTGAGCTCCTGGCTCCGGCCGCGATTTACCAGCTCGAGCAACTTCGTGCTGTCTCGCACACTCACCAGCCGGGATCCGGTTCGCGAGGATGGCGACAGCGGTGCATTCATTCTGCCTCAGACCCTCAACAATGCGCGCAACCGGGAGATCGGGGTCTCATTGGACCTCTCCCGCGCGCTTCGGCAGATCTGGTCCGACAGCAGTGGAGTCGGCAAGGCGGTAGCGCGGGTGCGGCCGGTGGACTTCAGCAGCCGATTGGGCAGAAGCTCAACCTACGACCTGACGGCCTTCGACCCCGGCCTGGGGTTCATGCTTGGCCTTGGCGGCCGCGACCGTTTCCTGACCCACGAAGGCGAGGCCGCCCGCGGTGTCACCGAGACCAGAACGGCGACGATCGCGACCGGGGCGGAGCTGCCGCTTGGATTCAGCGCCACGATCTCCTATTCGCTCACCCGGACCGACCGCTTCCAGCTGCTCGGAGAGGGCTTTGCAGAGACGGTAACCCGCCAGCGCGAATGGCCGGTGGGAAACCTGCGATGGACGCGCGCATTTGGTGGCGGGCCCCTGACCCTGGTGGCGGCGGGTGCCGGCCTCCGGCACCGGCGCGGCACGTCGAGCCAGCCAAGCGGGGGCGGCACGGTGGCGACGAGCGCCATTTCCTCATACGCGCTCACCCCGGACTTGCAGCTTTCCTTCAGAAATGGCCTGGCCCTGACGCTGGGCCTGGCGACGCGCTCCCAGCGCACGGAGAACAACGGCAACGCGACCGAGCTGGATCAGGACGATCTCACTGGCTCGGTGAACTATTCATTTGCGCTCCCCGCGGCCATCAGCCGGGTCAGGAAGCAGGTGCGCTCGACGCTGACAGCGCTTTCCTCCAAGTCGCTCACCTGCCTGGAGCAGGGCGGCGATTCCGAGTGCATCGTGGTTTCCGACGTGCGGCGCCACGAACTGCGGGGAGGGCTGGATACCGACCTTCTCAAGACGGTGAGCGGGGGGGTTCAGTTCGGCTACTCGGTAAGTGATGCCCGCCACGTGAGCCGCCGTACCTCGCAGATCTTCTTGATGCTGACGTTCCAACTGTCGCTGTATGCAGGGGATTACAGGTAGGACGGCATCCTCAACTAAGTTTACGCATGCCGATTCTTGAACGCTCACGCCTGCCCGTCTTTCCCGTCCTTACCGTCCTTGCCGTCCTCTTCTCCGCCTGCCGCGAGAAGGCGAAACCGCCCCGCGAGTTCGATGGCGCCGCGGCGCTGAGCTACATCCAATCCCAGGTCGGGTTCGGGCCCAGAGTCCCGGGCACTGAGGCCCACCGCCGAATGGGAGACTGGCTGGACAGTCTGCTTCGGCAGCGGGCCGATACGGTCATCGTGCAAAGCTGGAACCACGTCACGGCCGGGCGGGATACTCTGCCGCTGCGGAATTTCATCGCGCGATTCAACCCCACAGCAGAAAAGCGGCTGCTGCTGCTGGCTCACTGGGACACCAGGCCGATATCGGACAGCCCGCGCTCGCGGGACTCGACCAAGGCGGTGGTGGGCGCCAACGATGGCGGGTCCGGGGTCGCACTGCTGCTCGGCGTCGCCGATGTGCTGAAGCGTAGTCCCCCATCGGCCGGCGTCGACCTCCTCTTCGTGGACGGGGAAGACTACGGCGATTTTACCAAGGCTCCCGCCGACGTGCTCATCGGGTCCCGCTACTACGGCGCGCATCAGCTCCCGGGTCCGAAGCCGCTGTACGCTGTCCTTTTCGACCTGGTGGCCGACAAGGATCTTCAGCTGTACCAGGAAGGGAATTCGCTGGTGGGCGCCCCCGAGGTGGTGGAGCTTGTCTGGGGGGCCGCCAGGGATCTCGGCTATGCCGGCTACTTCATCTCCTCGCCGCGGCACACTCTTATCGACGATCACCTGGAGCTTCAAAAAGCCGGCATTCGCGCGATCGACGTGGTGGACTTCGATTACCCCGCCTGGCACACCACGGAAGACACCATCGACAAGGTGAGCGCGGCAAGCTTGCAGATCGTCGGTGACGTGGCGGTCGTACTGGTAAGGCGGGAGTAGCAGGCAGCGGCTCTCGCCCCATCCCGCATAAATCTGCTTACCGCCTTGCCGTCTTTCCCTTCTAGCGTCGTCCATGCTTTCTGCCGAACAGAGGGCCGTGCTTCTCCTGCTGGCCTTAGCTGTTACGGGTCAGGGGGTCCGCTATCTCGCTACCCGGCCCGGTGAGGCCCCGGGACAGGTACAGCTCCTCTCGGTGCTCCCGGCCGGCTCGCCCACAGCGCAGCGGGACAGTGCCATGCGCCAGGCGCGCCCGCTTCAAGCCGGTGAGCGTCTGGACGCTGAGACCGCGTCCGCGGTGGAGCTGGCCCGGCTCCCCCGGGTGGGGCTCGCCTTGGCCAAGACCATTGTGGCCAATCGCGATACTCACGGCGCCTTTGGCGCGCTCGCGACACTGGACCGGGTACCGGGTATAGGACCTGGGCTCCTTCGGACGTTGGGCCCCCATCTGACATTCGGTGGATCACAGGCGCCTCGAGATGACCAGCGCGCCTCAGGTGCAGGCGTTGGCACCGCGTTTGCTCTCCCGGCACCAGGGGATGTAGCGGCTCCGGCGGCGGCACCGGCAGGTCCAGTGCTCAACGTCAATCGTGCCACAGTGGTCGAGCTCGAGGGCCTGCCCGGAATTGGCCCGGCTCTGGCCCGCCGAATCGTGGCGGATCGCGAGGCCCGGGGCCCATTTGCGACGGTCGCAGCCCTGGATCGGGTCCCCGGAATCGGCCCCGCAATGGTGGCGCGTCTTGGGAAATGGGTGAGTGCACCCTGAGGCGCGGCCTCACGTCATCGGCACCGGCTTCCGATGATATCCCTGAACCCTATTCTACGGATACCTCGGAATCCATGGCGACCGCAGCGGCCGGTGGCGATCGGCTCGGTGAAATCCTGCTTCGTGAGGGCCTGGTCACGCGAGAGCAGCTCTCGCAGGCCCTCGCGGAACAGAAGAACACAAAGCACCGGCTGGGCTATGTGCTGGTGAAGCTCGGGCTCGTTCAGGAGCTCGAGATCACCAAGGTCCTGGCACGCCAGTATCGTATGCCGGCGGTGGACCTGACCCGCTTCGAGGTAGATCCCAAGATCATCAAGCTGGTGCCGGCTGAAATGGCCACCAAGAGCATCGTGCTTCCGCTCAAACGCGAAGGCCGCACGCTCACGGTTGCCATGGCCGACCCCACCGACCACGGTCTGCTGGAAGATCTCAAGTTCATCACCCGCTTCGATCTGTTCCCGGTCATCGCCGGCGAATACACCCTTCGCAATCTCATCGAGAAGCACTACGAGTCCTCCGACCAGCAGCTCGCCACGCTGCTCAAGGACATGGAGGAGACCGGTGAGGACGTCGAGGTCGTCGAGGAGCAGGAGGACGAGGCCGCCACCCAGGCGCAGATCGACGACGCGCCGGTGGTCAAGCTCATCAACGGCCTTCTGACCGACGCGGTGAAGCGGGGAGCCAGCGACATTCATATCGAGCCGTTCGAACATGAAATCCGGGTGCGCTACCGCATCGACGGCGCCCTGCTCGAGATCATGAAGCCGCCGCTCAAAATGAAGGCGGCGCTCACCTCACGCGTGAAGATTCTCTCTCAGCTCAACATCGCGGAGCGCCGGGTTCCTCAGGACGGGCGGCTCAAGCTCAAGATGGGAAGCCGCGTCATCGACTTCCGCGTCTCCACCCTGCCGGTGCTCTTCGGAGAGAAGATCGTGCTCCGAATCCTGGACAAGGGCAACCTGACACTCGACCTGACCAAGTTCGGTTTCGAGGAGAAGGCCGAGCGCGATCTGATGAAGGCGATTCTCAATCCGTATGGCATGGTGCTCGTCACCGGCCCTACCGGCTCGGGAAAAACCACCACCTTGTACTCCGCGCTGTCGCGCATCAATACGCCGGAAGTGAACATCATGACGGCGGAGGACCCGGTGGAGTACAACCTGATGGGCATCAATCAGGTGCTGGTGCGGAACGAGATCGGGCTCACCTTTGCCGCCGCCCTGAAAGCGTTCCTGCGCCAGGACCCCAACATCATCATGATCGGTGAGATCCGGGACCTGGAAACCGGAGGCACCGCCATCAAGGCGGCGCTCACCGGCCACCTTGTGCTGTCCACCCTGCACACCAACGACGCGCCGAGCACCATCACCCGTATGATCGACATGGGGATCGAGGCCTTCAACGTGGCCAGCGCCGTGAATCTGGTGGTGGCCCAGCGGCTGGTCCGGCGTATCTGCAAGGACTGCAAGGCGGAGCACAAGTACACCGACGTGGAATTGGGTGCACTGGGCACAAATCTTGACAGTCTGCGGGCGATCAACTTCATGAGGGGAACCGGCTGCGACACCTGTAGCGGCACCGGCTACAAGGGCCGGGCGGGCCTCTACGAGGTTATGGCGCTTTCGCCCGAGCTGCGGCGGATGATTCTGCGGAGCGCCTCGGTAGCAGACATCCAGGCCCAAGCCGTGGTCGACGGGATGCTCACGCTGCGTATGGACGGCATGAAGAAGATCGAGCGTGGCGTCACAACCCTCGAGGAAGTGGTCAAGGAGACAGCCGGATGACGTTCAACCTGCGGTCGCTGCTCGAAGAGATGATTCAGAAGGATGCCTCGGACCTCCACATCACGGCGGCCGAGCGTCCCAAGCTGCGCGTCGATGGCGACATCGTCGACAGCTCGGTGCTCGAGGTCCTCACACCCAAGGACACCCTGCAACTGGCCTACTCGGTCCTGACCGAGAACCAGAAGAAGCGCTTCGAGACCGACGACGAGCTGGACTTCTCGTTCGGAATCCAGAACCTGGCCCGCTTCCGCGGCAACGTGTTCAAGCAGCGGGGCTGTGTGGCCATGGTAATCCGCATGATTCCCTTCAATGTGCGAACATTTCAGGAGTTAGGCCTTCCTCCGGTCATAGCAAAGCTGGCTGAAAGACCCCGCGGGCTGGTCCTCGTTACCGGACCGACCGGCTCCGGCAAGTCGACCACGCTGGCCGCCATCATCGACAAGATCAACAAGGAGCGGAAGGGCCACATCATCACGGTGGAAGATCCGATCGAGTTCATCCACCGGCACCAGTCCTGTATCGTCAATCAGCGCGAGATCGGCACCGACACCAAGACCTTCGCCGCGGCGCTCAAATATGCCCTGCGCGAAGATCCCGACGTCATTCTGGTGGGAGAAATGCGGGACCTGGAAACAGTTGCCGCCGCGCTCACCATCGCGGAAACCGGCCACCTGGTGCTCGCCACCCTCCACACCAACTCGGCCGCCGAGTCGATCAACCGGGTCATTGACGTCTTCCCGTCGAATCAGCAGTCCCAGGTGCGGGCGCAGCTCGCGTTCGTGCTCGAAGGCGTCGTCACCCAGACGCTGCTGCCCAAGCTGAAGGGCCGGGGCCGCTCCATGGCCGCTGAGATCATGGTTGCCACGCCCGCTATCCGTGCCCTGATCCGCGACGACAAGGTGCACCAGATCTATTCGGCCATGCAGGCCGGAAAGAAGTTCGGCATGCAGACGATGAACGACGCACTGTTTCAGCTGTATACCGCCCGCGAAGTGGCTCAGGAGGAATGCGAGCGCGTGTCGCACGATCCCAAGGAGTTCCTGCGGATGATCGGTGTGACGCCGCTGGAAGATCAGGATACGGGCATGAGCGACCGCTCCCCCCAGCAGAAATCCGCTGGAGTCCGCCGGTAACACGTAAGGCCCACGTTTCGGGAGAGACCGATGCCGCTTTTCGAGTATACCGCGCGGAATTCCGCGAACGGCCAGATCCAGAAGGGTCAGGTCGAGGTCAAGAGCAAGGAGGAGGTGAGCGCCTACCTCCGGAAGAACCGGATGATGCTGGTCAGCGTCCGGGAAGCGCCCAAGAAGATGACTCTTGGCGGCGCGCTGGGTAAGGCACGGGTCAAGACCCGTGACATCGTCATTTTTACCCGGCAGTTTGCCACCATGATCAACGCGGGTCTTCCATTAGTACAGTCGCTCACCATCCTTGCGGACCAGACCGAGAACAAGTCGCTCAAGGACGTAACCCGGGCCGTGGTGCACGACGTCGAGTCGGGCAACACGCTGGCCGACGCCTTTGCCAAGCACCCCACCGCCTTCAGCGGCCTCTACGTCAACATGGTAGCGGCGGGCGAGGCCGGTGGTATTCTCGATACCATCCTGATCCGCTTGGCCACCTTCCTCGAGAAGAGCGATGCCCTGATCCGGAAGGTCAAGGGCGCCATGATCTACCCGGCGGTAATTTTCAGCGTGGCGATCATCGCTATTGCGGTGCTGCTCATCTTCGTGATCCCCACCTTCCAGAGCATGTTTGCCTCGGTGAACATGACGCTCCCGCTGCCCACCCGGGTGGTCATCGGGATGTCCAACCTGCTGATCGGCTTCTGGTGGGCGTTCATCGCCGGCATCGCCGGGTTCGTGTTCTTGCTGAAGAAATACTACGCCACGCCAAGGGGCCAGAGACACATTGACGGGCTCCTGCTCAAGGCGCCGGTTCTGGGCGACATCCTGCGCAAGTCCGCGGTGTCCCGGTTCACCCGTACGCTGGGCACTCTGATCTCTTCCGGTGTGTCGATCCTTGACGGTCTGGAGATCACGGCCAAGACCGCCGGCAACATGGTGATCCATGACGCGGTCATGGAATCCCGCCAGTCCATCGCCGGCGGCGAAACCATCTCGGCGCCACTGGCCAAGTCCAAGGTCTTTCCGCCCATGGTCATCTCGATGATCGCCGTTGGCGAGCAGACCGGTGGCCTGGATGAAATGCTCACCAAGATCGCCGACTTCTACGACGAAGAAGTGGACGTCGCCGTGTCCTCGCTCCTTTCTCTCATGGAGCCGGTGATGATCGTGGTGCTGGGCGTGATCGTCGGCGGCATGGTGGTGGCAATGTACCTGCCGATCTTCGACATGATGAACGCGGTGCAGTAAGCGGGACAGCGGGACAGCGGGACGGTAATACTGCAGGACGCGGCAGTCAGGGGCCCAGGGAAACCTGGGCCTCGTCGTTTTCGGGTACGGTAGAGAGAGTACTGCTACCAATCGGTGGGCTGGTAATCCTTCAGAAACCTTCCCCAGATGTGCTGGCCCGTGTTGATCCCGCTGATAATCGGGTCCACGATGCGGGCGGCCCCGTCCACAATGTCGAGTGGAGGGTGGAAGCGGTGCTCGACCACCTTCCGCGCTGCCAGCTCCGCGGGATCCTCGTCCGTCACCCACCCGGTGTCGACGCTGTTCATGTGGATTCCGTCTCCATGATAGTCCGCGGCCGCGGTGCGGGTCATCATGTTCAGTGCGGCTTTTGCCATGTTGGTGTGCGGGTGCCTGGTTGTCTTGAAATTGCGGTAGAATTGCCCTTCCACGGCCGACACGTTCACGATGTGCTTGTCCCGCCCCGCGGTCCGCAGCATCAGCGGCTTGAGGCGCGCGTTCAGGATGAATGGGGCAATGGCGTTGATCAACTGCACCTCCAGAAGCTCCACTGAGGGAACTTCCGCCATCAGCATGCGCCACGAGTTCCTTTGCCGCAGGTCCAGCTGCTGGAGGTCCTGATCGAGCTGCCCCTGGGGAAACAAATGTCTCTGCTGTCGGTGCTCGTCCGGCAGCAGCGCCAGTTGCGACAGTTCAGCCGAGCTGGCCATACCCGCGACGTTGGGCAGACGACGCTCGAACGCCGCTGGCGCTACCCCGCCGCCGCCGCCGTGCACGTGGGCGTCACGCCATCCCTCGTAGGTAGAGAGCAGGCGCCGGGCAAGTTCCGGCATCTGGTGCAGAGCCGCGGTCTCCCGTTCCATCATGTGCCGGTAAAACTCGGGCGGCCGGCGGACCGTCTGACAGGCGTTATTGATGATGAAATCCAGGCGATCCCGGGTGTGGAGCAGCTCGCGGCAGAACGCCTCCACGCTCGGCGTGTGCCGTAAGTCCAGTCCGAAGACTTCCAGCCGGTGCCCCCACTCGGAAAAATCGGGCTCGCTGGCATAGCGAGCCGCCGAGTCGCGCGGAAATCGAGTCGTAACGATGAGGTGCGCGCCGGATCGCAGCAGCTTGATGCCGGCCTGGTACCCGATCTTCACCCGCCCACCCGTGAGGAGCGCCACCCTCCCCTTCAGATCGGCCAGCTCGGTGCGTTTGGCACAGTTAAACGCCGCGCAGGGAGGACACATCTGATCGTAGAAGTGATGCAGAACGGTGTACTTCTCCTTGCAGACATAGCAGTGCTGCGGCTCGATCGCCTCCCGGAACTCGGGGTCCTCGACCTCGTGTTGCTCGAACCCCGGGGGTGGGAACACGTTGGGGCTGGTGAACACCGCCTGCCGGCGCAATGTTCGGATGCCGGTCCGCTCGAGGGCTTGCTCCGCCCGCTGGATCTTTTCCGCCTTCTCCCGGCGAACGCTGGCGCGAACCAGCTGCCGGCGCGAGGCTGAATCGGGCGCGTACACGTGGCCGGCGGCCTGGAGCAGCCGGCGCTGGTCGTCCGGGGGGAGCTGAGCCAGCAGCCCCCGGTCTGCGACGATCGATTGGAGCAGCTCGCTAGCTGCGCGGACGCGCTGGAGGAAACCGGTCTCGGCGCTGTCGTCCGTCGTGGGATTGGGTTTCGGCATCGCGCGAAGTTTAACCGACCGCCCCCTACCTCTACACCCTCTGCTCCCCACGATTCGGATGCTGTTGGCCCTGGAATTGCCCCTCCGCCAGGAAACGGCAACTCGAACTACACCCCCGTCCCAATAGTTCCGGAGGGCTCCATGGTAGTTAAGAAATTGGCAGTTCTGAGCTTGGCCCTTCTGGTAGGCTGTGGTGGCCAAGCGGACGGTCGTGCTGCAGGTGACGACTCAACCCGCGATCTGCAACGTCCGGCAGTCGATGCCAGCAAGCCCCGGAGCGACCGGGCGGCCAAGGCGTCCACGACCAGGACGGCGGCCAAGGCGACAGCGGCGAAGCCAGCCGCCCGCGAGCGCGTGCTCGCTTCGGGCACGGCAATCTCGGCCAAGTTCGACGCCGGCATCAGCTCGCGAACCCACAAGGCTGGCCAGAAGATCACCGGCACCGTCTCGTCCAACGTCAAGGACAAGAACGGCAAGGTCGTGATCCCCGTCGGCTCCAAGGTGCACGTCACCATTACGGCGATCCACGAGTCCGAGAGAAAGAGCGACAAGACCGGCAAGCTGGTGCTGACTCCAACGAAGGTTGAGATTGCCGGTCGTACCTATGCTCTGTCCGGATCTGCCAGCGCGCTCGACCGCACGCTCAAGGATCGCAAGACCAACGCTGGCGACATTGCCAAGGTGGGCGTCGGTGTCGGTGCCGGTGCGCTTCTGGGCACGGCCGTGAGCGGGGGCAGTACCAAGGGCGCCGTCATCGGCGGTGTTGCTGGCGGTGCAGTCGGTGCGCAGCGCGCCGTCGAGACCCAGGACCGGGATGTCGTGGTGCCGGTCGGCTCGCGGCTCAAGGTGACCCTGGCCGCTCCGTTCCGCCGCACGATCTAAGGAACACTCCGCTGAACCCACCGCCCCGTCTGCTCACCGCAGGCGGGGCGGTTTCCTTTGTGGCCAGCTCAAGCCGTTCTGCTATACTGTGATATGTCTCGAGCGTTCATCAACGAAGATGCCGGCGCCGACGACGCGCCACGGTTTCCCCTGCCGGCGAGGGAGGATCCGACCTTCGATATGGCGGCGGCACGCGCGCTCCTCGTGGGCGCGGACCTGGGCGACACGGCCAGCGCCGAGTCGGCCACCGGGTATTACTGGGGGGAACCCAAGCTCCGGCCACTGGTGGAACGCGTCCTGGAGGAGGCCCGCCAGGACGGAAATGAGCGGCTGGAGCAGCTGGCGGAACGCTTCCTCCGGGTGCGGTCCCGCGTCCCAAAGCCGTCTGATTGACAGCGCCGTTACCGGACCCTAGATTCTGCGCCAGCCAAGATTAGGAAATTGGATCGCCAAGCCGAACCAGTGAATACCCTCAGAGACCTGGCTCACAGCTGGGTCCCTTTTTCGTTGAGCCCGGCGCGGGGGCAACGTCCGCGAACATTCACTGTCGGCAGGTACGGCATCACCGGACTCCGACGACAACCAACCAGAGGAGTACGAAATGGCACGTACCACCGGAACCGTGAAATGGTTCAACGACGCGAAGGGTTTTGGGTTCATAACGCCGTCCAACGGCCAGAAGGACTGCTTCGTGCACCATTCCGCGATCCAGGGCAGCGGTTTCAAGTCGCTGGCAGAAGGGGAGAAGGTGGAGTTCGATATCGTCCAGGGCCAGAAGGGTCCGGCGGCGGAGAACGTCACCAAGATCCGCGACTAAGTTCGCTGAGCGCGGGACAGCGGGGCCATCCGGAATACCGGGCGGCCCCGCTTTTCTGTTACGGACCCCTCGGCCGCTGGACATCTGGTGGCTTTAGCGGAGATTAGCGAGGTCACACTATTGGAGGAGAGCATGGCGGAAGACAGGAATGACATCCTCAATCCCCACCGTTCTGAGGAGCAGATCCGCACTCGCGAGCACGTGGCGGATTTGTTGGCCCGGAGGGGCGTACTCCTTTGGGGTGAAGAGAGTGGCGACGAGCTGGCCGATCTCTGGTCCGCCGTGGAGCGGTTCGAGTCGGTGGTTGAAGCCCGAGGCGGCGACACGATGACCAATGCACCCGACTCATCCGAGCCCGACAATCCGCTGTTCGTTCTGCCGGAGAGGCGCGCGAGGGAATCCGCAGTGGAGTACACCAGGAGGATCCTGGCGGCCGCCGCGGGGCTCACGAATTTCGAGCCCTAGGACACAGTCCGCTGCAGTCTGGCCTCCCGGCGGTAGGGAAACACATCCACTACCTCACCGGCGGTCAGCCGTGTCTGCACCCCCTGCCAGAAGCCGGTGCCTAGCAGGTTTCCGTGCGCTCCCAGAAAGGCGCTACGGAGCGGGCCCGGGGGCACCAGGAAGGCCTGAAACTCTTCGGGAAACACGTCCTGCTCTCCCACGTGGAACCACGGCTCCGCCGAGAACTCCTCCTCGATCGAAGTCGGCGGCGGAATCCGGCGAAACCGGCATTCCGTGAGCAAACAGAGCTCGTCATAGTCGTAGCAGATGACGCGCCCGTGCCTGGTCACCCCGAAGTTCTTCAGCAGCATGTCCCCGGTAAAAATATCGGCCGCGGCCAGATCCTTGATGGCGTTGCCATAGTCGATCACGGCCTCCCGTGCGGTCTCCGCATCGGTGTGCTGGAGAAAAAGATTGAGCGGGGTTACGCGGCGCTCGGTATACAGATGCCGCACGATAACGCGGTCTCCCTCCACTCGTATGGTCCCGCCCGCCACGCGCAACAGGTAGTCGAGCAGCTCGTCCGGGAAGCAGCGGCGGGGAAACTCGAGGTGCTCGAACTCCTGCGCGTCGGCCAGCCGGCCCACCCGGTCGCGAACGAACACGAAGTGATACTTGTCCATGACCGCGTGCCGGGTGGTGTTTTTCGGGGCGCCAAAGCTGTCCTTGATAACCTTGAAGACCACGTTGAGCGAGGGGAGAGTGAACACCGCCATCACCATGCCCTCGTCTCCCTCGGCGAAGGCAAAGCGGGCGTCCGGCTCCTCCAGGTGCCGCATCAGGTTTCGGTACAGCTCGGTCTTCCCATGCTTGTTGTAGCCGATCGACGTGTAGAGTTCGTGGACCAGCTTGAGCGGCATGATTGAGGCGAGGAAGTCTACCAGCGCTCTGGGACTGGGTGCCTCCACCCGAAAGTAGGTCCAGCTGAAGCCGAACACTACGCTGGCCTCCTCTGCCGTCATCAGCACCGCGTCCACCACGATTCCGCGTTCGGCGTGCAGCAGCGGAAGCACCAGGGGGATGGGTTCCGCGCCCGCACGGATCCGCCCCACCAGATACGCCCCTTTGTTGCGGTAGAACACCGAGCGCACCATATCGATCTCTACCGGACCCGGGCGCCCCGACGCCCGCCGGATCCGGCTGTCGATGAATTCGGCGACCAGCACCGCATCGCGCTCTAGCTGCGCGTACCCCACCGACCAGGGCAGGGCCTGGAGCAGCTCTCGCACCAGCGCCGGGTCAACCGCGGCGGCGAAGTAGGTCTGCCAGATGGAGACCTCGTTACGAGGTGAAGGGTCGGGGGAGCTGTCCAGATATTCGATGGCGGGATCGACGCCGACGGTGCTGAACACGCGACGAGTTACCGAATTGAAGAAGGTCTCTGCCAGCTCGCGATCGGCTCGTCCGGATATCTGGCGTGCGTGCTGCGACTTCATGGCGGCCCAGACCGTCCGCTCCATGACGCCGTCCTCCAGGATGTCCTGCACGTCGGCGACGGCGGCATCGACGTGCGTCTTGTAGAGCGTCAACCGTTCGGTGGCGTCGGCCTGGGCCCCGGACCAGTCCCTCCGCTCGAAACGGCTCTGGGCTCGGCCGGTGACCTCTTCAAAGCCGTGCTCGTATCTCTCGTAGGCCGATCGAATGGATGCAACAGCGGCCGCGACAGGACGAAGACTCGTGTTGCTGTTCATCCCTCACCCGATCAGATTGAGCGGCACCCCACGACCCACAGCCTGTTGCTCGAGGTATCCATGTCCGCGCCAGCCTCTGCCCACAAGCCCCTCCAGGCCCCCACCGGCGGCGAGGCCATTTCCATGCGCCAGGGCCGGATTCAGGTGCCCGCCACTCCCATCATACCGTTTATCGAGGGAGACGGCACCGGCCCCGACATCTGGCGCGCGTCGCAGTACGTCTTCGACCAGGCGGTCGAGCGGGCCTATGGCCGCCGCCGCCGGATTGCCTGGCTGGAGGTACTGGCGGGCGAGAAGGCCAAAGACCGAATGAACAGCTGGCTTCCGGAGGAGACTCTCGCCACCATCGATCATTTTCTCGTCGCGATCAAGGGGCCGCTCACGACCCCGGTCGGTGGCGGCTTCCGGTCGCTGAACGTGGCCCTGCGCCAGAAGCTCGACCTCTACGCCTGCGTTCGGCCGGTCCGCTATTTCACCGGTGTCCCCTCCCCGGTCAAGACACCCGAAGCGGTGAACATGGTGATCTTCCGCGAGAACACCGAGGACATCTACGCCGGGATCGAGTACAAGGCCGGGACCGACGAGGCGCGCCGGGTGGTGGACTTTCTTCAGCGCGAGATGGGGGTCCAGACCATCCGCTTTCCGAACACCAGTGCCATCGGCATCAAGCCGATCTCGGAGGAGGGATCGAAGCGGCTGATCCGCTCGGCCATCGACTACGCGCTGGCTCAGAAGTACGAGAGCCTCACGCTGGTCCACAAAGGCAACATCATGAAGTTCACCGAGGGCGGTTTCCGCGACTGGGGCTACGCTCTGGCCCGGGAGGAGTATGGCGCCACCGACCTCGATGGAGGCCCCTGGTGCCGACTGCCCGGTGGCCTCGTGATCAAGGATGTCATCGCCGACGCGTTCCTGCAGCAGATACTCACCCGCCCTCGTGAGTACGGCGTCATCGCAACAATGAACCTCAATGGCGACTACATCTCGGATGCCCTGGCGGCTCAAGTCGGCGGAATCGGCATCGCACCCGGCGCCAACATCAACTACCTCACCGGACATGCCATCTTCGAGGCCACCCACGGCACCGCCCCAAAGTATGCCGGCCAGGACAAGGTGAACCCCGGCTCGGTGATTCTCTCGGGTGAAATGATGTTTCGCTATCTTGGCTGGGACGAGGCGGCGGACCTGATCGTCTCATCGTTGGAGAAGACGATCGCGCAGAAGCGGGTGACGTATGACTTCGAACGCCTCATGTCCGGCGCGACGCTGCTCAAGACCAGCGAATTCGCCAAGGCCATGGTTGAGAATATGTAGGAAGCTTACGGCTCACGCCTCTTGAGTTTCTCTATCTCCCGGCGGTCCTTTTTCGTCGGTCGCCCGCGCTCTGGTACGAACGCCACGTGCAGGCTCTTTAACTGGAGTGCCATGGCATCACGCGCCGCGCGGCTCTCGGGTTTTTCTTCGTACAGCTTGACGGCATCGGCCGCGGGGCCGCGCCGGGCCGACAGCGCTCGAACCAGGACCTGGTGCTCGTAGGGTCCTTGGCGGATTCGCACTTCATCGCCGATCTGCACCGGCTTGGCCCGCTTGACCCGGTCTCCGTTGACCTGGACCTTGCCGCCCGCGATGGCCTCGGCGGCAAGCGAACGGGTCTTGTAAAAGCGGGCCGCCCACAGCCACTTGTCCAGCCGTACCCTGTCATCAGTGTCGGTCATCCACCAAAAGTAGCCAGTGCACGTTTCTGCTGCCCCCTTGCTTTGCAAGGCTTGGGGCAGAAACAGGGGCGCGGCCGCCGGTTCCAGGGCCGTAGGGCTAAGTTCGCTGCGGCGCGGCATTTGCATACACTCTGCAGGCTACCTCCTCGACCGAACGGATAACGTGACTCATCTGGTCCATGTGTGGCTCTGGCTGGCCACCATCACCGTTTCACCCCCGGGATCGCCCCTGCCACTGTCGGTGCGCCCCGCCGTCATCGACTCGGGTGACGTCCTCAGGCCGCTTGATTCCGCCCTGGTGCACGCCAACGAGGCGCTGGCCCGAGGTCGGCCATGGCAGGCAACCCGGCTTATCGCGCCCTGGCTCCGCGACTCCTCGGCGCGCACCCCGGCGGTGATTTTCCTCGCTGCCCGGGCGGCCAGCGAGTGGCGGGGGTGGACCGAGGTGCTCCAATTGCTGGGATCCGAGCCCTGGGTGGATACCCTGTACGGCGGCAGCGCGCGGGTACTGCTGGCACGCGCGGCGCTCGAGCGCCGCCAGGATTCGGTCGCGCTGGAGCATGCCACGCTGGCCCTGCGCCGCCGTCCGGGTTCGGGGGAACGCCTCCTGCTGCAGGCAACCGCCCTCGACCGATTGGGCGCGCGCGATAGTGCCGCCGCCGTGTACCTCCGGGCCGCCGAGCGCTTGCCCTCAGTGTCCGACTGGCTCCTGCTGCGCGCAGCCGCGGTCACGGATGACAGTCTGGAGCGCACGTCCCTCTATGGCAGGATCACGAACCCGCTGGTTCGGAGCCGGATTCCCCGCGCCGAGGCTGCTGCCTACGAGAAGATCGGCGATCTGCTCGGTGCGGCCCGGCGGTACGCGGCCGCCGGCGATCGGGTCACCAGCCTCCGTTTGCGGCTCGCCGCGAGTCCCGACCGGATTCCACGCGCCGAGCTGCGCCGGGAGTTCCTAGGTCTGGTGGCTGGCCGCGCTAGCAGCGTCGCCACTCGGGAGGCGATCGCCGTCCTCGACAGCGCGTTCGCGCCGCTGAGCGCCTCGGAAGAGCTGGTAGTGGCTCGCGGGGCCATGGATGCCGGACTCGCAGCGCGCGCGGCCATAGGCTTCGCCCGGGCGGGCAGCGGATCGCTCGGCTCCAGTGAAGACCGCTTCGCCTATGGCACCGCGCTGACGCGCCTCAACCGCCATGCGGAGGCGGCCGCCCAATTCAAGCTGGTCCGGAAGCCTGGCTCCGTGGCTGCACTCGCGGCCTACCAGGCGGCCCGCGCGCTGGTGCGTGACGGCCAGATCGACCGGGGACGCGTTGCACTTGTGGCGGTAACCCGTAAGTACGAGCGCGACACCGTTGCGGCTGCTTCGGCCTTTTTCCTCCGGGCCGATCTCGCGTCGGACGACCGGGGCGACCTCGAGGCGCGCCGGCTGCACCGCATCGTAGCAACACGGTATCCCAGCAGCCGTTTCGCTCCCACCTCGCGCTTTCGTGCCGCCATGATCGCGTGGTTGAGCGGCCAGCCGAAGCTGGCGGCAGAGGAGTTCGACGCCCTGGCCGAGCGGTATCCCGGCAGCGATGAGGCGCTGAGCGCCACCTATTGGGCAGGCCGGTCCTGGGCCGATGCCGGTGACAGCGCGCTTGCGCGCGGGCGCTGGCAGAGTGTCACGGTGCGGGACCCGCTCTCCTATTACGCCACCTTGAGCTCCCACCGGCTCGGAATCCGCCCGTGGGTGCCGGCGCCTGCGCCGGATTCATTCTCCGCCGACACCGCGCTTGATACCCAGGTCGCCCGGGCCGCCCTGCTGGCGCGGCTGGGCCTGGTGTCCGAAGCGCGCTGGGAGCTCGACCGGCTGGCGCGTTCCAGCGACAGCTCGCCCGAGCGCCTGTTGGTTCTCGCCAACGCCTTCCGGAGCCAGGGAATGGCGTCTCAGGCCATACAGATCGCTCGCCGGGCGCTCGCGCAGGGCGCCGCGGCGGACGCGCGCACCTACCGCCTGATCTATCCTGTCGTTCATGAAGACGCGTTGTTTGCCGAGGCGGCGGAACACAGGCTGGAGCCCAGTCTGATGGCGGCGCTGATCCGGCAGGAATCGAACTTCAATCCCTCCGCCACATCGCCAGCCGGTGCGCGCGGGCTGGCTCAGGTCATGCCGGAACTGGGTGAGCGGCTGGCGCGTGCGCTGGCGTACCCCGTCTGGGATCCGGTGCTGCTGTATCAGCCGGATGTCAGCATTCAGCTCGGCGCTGTCCACCTGCGTGAGCTGTTCAGCCAGTATCAGCAGCGGGCACACATCCTCGCGGCCTACAACGCCGGTGCGTCACGCGTCGAGCGCTGGTCCAAGCGCATCGGGGTCGAGGACCCGGAGGTGTTCGCCGAGCGGATCTCGTTCGTGGAGACTCGCGATTACGTCCGCATCATCCAGCGCAATGAAGAGATCTATAAGGCGCTCTACGAAATCTTCCCCACCACCTCCGCCGAAAGGCCGGCGCCCGCCGACAGCGCGCAAATGTGAAGGGTGGCAACCCAGGAGGGATGTTCTTAGTTTGAAGCGGCCTCCTCATAGCCAAGGCTCATCCGGTTGCTCAATACCGCACAGCCACTGGACCTGCTCGACCGCGTTGGCGAGGGCATCTTTGCTCTCGATGCCGACTGGCGGTTCTCCTACCTGAACCGGCACGCTGAACGGGTGCTGGCCCGTCTTACCGGCTCACCCGCCGCCGACCTCATTGGCACCATCATCTGGGACCGCCCCTCGCTGGCGGACTCCTCCCTCGGCCGGGCGCTGCACCGGGCCCACGCCGAGCATACCCCCGTGATGCACGAGGTCCTCGACGGCGGCACCCGCGGGACCATCGAGGTGCGTGCATACCCGTCAGAGGATGGGTTGACTGTCCTGCTTCGCGAGAGCGCCCTTCAGGGCCACACGTCGCAGATCCTGGACGGCATGGGCGAGGCATTCCTGGGCTGCGACCACGAATGGCACATCACTCACATCAACGACCGGGCTGACCGGCATCTGGGCGTTCTCGGGCTACACCGGGCCGGCCTCCTCGGACTGAACGTGTGGCGGGCCTTCCCCGGGCTGGCCGGGACCCGGCTCCAGGCTGAGGCCTTTCGGGCCCACGCGCAGGGCACTGAGGTCGAGCTCACTGAGCAGGTCGCTCCCCTCAATCGAAAGTTTTCCCTGCGAATAGCGCCGACTTCCAGCGGGCTGGTCTGCTACGCGCGAGAGCTGGCAGAAGGCAGCCCCGCGGAGCAGGCGCTGCAAGCCAGCGAACAGCGATTCAGGACTCTGGTTGAATCGATCGATGACGTGGTCTTCCGGCTGGACCGCGATCAGCGCTGCGTGGACGCATTCGGCCGCTGGCTGGAGCGGCAAGGGTTCAATCCCGCCAATCTGATCGGGAAGACCATCGCGGAGATTGTCGGCCGGGAGGCCGCTCGCACCCACGAGCTCGCGAATGAGCGCGCGCTCGAGGGCGAGACGCTCACCTATGACTGGGTGCTGCAGTCCCACCGGGGCGTCCATCACATGCAGACCACCCTCTCCCCCCTGCGCGATGCCTCCGGGCAGATCACCGGCATCGTCGGGGTCGGGAGGGACGTGACCCAGCGGGTCGAGGCCGGCCGCGAGCTGCAGCGATGGGCCCGGATCTTCGAGCATGCCGGCTGGGGTGTCGCCATCATCAGCGCCGACGGCCGAACCATCGAGAGCGTCAACCCTGCCTTCGCCCTGATGCACGGGTGGACCGTCGATGAGCTGCGCGGTCAGCCGATGGCCGATCTCACCGTGCCGGGGCGCCGAGACGAGTTTCTCCATCAGGACGGGGCGCTGCGCACCCACGGCCACCAGATCTGGGAAACCGAGCGCCTGCGCCGGAAGGGTGTGTCGTTCCCCGCCTTGATCGACGCCACCGCGGTGAGGGATCCCGACGGGCAGGTCATCTGCTATGCGGTCAACGTGCAGGACCTCACCGAGCGCCGGCGGGCCGAAGAGCAGGTGCGGCAGGCCCAGAAGATGGAAGCTGTTGGTCGGCTGGCGGGCGGTGTGGCGCACGACTTCAACAACATGATGATGATCATCATGGGCTTTAGCGATTTCCTGTTGACGACGCTGGCCCGGGACGACCCGCGCTGGGCGGATGCCGACGAGATTCGGAAGGCCGCCGAGCGGGCCATGCACCTGACCCGCCAGCTGCTGGGCTTCGGGCGGCAACAACTGGTGGCCCGCTCGGTGCTCAGCCTGAATGAGGTTGTCTCGGGCATGGATCGGATGCTCCGGCCTCTGCTGGGGGAGGACATTCGGCTGGTCACTCGGCTGTCCGTTGGATTGGGCGGAGTCGAAGCCGACTACGGCCAGCTGGAGCAGGTGGTGATGAACCTGGCCCTCAATGCCCGGGACGCCATGCGAGGCGGCGGGCGGCTCAGCATCGAGACGCTCGATGTCGACCTGCCGGAGGGCTACGCCTACCGGCACATCGGTATCGACATCCCGGCTGGGCTGTACGTCATGCTGGTGGTGACGGACACCGGCCAAGGCATGTCGCCCGAGGTCAAAGGACGTCTGTTCGAGCCGTTCTTTACCACCAAGCCCACGACGCAGAATACCGGGCTCGGGTTAACCACCGTCTATGGGATCGTGGTGCAGAGTGGCGGGTACATCTGGGTGGACAGCGAGCCCGGAAAGGGAACCGCATTCAAGATCTGCTTCCCGCGGGTCGACCCGGAGAACGAGAGCGTCCCCCCGGCCGAGCACGTTCACGAACCCACCCGCGGCTCTGAGACCATCCTGCTGGTGGAGGACGAGCAGGCCGTACGCACCGTCGCTACCCGGGTCCTCAGGAACCAGGGCTATTTCGTGATCGCCGCCTGCAATGGCGATGAGGCGCTGTCCATTGCGGAAAAAGTTCGCGGCGCCATTGACCTGGTCCTGACCGACGTGGTGATGCCGGACCTGGCCGGCCCGGAAATGGTGGTCCACCTTCTGGAGCGGTGGCCGGGGATCAAGGTGGTGTATATGTCCGGCTACGCCCAGGGCGACAAGGTTCGAACCGAAATCGCCGACCAGGACACCTCGTTCCTGCAAAAGCCCTTTTCCGCTGACAGCCTCCTCCTCACCGTCCGTGAGGTCCTGGACCAGGGTAGCCGGCGCGGCGACTGAGAGGGCCAATCTCGAGGAGCACGAGTCCATCATGGAAAGCAAGGTAAAGTTCGCTGGACACCCGGTTCACCCGATGCTGGTTGCATTCCCACTGGGCCTGTTGGGCACGGCAGTGATCTTCGACATCACCTACCTGATTTCCGGCAACACTCACTGGGTCGTCGCTGCGTACTACATGATTGGCGCCGGGGTTATCGGTGGCCTGGCCGCGGCTCTATTCGGGTGGCTCGACTGGCTGGGGATCCCGGCCGGGACCCGGGCCAAGCGAATCGGTCTCTGGCATGGCCTGGGTAACATGGTGGTCGTGGTGCTTTTCATCCTCAGCTGGTTGCTCCGGCGAGACCACCCGGCCGAGCCTCCAACCGGCGCCATCGTTGCCGGTTTGTCGGGGGTTGTGCTTACGCTGCTGACCGCCTGGCTGGGCGGAGAGCTGGTATACCGTCTGGCGGTCGGAGTTGATGGGGGCGCCCACCTCGACTCGCCCAGCTCGCTCTCGGAGCTGCCGGCGGGGGCAGGGCTGGGCACCCGGCCGCGAAGCGACAAACCTGCCGGTCACTCGGGGTAGCCTCCGGGCCATCCCGCCACCAGCATCTCTTTCTGGGCCCGCGTGAGCCGCTTGATCGCATGCTCACGCCGCTGGGCCCGGGCGCGGTCCTCCGCCGGCTCCAGATAAATCATGACCAGCGGCATCCTGGAGCGGGTGTAGGCACCCCCACATCCCGAGTTGTGTGCCGCCAGCCGGCGCTCGGGGTCGGTCGTGACCCCGGTGTACAGGGTGCCGTCGCGGCATCGGGCGACATAGATGGTCCAGGTCATCATCTAATGATAGGCCCCTACCGCCCCTGTGGTCGCCCTCCCTATCTTCGGTCGGCCCCCC
>Ga0180121_10000215_pt1 | contig 22813 bp, 23 predicted proteins | sample AntDrymUQ5402106_2_FD_129676 | JGI IMG/M metagenome (GOLD analysis project Ga0180121, IMG submission 129676) | Polar desert sand microbial communities from Dry Valleys, Antarctica - metaG UQ540 (21.06) (version 2) (version 2) | ecosystem: Environmental > Terrestrial > Soil > Desert | place...
CGTGCCTTTCTACCTCAACGTCGAGGGCTCGGGGATGCCGCTGCCGATGTTCATCGACGCGCCTCCCGAGCTCCGCCGCTTCTGCCGGCGAGTCTGCGGCAGCGCCCGCCGCGACGGACTGCTCCCGCACGGCGTCCGCTACGGGATCCCGCGCACGGGTACCGAACAGTGGCCGTACCTCGCCGCGGGTATTCCCTCCCTGAACGTCAATACGCTGCCGAAGAACTACTGGCACACCGAGTACCACACGCAGTACGACGCGACCGGGATCATCAGCTTCCCGGACCTCGTTCGCGAAACCCGGCTTTACGCGCGCTTCGTCATGGCCGCCGATTCCGCGCCGGGAGAGATGCTCGACCTGCCGGCCCGCGCCGACGACGTCCGGCGTCACGCCCGGCTCGACGTGGCGCGCGCTGCGGGCTTCGAGACCGGCCACCTCGAGGCAGCTCTGACGCGCTTCGAGACGTCCGCGCGCAACGGCGCCGGCTGGCCGGCGAGTCGTGCCGCGTTCGCGACGGTGGCACGCACGTTCGAGTCGATCCACGCCCGCGACAAGCAGTCGAAGCTGCACCTGCAGGCGCTCCTCGACGTCGAGTCGCTCGACACGGCCCTCGCCTCGCTCGAGCGTGGGAACCTCGGCGCCGCAGCGCGAGCGGCTGCCCGTTCGGGACGGAACGGCCTGGCCCGCCACGTCGGCCGCGAGGTATTTGAGGTCGACGCCGCCCGGCACCAGCGCGACCATCCCGGCTTCGGCTGGGCAGCGAAGGCAAGGACGACTCCGACCCCCAGTCTTTGGGACGAGCTCGCCTCGCTTCGCAGCGAGCCAGGTTCCCGCCCGCCAGGGCAGTGGATCGCTCGCTCGCTCACGCGAGCACGCGGGGACTCCGCTCGCGAGCTCCAGCGGCGGCTCGACCGGATTGCGACCGCATTCGAGCGCGCCGCAGACAGGCTCGAGCGCAGTTAGCTAGGCCGACTCGCCTGCGCGGAGCTCGGCCGCGACCTCTTCGACGACCTCGACGAACGCCCTCGCCGCAGGTGAGAGCCTGCGATCGGCATGCCAGGCAAGCCCGATCTCTCTGGGTGCGACGCCGCGGACACCGAGCACGGCAACCTCGGGATCGCTCCGGTCGACAGTGAGCCGCGGCACCAGCGCGTAGCCGACCCCTGCGCCGACGAGACCCTGGACAATGCCGCTGTCGTCCGAGCGGAAGACGATGTTCGGCTCGAACCCCTTGTTACGCAGGTGCGCTTCGCCGCCGTGCGTCGGAACGCGATACGCGATCAGCGGCAGCCCTGCGATCTCGCGCGCACTCACGGTCTTCCTGCGTTGCGCGAGCTCCGAGCGGGCAGGCGCGAGCAGGACGTAGGGGTCGCTCAGCACCTCGATCAGCTCGATCGCAGTCTCGACAGGGTCGGCGACGAACGCGAGGTCGATCCCTCCGCGCACGAGTTGCTCGGTCAGGAGCTCGTGGTCGGTCTCGACCAGCTTGACCTCGATCGCGGGCCGGCGCGCGACGTAGAGCCGCATCACCGGGGGGATCACACGAACTCCGACGCTCTGGAAGGTGGCGACCCGGAGCGTGCCGGCGTCGCCTTCGGCGAGCGCATTCAGGTCCGCCTCGGCGGCGCGCATCGCTGCGGTGGCGCGCGACGCGTGGCGGAGCAGGCGCTCGCCGGCCTCGGTGGCAGTCACTGGGCGGCGGCCCCCGGGACGTTCCAGCAGCTGCAGCTCAGTCACACGCTCGAGCACCCCGATCTGCTGGCTGATCGCCGACTGCGTATAACCGAGCCTGCGCGCCGCGGCGGCAAACGAGCCCGTCTCCACGATTGCCTCCAAGGCGGCGAGGTGGCGGAACTCGATCCCTAACAATCGATCAGTGCTGCTTCTCAGATCGTTCATTAACTCGTATTTTACTTATTGGTCGGCTGTGCCGATCCTAGGTTCATGGCTCGCTTGCTCCATCGCCGTGATCGCGCCCTCTGGGCCGTCGCCGCGCTCGCGTTCGTGAGCGCGGTCGCCGACGCTGCGCTCCTGCCCGTCCTCCCCACGCTCCAGGAGCGGTTCGGCCTCTCCGGCGTGCAGATTGGTGCGCTGCTCTCGGCGGCCACAATCGTGACCCTCTTGGCCTCCGTCCCGATCGGCCTCTTGGCCGGACGGATCGGGTCTCAGCGGCTGCTCCTCGCAAGCGCCGCGCTGCTCCCGGCCTCGCTCGTCGTGATGGCGGTCGCGGAAGGGCTCGGGCTGCTGATGGCGGGCAGGGCCCTGTTCGGACTCAGCTTCGCGATTCTCTGGTCGATCGCACCCGCGGTCGCCGCCGGCTCAGGCCGTGGAGCCGCAGGCGCCGGACGCCTGATCGCCTCTGCCGGGGCCGGGTGGCTCGTCGGTCCCGTTCTCTCGGGCGCCGTCACCGACGCGTGGGGCTATCCCGCGGCGTTCGCGGCGATTGCCGTCCTCACGGTGCCGCTCGTCGTCGTACTCGCCTGCGACGGCTCCAAGGAGGAGCGCGTGCCCGTTGCACGCCTACGCGACGCGATCGCCGCCGCCGGGAAGGAACGCGCGCTCGCGGGAGCGATGCTCGTCACCGCGCTGCTCGGCGTCGTCACGGGCGTCTCCGGCCTGCTGGCGCCGCTCGTCCTCGCCGACAACGGCCTGACCGCTGGCGGGATCGGCGCCGTGATCGCTCTCTCGGCCGTCATCTTCACGGCGAGCGGCGCTCTGTCGGCTCGGATCCCGTCGGCTCGCGTCAACGTTCGGGTCGTCGGAGGAATGGCGGCCGTGCTCGCCGCCACCTTCCTGATCCCGATGCTCAGCTTCTCGACGTTCGCCGTGGTCGGCTTCCTCGTCGTGGGGGCGGGAGCCCGGGCGATGCTGAACACCGTCGTGTACGCGCTCGCCGGCTCGCATTCCACCGATGCGCTCGCGACTCCGATCGTCGGTGTGATGAACGTCACCTGGGCCGCCGCGGCACTCGTGGCGCCACTGGCCGCCGGAGTGGCGCTGAGCGCGGGCGGCGCGAAGTGGGCGTTCGTGGCGACGGCGGTAACGGGCTTCGCCGTCGCGGTCTGGATGCTCCTCCCGCCGCCCCGCGCGGCCTACGCTTAGCCGCCTCGCTCGACTCCGGCCGCTGCACAGGCAACGATGCCCCAATGCGAGCTACGACCGACCAACAAGCGGCCACCTACGGGGAAGCTGGCTTCGTCGTCCTCGAAGGCTTTCTCGACGCCGACGAGCTCGAGCTCTGGCGCCGGACGACCGACGAGGCGGTCGCCGAACGGCTGGCGGTCGGCAGCGAGTCCATTCAGTCGGACGCCGACACGTACTACTCACAGGTCTTCACCCAGTGCGAGTGTCTGGCCGACACGCACACGGGGATGGCCCGCTTGATCCTGGACGAGAGTCTCGGCCAGGCGGCGGCGACGCTGGCCGGCATCGACGGGATCCGTGTCTGGCACGATCAGGCGCTGGTCAAGCCGCCGTACGGCAACCCGACCGGCTGGCACCTCGATGTCCCGTTCTGGTCGTTCGACTCACCGGATGCGATCTCGATCTGGGTGGCGCTCGACGACGCAACGGTCGAGAACGGCTGCCTCTGGTATCTGCCGGGCACCCATCGCGAGGCACGCTACGAGCTGACGCCGATCGGCGAGAATGTCGGCGCTCTCTTCCGGGAATACCCCGAATGGCTGCGGCTCGAGCCGGTCGCCGCACCCTGCCGGGCAGGCGACGCGATCTTTCACAACGGCCTCGTCGCTCATGGAGCGGGCGCGAACATGACCCCACGTCCGCGCCGGGCGATGACCTGCGCGTTCATGCCCGACGGCTCGAGCTACAACAGGCGCCCGCACTCGATGCTGCCGCCGGCGTACTTCGCGTCGCTCGCGGTCGGCGACCCGCTCGACGATGACCAGCTGCTACCGCTTGTCTGGCGGCGCTAGGTCAATGAACGCCGAGTAGCCGCTCAGGGGGCGAGCCCGCAGAAGCGGATCGCGGCGACGGCGAGCTCCTGGGCACACTCGACGAGATCTTCGACGACGACGTACTCGTCGATCGTGTGCGCCACCTGCAGGCCGCGGGGCCCGAAGCAGACGCACGGCGTGCCGCCAAAACGGGTGAAGGTCGCGCCGTCGTGCCACGAGTCCATGCCCGAGACTCGCCGCGGCCGCCCGAAGTCCATGCCGCTGCTGAGAATCGCCTGCACGACCGGCTCGTCCTCGGAGACCTCGCTCGAGGGAACATCCGTCGCCCACTCGATCGTCGGCGGGTTCTCGGCCAGCCACGGGTCGGCGACCGCCGCCTGACGCACCCACTTGACGATCTCCTCCTCGACCGCGCTTCCCCAGCCGCCCTCGTCGGCGTGCGCCGGGAGATACGCGACGTGATAGGCGATCCGGCAGGAAGCCGGATAGCTGACGATCCACTCCCCGCCCGTGATCACGGTCGGCACGATGTCGCCGGGCGAGAGGTGCGGATGCTGGTGGTCGGCGCGCCCGCGCCACTCCTCCTGCAACCGACGCAGGGCGTCGATGATCAGCGTCGCCTTCTCGATCGCGTTGACGGCGCCACCCTGCTGCCAGTCGGGCTGGCCGATGCCGGCATGGCCCGGGCGACCGGTGACCGTGATCGTCGGCATCAGGCTGCCCCTGCAGGACGTCCAGATGTCGAAGCCGGAAGGCTCAGTGACGATGCCGGCGTCGGCGCGCACGCCATGGGCGACCGCCGCGAGACCACCGGCGCCCGTGGACTCCTCGTCCGTGACGGTGCAGACGACGAGGTCGCCGGCGAGCTGCACGCCGAGCCCTGCGAGCACCTCGGCCGCGAACGTCATCGCCGCGACGCCGCCCTTCATGTCGCACGAGCCGCGGCCGTAGAGCTTTCCGTCACGAACCTCGGGCTCGTTCGGCTCGCTCGTCCAGGCCTCGCGCGGCACCGAGGAGACGACGTCGATGTGCCCGTTCAGAAGCAGGCTGCGGCCGCCCCCCGCGCCGCGGAAGCGAGCGGCGAGCTGCGGCCGCCCCTCGAAGCCGAGCCCACCGGCCGGGACGAGCCTGCTGCCTTCGACGTCCTCGCGGGTGGGCTCCCAGAGATCGATCTCGGCGCCGAGCGCTCCTAGGCGGCGCGCGAGATACTCCTGCAGCGCCACTTCCTCCCGCGGCGGATCGTCAGGCTCGCGCGCCTCGGTGTCGAAGCGGATGAGCGCGGAAGCGAGCTCGACGAGCTCGTCCCCGCGCCGACCGATCTCGTCCGCGACCGTCCGCTCGAGCTCGCTCAGGCTCATCGGCGAGCCGCCATGGCCGCGACGAGGTCGCGGCAGAGCTCCAGGTCCTCGCGGAAATCTGCCGGCGACGATTTCGTCTGGCTCCCCTCGGTAACGTGCCGGTGAAACGCCCGCCACTCCTCGACGAAGGGATCGCCCCAGCTCGGATGGATCGTCCGCACATCGACCCCGCCGGTGTCGTTCGCATCGGTGATGGTGGTGCGAACCGGCAAGTTGCGGACCTGGGAGGCGTCGAAGCGAACTTCGACGAGCCGCCGCTCCCCGAACACTTCGATCGTGGCGTCGACCCGCGGGATTAGATCGAAGCCCGCAGCGAAGTGACAGACGAAGCTGCCGTAGTCGAAGGCCGCGGTGACGTACCAGCCGTCGTGCCACGTCCCGGCATAGAGGACGCCGTCCGGCCGCCCGAGCAGCTCGCGCATGGCGGAGAGATCGTGGCTCGCGAGGCTGAGCAGCAGCGAGTACGCCTCCTGGATCTCAGCGGGCGCAGCTCCGGTCGCCTCGGCCAGGAGCCTCAGCCTGAGGTCGCGCCCTTCCTGCAGCACGGCCGATTCGATGTCGTCGCCGGCAACGACGCGCGACGTTCCTCCGACGACGAGCTGGTTCAGGCCCAGCACGTGCTGGATGCGCGCAAGCCGGACCTCGCCCAGCTCGGCCACTGCTGCGCCGGCTTCGAGGAACGCCGGCGCGTAGCGCCGCATGTAGCCGACCTGCACGACGACACCCGCTTGCTCCTGCGCCGCGATGATCGCATCCGCCTCGCGCAGGGTCAGGCAGAGCGGCTTCTCGACGAGGGCGTGTTTGCCGGCCGCGATCGCGTCGAGCGCGACGACGGAATGCTGAGCATCGGGCGTGGCGACGAGGACAGCATCGACCTCGTCCAGAGTCACGGCCGCCATGTGGTCGGTGGTTCGCACGGGAACGTTCCAGTCCGCACCCACCCGCTCCGCCACCGTCCTGCTCACGTCGCAAACCGCGGTCACCTCGAAGAGGTCCGCGAGGAAACGGAGGCTCGGCAGGTGCATGATCTGGGCGGCCTGCCCACAGCCGACGATGCCGACGCGGATGCGCGTCACGAAGGGCGGGACAACTCGAAGAAGTTGCGCAGGATCCGCTCCCCGGCAGGGTGCGCCGCGTCGAACTCCTCGGGGTGGAACTGCGTGCCCCACCACTGCCGCGCGGGGTCGGCGATCGCCTCGATCGCGCACGACGCGCTGCGTGCGAGGACGCGGAAGCACTCGGGCAGCTCCGCGATCTCGTCGCTGTGGTGCTGGAAGACGTCGATCCGCGCGGGCAGGCCCCGGAGGAGATCGTTCTGCTCGACCACCTCGACGGCCGTGAAGCCCGCCTCCGGCCCGCCCGGCGAGTGGCGAATCGTTCCTCCGGCAAATCGCGCCTGGAGTTGCATCCCTGCGCAGATCCCGAGCACCGGCCCGTCGTAGCTGCGCACGATCTCCCCGAGCCGGTCGATCGCGCCGCCCGAGTGGTCCGCCCAAGGCGCGAAGGAGCCGCTCATGACGACAGCACCCGCACCGTTGAGGCTTTCCACCTCCTCGTACTGAACGCTGTCGACGGAGACGCCCGCCGCGTCCTCGAGTCGGCCCCGCACGGCTTCGTAATGCGCGAGCCGCTCCGGCGGCAGCGCACCCGAGTGCTCGGTGACGACGAGGATGACGGTCATCGCCGCAGGATAGAAGAGCCGGCGTCCCAGCCCAACGCCGCCGAGAGCTCCTCGGCCGCGGCCTTCACCTGCCGACCCGCGCGCGGAAGCTTCGTCGAGAAGCGGAATCTCGGAGCCGAGACGTTCAACGCCGCCACAATGCGCCCGCCGAAGTCGCGGACCGGCGAGGCGACGGCTACGAGGCCCGCCTCGAACTCCTCGTCGACGAGGGCGAAGCCGCGAGCGCGTGCGGCCGCGATCCGCTCGTAGAGCTGGCGTCCGTTACGGGGGGCCTTTGCCGTCGCGCCGCCGAACGAGAGGCCGGCGACGAGCTCGGTGATCTCCTCCTGCGTGTGGTCAAGCAGGAGCGCGCGGCCGCTGGAGGTGGAGTGCAGCGGAACGGCCCGGCCCACCCAGCCCGCGGCCTCCACCGCGCGATCGGAGCCTTCCGAGAGCACGGTCAGCACGGTCGCTCCACGCAGCACCGACAGGTGAGCGCGCTCGCCCGTCTCCCTCACAAGACGCTTGAGCAGGGGCTCGGCGGCAGTCAGCAGGTTGGCGCGGCTGGAGCGCCCTGCCATCGCGAGCAGCCGCCAGCCGAGCCTGTAGCCGAGCGTTCCCGGGTCGCGGTCGACGAGGCCGTGCTCGGCGAGGATCTTCAGCGAACGCGAGACCTGCGACTTGTCGCTGCCGATCAGAGCGGCGATCCTCGTCACGCCGGTAGGCGCGGCGCCGCGCCCCTCCTCTGCCTCGATCGCGAGCAGGATTGCGAGCCCGCGGCGAAGACTCGTCGCGTCCGTCGCGACCACTACGGCGCCACCTCGGCGCGCTCGATCTCCAGCAGATACGCGACCATGACGTCCGCGTCGCCGAAGCGCAGGTGGTACGCATCGGAAAGTTGCTCGACACGCTCGATCTGAGCGCGGTTGCGCTCGAAGGCCTCGCTGAAGGGGAAGAAGCCGAAGTCAACAACGCGGCCGGCGAGCCCCGCGGCCTCGAGCTGCGCGCCGGTTTCGAGCTGGCTGACAATCGAGAGCTGCATCAGGTATGCGACGCCGCCCTCGGCGAGCAGACGAGGAAGCAGGCCGATCAGGTGGTCGACGAGGTTACGACCCCAGTAGTCGAGCGGCCGGTGACCCGTGAACTGCTCATACGGATCGACGGGCATCTGGTAGAGGCTCGCGACGACGACGTCGTAGCGCTGCTCGGGCTCGAGCGTGTAGAGATCGACCTCGGCTCCGGTCACGTGCTCGGCGACGCCGTTGCGATAGGCATTCGCGAGCGTCGTCGCGACCGCCTCACGCTCGACGTCCACGGCGTGGACTTGCTCAGCCCCGTTCAGCGCGAGCTGGACGGTCAGCAGCCCGCACCCGCACCCGACGTCAAGGCAGCGTTTGCCGGCGCCGGTGCGCTCGCTGAGCAGGTGCTTCCAGACGAGCAGGCTCCCGACGGTCGGGACGAAGACGCCTGGTCCGAGTTCGAGCTCCGGAAACGGCAGCGGGTACTGGCGCTTCCCCTCGGTGTCGGCCCACGGCCGGGCGAGCGTCTTCGCCGGCCCTGCGAGAGGGCCATCGCTCACGGGCGGATCTCCGCGCCGGCTGCCGGCCTTCGTACCGGCGAGCCGCTTCTTCACGGCGGCGATGTGCGCGGGCGTCGTGCCGCAGCATCCCCCCACGATCTGCGCGCCCTGGCTGCGCCAGCGCAACGCGAGCTCGGCGTACTCGTCCGGCCCGATCCGCTCGTCGTGCCTCCAGCCCGAGTCTGAGTAGTAGCCGAGGTTGGGGTACGCACCGAGCGGGAGATCGGTGAAGTCCCGGAGCCAGGGCAGCATCCCGTCCACGTGCTCCGGCGGGAGACAGTTGACGAGCAGCGCGGCCACCCCCATGGCCTCGAACTGCTGCGCCGCCCTGCCGAAGAGGTCGCCCTCCGGCCCGCCCCAGTGCTGCCCGTAGACGCCGCAGACGCCGTGCCGGCAGCGGCGGAAGCTGAGCCACACCGGCAAACCGGTGCCGAGGGCGATCTCGATCGCCCGGCTGGTGGTCTCCTCACGCAGCAGCGACATCGTCTCGAGCAGCAGGAGGTCCGGCGGATCGTCCTCGAGGACGCGGGTGAGCAGGCGCAGCGACTCCAGCCGCTCCTCACCCTCGACGTCGCCGTTGACGCTGAACGCAACCGCGCAGGTCTGCGCGCGTCGCTCGGCCTCGATCGCCTCGCGCGCGACGCGGATGCCGAGGCGAGCGACGTCCATCCAGTGGGTCAGGCCGCCCGCCGCGGCGCCGCCGGCTTTGACCTCGGCGGCGGCGAGGATCGCCCACGTGTTCGTCGAGATGACGTCGCATCCCGCGGCGACGTAGGCTCGGTGGACGTCGAGCACAGCGTAGGGAGCTTCGTAGAGCGCGCCGGTCCCCCAGAGCCCCCGGTCACCGTTCCGCACCTCGCCGGCCTGCGCGCGCTCGAGCTCGGTCGCGTTGCCGCCGTCGAGGATCACGGGCTCTCCGCGCGCAAGCAGGTCTTCGAGGCGCCGGTACGCAGTGGAGGACTGGGTGATTTGCATCAGCCGCTGCAGACAACCATAATTGCAACAGCAGTTGTTGACAATGCAACCCGTGAACTAAAGGAGCACCATGGCCGACGCCGCCCCCACCGCTTCCCTCGGACTGCTCGAGCGCCTCGAGCAGGGTCCGGTCATCTGCGCCGAGGGATACCTCTTCGAGCTCGAACGGCGTGGTTACCTGCAGGCAGGTGCCTTCGTCCCCGAGGTCGTGCTCGAGAATCCCGAGCTCGTCGCCCAGCTCCATCGCGAGTTCGTGCACGCGGGCTCCGACGTCGTGGAGGCGTTCACGTACTACGCGCACCGTGAGAAGCTGCGTTTGATCGAGAAGGAGCACCTGCTCGAGACGATGAACCGCTCTGCGCTCGCGATCGCGAAGGACGTCGCGGCCGAGACCGGGGCATTGTTCGCCGGCGACATCTGCAACACGAACGTGTTCGTCGCCGACGACGAATCGCGCGCCGCGGTGCGCGCGATGTTCAACGAGCAGGTCGGCTGGGCGGTCGAGGCGGGCGTCGACTTCGTCATCGGCGAGACGTTCTCGTGGGGCGAGGAGGCGCTGATCGCGCTCGAGTCGATCAAGGCGACGGGCTTGCCCGCCGTGATCACGCTCGCGATCCACCAGGAGCCGACCACCCGTGACGGCTGGACGCCCGAGGACGCCTGCAAGCGGCTCGAGGATGCGGGCGCAGACGTCGTCGGCCTGAACTGCATCCGCGGACCGAAGACGATGCTGCCGATGATCCGCGCCGTGCGCGAGAGCGTCGACGGGTACGTCGCCGCACTGCCGGTCCCGTACCGGACGCACGACGAGCAGCCGACGTTCCAGTCCCTGCGCGATCCGGACTACGAGAATCTCCCGGACGGACGACCGTTCCCGACGGCGCTCGATCCGTTTACGTGCAACCGCTACGAGCTCGCCGACTTCGCCCGCGAGGCCCACGAGCTCGGCGTCAACTACTTCGGCGTCTGCTGCGGCGCCGCACCGCACCACATCCGCAGCGTCGCCGAGGCGCTCGGACGCACGCCACCAGCCAGCCGCTACACCGCGGACATGTCCAAGCACGCGTTCCTCGGCACGGACCGGAAGCTCAAGCAGGAGTACCAGGAGTACGCCGACAAGCTCTAACCGTCCTCGTCCCGGGCCCGCTCATGCGCCGGCGCGGGAACTACCCGTGGACATGCTGCGTATGGTCGCAGCTCTCGCGCGGGAGCTTTCCTGCAACGCACAGGTCGTGCACCGGCGCGTGGATCGCGAAGGCGCTGCGTAGGTCGTAGGTGAACCAGGCGTGCATCATCTCGCTGCCGTTCCGCATCGTCGCGCCTCGCGGGCACCTGCCGTCAGGGCCGGGCGTCAGACCACGCTGCCCGCCCTTCGCGCAGACGCGGTGCCAATGCCAGCGCGTGATCGGGCCACCCGGAGACGTGCCGCGCGTGCCACGCGGCATGCTGAACATGACGCCCACGAGGACGAGTGGCCGTCCGGGAACGTCCGCATAGATGATCACTTCGGGCCGCCGGGGGTTCAGATAGACGCCGTCGTGCGACCACCTGCGGTGTTCCGCGTGGAACCACATCACGCGCGTCTCACCCAGCTTCCGGTAGGGACGCCTGGTGGCGAAGCCCGCGCGCGCCGCTGCGTCGGGGTCACGCCAGCGCCGCGCGGCCGCCCGCAGCTCGCGGAGCAGCCTCCGCGCCGCCGCCCTCTCGGTCGGGGACGCGAGCGACTCGGTTGGATATTGGTCGAGCAAGTGCGCAAGCCCGCGGACGGTCTCGGGCGGGAGCTTGCGGGTGGGGCCGGCAACGCTCTCGGCTGCGAGCGCGAGTACGGCGATCACGATCAGTGCGAATGTCTTCATGGCTCGATGGTGCATCGAAGCACTCACGCGGGACTAACGTCCGGCTAATGAACCGCTGCGCCTGGGTGCCGCTTGCAGACCCGCTCTACGTCGCCTACCACGACGAGGAATGGGGCGTGCCCGAGCGCGATGACCGAAAGCTTTTCGAGCTGCTCAATCTCGAGGGCGCGCAGGCAGGGCTGTCGTGGTCGACGATCCTGCACAAGCGGGAGGGATACCGAGCGGCGTTCGCCGGCTGGGACGTCGCGGCCGTGGCCCGCTTCGGCGAGCGCGACGTCGAGCGGCTGCTCGGCGACACGGGGATCGTCCGTCACCGCGGCAAGATCGAGGCCGTGATCGGGAACGCGCAGGCGGCGCTCGCGCTCGACGTTCCCCTCAGCGAGCTGCTCTGGTCCTTCGTCGCCGGCGAGACGCCTGTGAATGCCTTTCGCACCGTCGCGGAGATCCCCGCCCAGACCCCCGAGTCGGCGGCGATGAGCAAGGAGCTGAAGCGGCGCGGCTTTCGCTTCACGGGCCCGACCACCTGCTACGCGTTCATGCAGGCGGCCGGGCTCGTGGACGACCACGTGCTGGACTGCTTCAAGCGAGCGGGTTAGGAGTTTCGGTATGAGCCCCGGGAGCGAAGCGACCCTTCAGGGGTAGCGCGGAACGCGATCTGCTTCCGCAGATCGGGTTCCATGCGCAAGAGAGGGAGCGAAGCGACCCTTCAGGGGTTTTCGCGCGATGGGGCATCCGCGCGAGCGGATGCCCCATCCTGCGCCAACTACTAGTTCAGCGCTGCGCGGATCCTTTCGACCGTCGTCGCCTCAGCTTCGTCACCGCCGCCGGCGGCCTTGCCCACCGTCTCGGCGAGCTCCAACACGAACGACTTGTAGGCCTCGACCTCGTCGGGCGCTTTCGCCTCGAGCGTGCCGACAGCCGACTGCAGCGCGTCGACCGTCTCCGACTCGATCTCCTGCGGGGACGAGGTGAGACCGAAGCCTGTTCCGCGCTCGCTCGAGAGCTCGCGAATCAGCTCGCTCTCGCCCGACCGCCCGCCCGCGAGGTGCTTCGCAAGCGACCCCGCCTCCTTGAAGCTGTCAAAGAAGCTCCGGTCGCTGACGGCGACGAGCATCCCCGCTCCAGTCGCGCCTTTGCGGAGCTGGTCCCATTCCTGCTCTGTGAAGTCGGTCTTCTGTGCCACTGAACCCTCCTCGTAGTGCGACGGACGTCGCACGAGGGGTGTTCCAGCCGGACGCCTAACTGAATCCTGCGGCGGTGAACGGCAGCAGGTCGTCGAGGGTCAGCGCGGCCGGCGCCGGCAGCTCATCTCCCACACAGACGGCCTCGGCGAGCGCCCGCTCCTGGGCGTTCGCCAGCCAACTCTCGTAGACGACGACGCGCGCGAAGCGGTTCAGCGACGACTCGATCGCGGGCCGGGCGTCGGCGAGCGGGATCGTGCCGAGATAGACCGTGTCACCGAGCGGCCTCACCTCGATCAGCCCGTGAATCGTGCGGACGCGGCCGCGACGGGAGAGCGCGAAGATCTTCGTGGGCGCGAAGGTCTCGAGCGCCAGGCCCCGGTTCCGGCCGCCGAGCCACTCGACGGGACGCGCGGTCTCGACCAAACGTGCCTGAAGCCCCGCGTAAGTGCGATGGAACTCTGTGATCGCGGCAGCGCTCGGCCGCGGCGGCCGGAACCGCGCTCGCAGGGCGTCGCGGCGCAGCTCGTCGAGCAACAGCCCGCGCGCGGCGGTGCGGGACAGCTGGATCCGCTTCAGCGCGGCGAGATAGCCGGGCAGGCCGCCGAAGCGATCGTCGGCGAACGAGAGTTCCGCGGCGAGCACGGCGCGTGCGTCCAGTTCGACCTCCTGCTGGAGCACGAGCCGCTCGAGCACGACGCTCCCGGCAATGTCCCGATCGCCGATCGCGCGCGCGAGCGGCGCGACAGCGCTCGCCCGGATCTCGCCGGCAGGCAGCCTGCAGATGACGCCCGCCGGCAGGTCGAGCTGGCCAACCGTCAACGAGGCATCCATCGCCGGCCCGGCGGCTCCCGGACCGCTGCAGAGATTCTGGTCGCGCACCCAGAGGTAGACGCACACGGCCTCACCCTTGTCCGGGTCGATGCCCGCCTGGCTGAACGTCGCCCAGCCCCACGACCAGATCGAGTGCGTTCGGAGCTCCTTGGTCACCTGGCGGACGGCGAGCGCCTGAAGCTTGACGATCTCGAGCCACTTCGAGCGCGGCTGCAGGCCCTCGCGGCCGCCCGTACCCGGCGCGGACTGGAACTGGAGCTCGAGCGCGACGCGGCTCGCCGGAATTCCGACCTCGGTGAAGCGCCGGACGAGGGCGCGCATCCCGCGTCGCATCGACCGGCTCGCCCGGACGGCGCCGAGCGCGTGCAGCTGCGGCACGTTCGGGGCTGTGAAGAAGACCTGCCGGATCAGCACCGCTGCGGAGGCGAGGTCACGCCACCACTGCGCCGCCTCTCCGCCGGTGTAGGGCGGGTTCGCGATCGTCACGAACGGCTTCGCGCCCCGCTCCGCCAGCCGCCGGACGAGCGCGAGCGTGTTTGCGCGGTACTGCGCCGTCGTCGCCGTCCAGGGCGTCGGCGTCTGCGCTCCAAAGAGCTCGTTCAGCGCGATCCACGGCGTCGCGCAACCCGTCACTGTGGCCGCGAAGTCGTAGAGGCGGTCTGCGCGGCCCGCAATCGACGCCGGGTCGGTAGGCACGGTCGGCGTCCCGACGCGGTTGTTGAAGTTGAGGTCGAACATGACGGTCGCGGCTCCTGCGGCGCGCGCGGCCGACGGCTTTTCGGTGCCGGAGCTATACGCGAGCGTCAGACCGGGCTTCTGCGGGAGCGGTGCATCGTGCCCCGCGAAGTCGACCCAGAGCGGATTCGAATCAGGGATACCGCACTCGCGCGCGAGCGCGCTCCCAGGCAAGACGAGGGCAGCACAGGCAATGGCGAGCACGACGGCGAAACGCACATCTCTAGTTGTAGCGGGCGCTCCGGCCGCTTGGGAACTGGCGGGGTGGGAAAGAAGCGCGTCATGGGCTCGGAGACGATCGCTCGCAAGGCCAGGCGCGCCGGCAAGAGCAGCTGGTTCGAAGGGCTGGGCCGGCTCGGCCTCGTCGCGAAGGCAATGCTCTATGCGGTGATCGGCGTGCTCGCGGTCCAGGTCGCACTCGGCGGTCGTGAAGAGAGCCCGGACAAGAGCGGCGCGCTGCGAACGATCGCCGAGCAACCGTTCGGCAAGGGACTGCTCGTGCTGCTCGCGGTCGGCCTCGCCGCCTACGCCCTCTGGCGGCTCGCGCAGGGAATTCTCGACCGAGACAGCGAGGGCGAAGGGGCGAAGGGGCTCGTCAAGCGCGCCGGGGCGCTCGGCAAGGCGGCCTGGTACGGCACCCTCTGCGGCCTGACGGTGTCGACGCTCGTCAACGGCGGCGGCAGCAGCGGCAGCGGCAGCGAGCAGCAGACGACGGCGGGCGTTTTCGAGCGTCCGTTCGGCCGCTACCTCGTCTACGCAGTCGGCCTGGCCTTCGTCGGCGCGGCGGCCTTCAACGGCTGGCGCGCGGTCACGTGCAAGTTCAACAAGAAGCTCAAGACCGGGGAAATGAGCGATGTCGAGGAAAAGGCCGCGACAGGGGTCGGCATTCTCGGGCACCTCGCGCGGTTGGTCGTCTTCGCCCTGATCGGCATCTTCCTCCTCAGAGCAGCCTGGGAGTACGACTCGAAGGAGGCGAGGGGCCTCGACGGCACCCTGCTCGAGGTCTCGCAGCAGCCGTACGGCGGCCTTCTGCTCGGCGCGGTCGCCGCCGGCCTGCTCGCGTACGCGCTCTACTGCCTCGTGCAGGCGCGCTACCGCCGGATCTAGGACCTAGATCCGACGCCGGTCGGAGATCGCCCGCTGCACCGTCAGCGTCACGAGGGCGGCGACGACGATGACAGCGAGGTTGAGCGCTAGCTGAGCGAGCGCGCCGACGCACTCGTCCCAGTCGTCGTAGGCGGCGCCGACGGCGACGTTTCCGGCGGCCGGGATCGTCGTCACCGAGATCAAGACGCCGATCAACGCTCCGGACTTGGCCGTCGTCAGCGAGATCATCCCGGCTATCCCCGCCAGCAGAGCGACGATCACCGAGTACCGGTTCGGGTCGGAGATGAAAAGCGTCTCCGTGTGGGCGCCAATCGAGTCGGGCAAAACCCTGAGCGCCCGGAAAACGACCGTGACGGCATACGTGAGCAGGATCGCTACGGGAAAGCCAACCACGAGCGCGGCGAGCGAGCGCCTGGCCAACGTGGGCCTGCGCTGGACGAGCGCGATGCAGAGGCCGGCGAGCGGGCCGAATTCCGGGCCGACGACCATCGCGCCGATGATCAGGATGATCGAGTCGGTGACGATTCCGACCGCCGCGATCATCGTCGCGATGATCATGAACGCGAGAAAGCTGCCGGAGAGAACGGCGCTCTCGGACGTACGCGCCTCGACCTGCTCCCAGACCACCGCGTCGGCAGGCGATCCGGCCGCCGTCCGTTCGGCCTCCTCCGCGCGCTGCGACACCGCCGCGTCGATCTCGATCGTGACGATGCTTCCGCGCTCCGCGAGCCCGAGCGCCCGCAACCGCTCGATCACCGCGCTCGCATCCTCGCGCGCGATGTCGGCGAGGACGAGGTCGCCTTCAGGGTCGCGCGACGCGCCCGCGACGTGGATGACGCTGTGGGCCGACGCGAGGGAGCCGAGCAGCGCGAGCACGTGCTCACACAGGTCGGCCGGGACGACAAGGCGGAGGTGGATCACGGTCGCAACCTACTTTCACCCAGATCGACGCCGCGCTCGAACGCGCTGCGGCGTAGCTAGATTCCTGGAGTGGCGACGCTCGCCGACGGGCGCACGATCCCCTTCGACTGGTACTCCGACCCGACCGTGCTCCGGCTCGAGAGGGAACGGGTCTTTCGGCGCACGTGGCAGTACGCGGGCCGCGCCGACCAGGTCGCTCAGCCGGGTGCTTTCTTCACCTGCGATTTCGGCGGGGTGCCGATCGTCGTCGTGCGCGACCAGAAGGGCCGTCTCCGTGGTTTCCTGAACGTGTGCCGCCACCGAGGCTCGCTCGTCTGCGAGGGCGAGGGCAATCGCGAGACGCTCCAGTGCCCTTACCACGCCTGGACGTACGGCCTCGACGGGTCGCTGCGCGCAGCCCCGCGCTCCGACCGGGAGCCCCGCTTCGACAAGTCCGATCTCAGCCTGGTGCCTGTGTCGGTCGACTCCTGGGGACCGTTCGTCTTCGTCAACCCGGACGGCGAGGCGGCCCCGCTCGCGGACACGCTCGGCGAGCTGCCTGAGCTTGTCGCAGCGTCCGGCCTCGGGCTCGAGTCGATGCGCTTCCTCAAGCGCTCGAGCGGGGAGTACGAGGCGAACTGGAAGATCTGCTGCGAGAACTTCCTCGAGTGCTACCACTGCCAAGTCGCGCATCCGGGCTTCTCGAAGGTCGTGGACGTGTCGGTCGACGCGTACGTGCTCGAGCAGAGTCCGACGTTTTCGACGCAGTACGGGCCGGTGCGCGAGTCGTGGAAGGGAGACTTCGACCCGAGAGGCCCGATCGAGCGGGGACAGTTCCACTTCCTCTGGCCGAACGTGACGCTGAACATCATGCCGGGCCAACCGAACCTCTCGATCGGCCCGATCGTGCCGACTGGCCCCGAGACGACGGCCCGCTTCCTCGACTATTTCGTCGGCCCGGACGTCGACCAGGCCTGGATCGACGACATGCTCGAGTTCGACCGCCAGGTCGGCTCGGAGGACACCGTGCTCGTCGAGCGCGTGCAGAAGGGCCTGCGCGGCGGCGGCGGCGAGCACGGCCGGCTGCTGGGCGAGTCGGAGCGGCTGATCGTCCACTTCCAAGGGTTGGTAGTCGACTCACTCAGCTGACCGCTCCCGGAACGGTGTCCGGTGAACATCTGGTAAACACCGCCCTCGTGCGCCTGAGTCTCGTCCCCCGTCCGACCGAGTTCTACGACCTCTTCGCCCGAGCCGGCGCGAACGCGCTCGAGGCGGCACGGCACGCGGAGACGCGCTTCCGCGAGCACCCCAACTCCTCGGTCAGCCAGGCGGACGTGAAGTCGATCGAGAAGGCTGGCGACGAGCTCACGCGCGAGCTGATTCAGCTCCTGAACACGCAGTACGTGACGCCGTTCGACCGCGAGGACATCTACGAGCTCGCGACGAAGCTCGACGACGTCGTCGACTACATCGAGGAGGTCAGCGACCTGCTCGGCCTCTACGGGATCGAGTCCACCACGAAGCACGCTCTCGAGCAGTGCGGCATCCTCGTCCAAGCGGTCGAGCAGCTGTCGATCGTGCTCACCCGGCTCAAGGGTCTCCGCGGGATCCAGCAGCCGCTCGTCGAGCTGAAGCGACTCGAGGATGAGGGCGACCGGATCGTTCACGACGCCATCGCCGCGCTCTTCCGCGACGACCGGATCGACCCTCTGATCGTGATCCGGTGGAAGGACGTCTACGAAGGGCTCGAGCGGGCGATCGACTCCTGCGAGACCGCGGCGAACGTCGTCGCGAACATCGCCGTCAAGAACGCCTAGTGCTCCGCCCAGTGATGCCGTCGAGAGTCTGGGTCGCGAGCACCAAGCCAGAGGCCGCACTCGCCCGCCGCCAAGGCTGGCTGCCTTGGCAAGGGCGGGGGTGGCCTCTGGCGCCGCGTGATCGCGGGCCAGGATCCGACATGCATCGCTGGGCGGAGCACGGGTGGAACTGACGCTCGTCGCAGTCGTCGCCGTCGCGCTCTTCTTCGACTTCACGAACGGCTTCCACGACACCGCGAACTCGATTGCGACGAGCGTCTCGACCCGCGCACTCTCACCTCGCGCGGCCGTCATCAGCGCAGCGGTGCTCAACGTCGCCGGCGCATTCGTTTCGCTCGAGGTGGCCTCCACAATCGCGAAGGGGATCGTCGTCCCCGAGGCGATCACCCTCGACGTCGTCCTGGCGGGCCTCGTCGGCGCGATCACCTGGAACCTGATCACGTGGTACCTCGGCCTGCCCTCGAGCTCGAGCCACGCGCTGATCGGCGGCGTGCTCGGCTCGGGCGTCTCCGCGGCAGGCTTCGACGTCGTCAAGTGGGGCGGGCTCAGGGAGAAGGTGCTGATCCCCTCTCTGATCGCCCCATTCGCAGGGCTCCTGATCGCGGCCGCGTTGATGGTCTCGATCACCTGGCTGATCCGCCGCCGCTCGCCGGGCACCATCAACCGCGTCTTCCGCCGCCTTCAACTCGTCTCGGGCGGCTTCGTGGCTTTCACGCACGGCACGAATGACGCGCAGAAGACGATGGGGATCATCGCGCTCGCGCTCGTCGCCGGCGGGCACCTGGCGCCCGATGCCGACCCGCCCTTCTGGGTGATCGTCAGCGCCGCGCTCGCCATGGGAGCCGGCACCTACGCGGGGGGCTGGCGGATCATCAAGACGCTCGGGACGCGAATCGCGAAGCTCGACCCGCCGCAAGGCTTCGCCGCACAGACCGCGTGCGCCTCGATCCTCTGGACGACAGCGCACTATGGCTTCCCGGTCTCGACGACTCACACGATCTCCGGCAGCGTGATGGGCGCCGGCGCCTCGCGGAGGCTCTCGGCCGTGCGCTGGGGCGTCGCCGGGAGCATCGTGATCGCATGGATCATGACGATCCCGTGCGCGGCCGCGGTCGGCGCGCTGATGGAGCTCGTGACCCGTCTGCCAGCCGGCGACGCCGTTGTCTTCGTCCTGGCTGCGGCAATCGCGTGGACTGCGTTCGCGGCGCGGCGTTGGCAGACTCGGCGGCTCGCCACGGTGCCTGCCTGACGCGCTCGTGAGTGCCTAAAGGGCTTCCTCGAGCAAGGCGACGTCGCGCTCGTATGTGAGCAGCGGCCGCGCCTCCTCGGGCTTCAGCCAGCGCAGCTCGTCGACCTCCGCGGTCGGCTCGAACTCCCCGGATACTGGCCGCATCAGCCACCAGCGCACCCGCTTCGGCGTCCCCTCAGCGTCCAGGTGCCGCGTGGTGCTCAACTCTTCGCCGAGGTCGCAGCGCATGCCTGTCTCTTCCTCGATCTCGCGCAGCGCGCAGTCCTCGTCGCTCTCCCCCGCCTCTGCCTTCCCCTTCGGGAACGACCAGTCGTCGTAGGCCGGCCGGTGTACGACGACCACCCGTCCGTCGCGGAAGATCAGGCCTCCCGAAGCTCGAATCTCCTCTAGGTCTTCGCCGCTCGCCAAACAGTCTCCCATCGCCACGAAGCACTCCCGAGTCTAGGCGAGGCGTTGAAGCGCTGAACGACGGAGCGCCCCGGGGCGGAGCGCTCCGTCGACACACTCGGCGTGCTCAGGTGTTGTTGGACTTCAGCGCCTGGAGGTACTGGTAGCGCGCCTTCTTCAGCTGGCGGTTGGTGAGGGCGATGAAGCCGGACTTCTTCGCAATCGCCTTCTCGTTGTTGAAGATGTAGCCGATGAAGCCGGCCACGACGGGGCGCTTGAAGGAAGAGCGCTTCGCATAGATGAACAGCGGCCGCGAGAGCGGGCGGTACTTGTTCCCCTGCACGGTGGCGACGCTCGGCGTGACACAGCCCTGGCCCTTGCCCTGGTCGATCGAGAGCACCTTCAGCTTGTCCTTGTTCTCCTCGTAGTAGGAGAAGCCGAAGTACCCCATCGCGCCACGCTCACCCTCGACGCCCTGGACGACGATGTTGTCGTCCTCGGTCGCGAGGTAGTCCGAGCGGCTGGCCTTCGCCTTGCCGTTGATCGCCTCGGTGAAGTAGTCGAACGTGCCCGAGTCGGTACCCGCGCCGAAGAGCTTGAGCGGCACGTTCGGGAAGCTCTCCCGGATCTGGTTCCAGTTGTTGACCTTTGAGCCCGGCTCCCAGACCTTCTTCAGCTCAGGGACGGTGAGGCACGTGGCCCAAGTATTCGACTTGTTGACCACGACGGACAGCCCGTCATTGGCGACTGTGAACGCAACCCACTTGACGTCGGCGTTGCGGCAATTGATCGCCTCGGACTGCTTCATCGGGCGCGACGCGTTCGAGAGGTCGGTCTCGTTGCGGCAGAAGCGCTCGAAGCCGCCGCCCGTTCCGGAGATCGCGACCGTGACGCGCGCGCCGCGATTCTTCTTCTGGAAGCCCTCGGCTGCGGCCTGGGTGTACGGGCCGAGCGTGCTCGAGCCGTCGGCACTGATGTTGCCGCTGAGCGCGCTCACGCCCGCCGTCGCGGACGCGGCGATCACTGCGATTGCGAGAACCGCGAGTGCGATGACCTTCTTCATGCGTTCTCCCCTGTTTTCCGTTGTCGGATTTCGGGGTAATTGTCCGAGCGCGAAGCCTTCACATGGGCTGAAAGCAGGTGAACTTCGCGCAGCGAAGTGGTGAACGTCAGCCGGACGTCAAGCTCAGCAGCACCCTGCGCTCACGACCGGTTGGATCGTGGGGAGGCCGTTCGTCGCGGGAGTCGTCGACTTCACCGCTTTGACGATCGCGCCGTGCAGGCCATCGGCGACCTCATGGGTGAACTCGACGCTGACCTGCTCGAATCCTGCCGCCTCGAGCCCGGCTGTGTATTCGGCAACCGAAAGCGCGCCCGCGATGCACCCGACGTAGCTGCCGCGCTCCGCGCGATCGTCGGGCGAGAGCCGGTCCTCGGCGACGACATCGCTAACACCGACCCGGCCGCCGGGTCGCAACACGCGCGCCATCTCGGCGAGCACAGCCGCCTTGTCGGTCGAGAGGTTGATCACGCAGTTCGAGATCACGACGTCGACCGAGCTCGCCGGCAGTGGCACCTGCTCGATCACGCCCTTGAGGAAGATCGCGTTGCGGATACCGGCCTCCCGCGCATTCCGCTGCGCCAGCGTGAGCATTTCGTCGGTCATGTCGAGCCCGTACGCGAGCCCATGCTCGCCGACCCGCTTGGCCGACAGGATCACGTCGATGCCGCCGCCGGAACCGAGGTCGAGAACGGTCTCTCCCTCGCGCAGCTCCGCCACCGCCGTCGGGTTGCCGCAGCCGAGGGAGGCCAGCGTCGCCTGCTTGGGCAGCGCTCCCCGCTGCTCTGCGTCGTAGAGCGCCTCTCCGAACGAGGCCTGCGTCGCGCTGTCGGCGCAACAGCTGCCGCCGCCACAACTGGCGGAGCCCGTTCCCTCGCTCACTGCTCGGGCGGAATCCGCGTAGCGGCGCCGCACCTCTTCGCGAAGCTCGTCCGCACTCGTCGTGGTCATCAGCAGCACACTCCCTTCGGGTGGGCAAGCGCGGCAACGCGTGCCATCGACTCGCGGTTGATCGAGAAGTAACTCCATTTGCCGCGCTCCTCGCGCTCGACGAGACCGGCCTCCACGAGCCGCTTCAAATGCTGCGAGACCGTCGCCTGGGCGAGCCCGAGCGGCTCGAGCAGGTTGCAGAGACAGACCGCATCGTCGCTCGTGCCGAGTAGGTTGACGATGCGCACCCGCGCCGGACTCGCCAACGCCGCATAGACGGCAGCAGTTGCTTCCGCTTCGCCCTCGGTGAGGACAGGCGCGGCAAGCGGGGCACAGCACAGGATCGGAGCAAGTGTCAGACTCATCAAATCGCACGTTACCGATTTGATGCTACGTCGTCAAGCCGTCCTAATGAGATGCGTCGGTGAACTCGCGGAACTCGCCGGTGACGAGGTAGGCGGTCTGCTCGCCGATGTCGACGGCGTGGTCGCCAATCCGCTCTAGGCAGCGCGAGACGAGGATCATGCGGAGCCCCCACTCCCGCTGCTCGACCTCGTGCCCGATCTCGAGCAGGCGGTTGACGATGCGGCGATTCGCGCGGTCGATCAGCTCGTCCAGCTCGAGCAGGGACTCGGCCGCGACCCGGTCCCGCTGCTCGAGCGAGCGGAGCGCGACGCGGATCATCTGCTCGGCGCGCTCCCCCATCTCACGGAACCCTTCGAGCAGCGTCTCGTCCGGCGGCAAACCCTTGGTCAGCTTCGTCAGCTTGGCGATCGTGACGCAGAGATCGCCCATCCGCTCCAGGTGGAGATTGTCTTTCAAGATCGCGAGCACGAGCCGCAAGTCGCTCGCCACCGGAGTCTGGCGCGCGAGCAGGAGCTCGATCCCTTGCTCGACCTGGAAGTACTGCGCGTCGACGTCGTCGTCGAACGCGATCACCTCGTCCGCGAGCTCGAGATCCTGGCCGCAGACGGCCTCAACCGCCCCGCGCAGGGAGCGCAGCACGAGCTCGCCCTCCATGTGCAGCGACCCCTCGAGCTCGTCCAGCTCCTCCTGGAAGGAGATCCTCATCCGAACCTCCCCGTCACGTAGTCCTCCGTCCGCTGGTCGGCCGGCGTGGTGAAGATCTTCGCCGTCCGGTCGTATTCGACAAGCACGCCGGTCCTCTTCCCGTCGGGTGCGACCTCGACCGAGAAGAACGCGGTCATGTCGGCGACGCGGGCGGCCTGCTGCATGTTGTGGGTGACGATCACGATCGTGTAGTCGC
>Ga0180121_10000216_pt1 | contig 22805 bp, 26 predicted proteins | sample AntDrymUQ5402106_2_FD_129676 | JGI IMG/M metagenome (GOLD analysis project Ga0180121, IMG submission 129676) | Polar desert sand microbial communities from Dry Valleys, Antarctica - metaG UQ540 (21.06) (version 2) (version 2) | ecosystem: Environmental > Terrestrial > Soil > Desert | place...
ATAATACACCCACCAGCATCACTACGACGAAAATAACCGATGTGAGAGAGCGCTTTTTTAAAGATGCTTTGTTTATAGGCATGTTTTTCCGGAAAGTTGTAATTAAGCCAGGAACTGATTGTACCTGTTCAGTTCATCAGTTTGGTATTCCCGGTAATAAGTTGCGGATGAATTTTTTGAATAATAACGTAAGATCAGAAAAACAAAAATTCCACTGATCAGGGCAGCATACAGAGGGAGGCCAGGATTTTCGTTCACATATTTCGGAGCATAGGAAACTGCAATTACTTGTGTGCCATTATTAACAAAATGTGCAATAATGCTTGGCCACAGACTGCCGCTATACCAATACAAAGCACCTAACACCATTCCCAGGAACATTCTCGGTAAGAATCCCTGAAATTGAAAATGCAATGCTGAAAATAAAATCGAAGCAATAATAATTCCGATCCAGGGGCTTTTGGTGAGATGTATTAAAATTCGTTGTAACCCACCCCGAAAGCACAATTCTTCACAAAATGCCGGAAGTACAGCAATAATGAAAACATTTACGAGGATATCATAAGAATGATTTACCCGGAGAAATGCCTCCATTTGTTTTCCTGCATCCTTTTCCATTGCTGTCATCCATGATGGAAGTGGAATGTGCTGATTAAGTTCTCCTAACCAGAAGACAAATGGAAAAGCACAGAAGATACAGATGAAAGCAAGCCAATACATGAAATTCTTCGATGCTTTTCTTATTCCCAAAAAATAAAGAGGCCTCCGCCGGAAAGTGATGAGCGCAAACACTAATGCCGGAATGAGAAACATCGTTAGAGAGGATAACCCCTGCAACCATTTCATCACATACAGGAATTCTGGCTGGTTCCAGTTTAATTTCTCTATATCGGCAAAACGAAAACCATTCATCATTAAGACAATGACTGCCATAATGGAGGATAGAAGAAACCCTGCACCAAATAATCCCAGGAAAATTCCAAGTTGTGTCCAGGGAGAACGTATACGTAAATGACCCCGCATAAGGCAAAATAAACGGTAATTAGTGTGTAATTTCGCAATCCTGTTAAAACAACCGATTGTGATTTTGAAGTCTGCAAGATAACACTTCAAAAAACAAATCATACTGAATGCCACAGATCGGAAATATCGATTTACCTGAATTTCCACTTCTTCTCGCACCAATGGAAGATGTGAGCGATCCGCCATTCCGTGCTGTGTGCAAGGATAATGGTGCCGACCTGATGTATACTGAATTTATTTCCTCGGAAGGTCTCATTCGAAATGCAATAAAAAGCAGACAGAAACTAGACATTTTTGATTATGAAAAACCAATAGGGATACAAATTTTCGGCGGGGATGAGGAAAGTCTTTCCCTGGCTGCTAAAATAGTAGATGTTACGAATCCTGATTTGCTCGATATCAATTTTGGCTGCCCTGTAAAAAAAGTAGCCTGCAAAGGTGCAGGTGCCGGGGTATTGAGAGACCTGTCTTTGATGGTACGACTTACTGAAGCAGTAGTTAAATCCACCTCTTTACCTGTTACTGTAAAAACCCGGCTTGGATGGGATGATCATACTAAAAATATTGAAGATGCTGCTGAAAGATTGCAGGACACTGGAATTAAAGCATTAAGTATTCACGGCCGTACCCGGACTCAAATGTATAAAGGCGAAGCTGATTGGACGCTTATTGGGAAAATCAAGAACAACCCCCGTATTCATATACCAATTTTTGGTAATGGCGATATTGATTCGCCTGAAAAAGCACTTGAATATAAAAACCGTTACGGAGTGGATGGTATCATGATTGGCCGTGCAGCCATCGGCCATCCATGGATATTTAACGAGATTAAACATTTCATCACTACAGGATTTCATCTTCCTCCACCCTCCATTGAACAACGTATAGAAGTATGCCGAAAACACCTCTTGCGTTCTTTCGATTGGAAAGGCCCCGTAGCTGGCATCAATGAAATGAGAAGGCATTATTCAAATTACCTGAAAGGACTTCCAAACATAAAAGAATACAGAAATAAACTGGTAACTCTCAAAACGGTGGAAGAAATTGATGATGTGCTGGAAGAGATCAGGTTCACTTATCGTGAATATGAGTTTGAAAAATCACCCATTGTTTTACAAAATTATCATGAGAAATGTGCTGTATAGAAATTATAATTTGTATTACTCACTTTTGATAGAAAAATTGATCATTTTTCAGAAAAGTTCTACTGAATAATCGCTGCATGCAAATTTCAATACGGGAAGCCACTACCAAAGACTACCCCTCCATTTATCTTCTTTTAAAAGAATTTTCAGCTTTCCAGCAAACGCCCGATAAAGTTACGATTACACCTGAGCGGATGATTGAAGAAAAAAATCTTTTTCATTGCCTGGTGGCGGTGAATCCTGAAGGTGTCATCATAGGTTTTGCTTCTTATTTTTTTGCCTTTTATTCATGGTCAGGGAAAGCCTTGTATCTGGATGATCTGTATGTATGCGCGGATTACAGAAGGCAGAAAATAGGCACACAACTGCTTCAGAAAGTATTACGGCTAGCCAAAGAGACAGGTTGTTGGAAAGTTCGCTGGCAGGTGTCAAAATGGAATGATCCGGCAATTTCGTTTTATAAAAAAATCGGGGCAGTAGTAGATGATGTAGAGATCAATTGCGATTTGCTGCTATGAAAAATGAAGCGATTCTAAATCACCTGAATGGTTATTTGATATCTATTGCTAATGGTGATACAGCAGATGGATACACACCAATCAGTTTTCCTTCTTCATCGATGAGATATTTGTAAAAATTCCATCCCGGCTGGTGATCATTCCATCCGTTTAATCCTTTATTGGTTAACCATTGAAACACTGCCTGCTGCGCATTCCCTTTGACTACCTGATTTTTTTTTGCAAGTGGGAAAGTGACCCCGTAATGTATTTTACAAAATGTCGCGATTACTGCATCATTGCCTTTTTCCTGATCTTTAAAATCATTGGCGGGGAAAGCTATTAATTCGAGTTTATCTTTATGCAATTCATATATCTGCTGTAATTCAGCATACTGAGGTGTATACCCACAATTGGAAGCCGTATTTATCAACATAAGTTTTTTCCCCTGATAAGATTTCAAATCAAGTGATGATCCGTTATTCAATTCTATGGAAAGATCATACAAAGACTTCGGTGGCAAAACACCATCAATATTCGAAGCAGTTTTTGATTTCTTTTTCCGAACCAGCTTTGTTAACCGCAAGATCAGCGGGTAAAGTACTCGTACAAATCTTTGTTTTATTGTCATATCATTTTTTTCTACCGGATCACTTTTTTAAATAACCCCAGTTTGCCTTTGAAAGGCGGATACTTTATTGCCGGATCAAACCAGGTAGGTGTTTTCATGATTGCTTTCTTATGTGAAAAGATTTCAAAACTATTTCTGCCATGGTAAGATCCCATTCCACTGTTGCCCCTGCCTCCAAATGGTAGATGGGGATTCGTTAAGTGCCAGCTGGCATTATTAACACAACCGCCCCCAAATGAAACTTCTTGTATCCAGGCATTCTCCCTTTTCCTGCTTGAAGTAAAAATATAAAATGCCAATGGATCCGGATGGAGGGAAATTACTGATCTGGCTTCATCCATTGTATCAAAAGCAATAACTGGTAAAATCGGGCCAAATATCTCCTCCTGCATAACGGGTGAGTTCAAAGAAACTTCATCCAGTATGGTAGGACTTAAGTATAACTTATCTAACTTGCTTTTTCCTCCATACACTACCTTCCCACAATTTAAATAACCCAGCAATCTATTAAAATGTTTCTGATCAATGATCTTGCCGAAGTTGTAACTGTCTGAAGGGTCTTCCGTAAAAAATTGTTCAACAGCGGATTTCAACTCACCAATAAATAGTTCTTTCACAGAACGATGTATCAACACATAATCAGGCGCTACACACATCTGGCCTGAATTTGAAAATTTGGTCATTCCTATTCTTCTGGCAGCTATGCGAATGTTGGCATCAGATTCAATAACACAGGGACTTTTACCCCCGAGTTCGAGTGTTACCGGTACCAGTTTTGCAGCCGCCAGCTGATAGATAATTCTGCCTACAGAAGTGCTACCTGTATAAAATACATGGTCGAAACGGAAGTTGTTCATTAAAGCCGGAATTACAACAGCCCCTTCTCCTTTTTCAAATAAGATGAACTCTGGTGAAAAAGTTTCACTGATGATCTTCTCCATCAATTTGGCGGTGGCAGCTGCAAATTCAGAGGCCTTTAAAAAAACGCAGTTGCCTGCAGCAATCGCACCAGCCATTGGCGTAAACAATAATTGCAGGGGGTAGTTCCATGGACTTATCACCATTACTATACCCAGAGGCTCCCTTATAATAAAACTGGATGATGGCAGGTTCACCAGGTTGGTAGGCACTCTTTCGGGCTCCATCCAGGTATGCAGGTTTTTAATCAACACGCTGATCTCTGAAAGCAGAAATCCCGTTTCAGTCACCCACGTTTCTTCAGGGCTTTTTTTCAGATCGGCATATAAAGCATCCTGGATCTCCCTTTCATATTTCAACACTGACTTCTTCAGGTTTAATAACTGCTGCCGCCGAAAAGATTTTGTTCTGGTTACACCGGAATTATAATAATTACGCATCCGTTGTAGCTTCTCCAGCATGTTATTTGCAACCATGTAATTGCTTTAAACACTGAAAATACCTGAAAATCCGGAGTTTAAGTTGTGCATTCCAAATGTCGAATTTAAACCCGCAATACTGGGCATTGTAATAGCAGATGCGGGAAATCGGTAGGAATCATTAATTTGATGAGTGAGCCTGACTTCTCACACTAAACTTTAAATTCAATGACCCACGAATATTTCATGCTACAGGCGATTAAGGAAGCTAGAAAAGCCTACGAGGCAGAAGAAGTGCCGGTCGGCGCCGTAATTGTAATGGGTGATAAAATCATTGCGCGGGGATATAACCAGGTAGAAAAACTGGTAGACCCTACTGCTCATGCAGAAATCCTCGCACTTACTTCTGCATATAATTTCTTAGGAAGCAAATACCTGCCTGAAGCGCATGTGTATGTAACCATCGAACCTTGTATGATGTGTGCAGGTGCATTATACTGGACAAAAATCGGGAAAGTAACTTATGGTGCCGAGGATGAAAAAAATGGTTATCGGAAATTTTGTAAATGCCCGCCATCCATTAACGGTCTTCATCTTGCACCCCTGCCATTTCATCCAAAAACAGAGGTATTCAAAGACGTTCTTAAAGAAGAGTGTGCAGAACTGATTAAAAGTTTCTTTAAACAAAAAAGGTAGGAAGAAATGGTAATTTTTTTCCTGCTATTAGTTTTCTTGTTTTTGTTTTTTAAAGCAATTTAATTTTACAATTGTAAATTTTCAGAGTTGATGGATAATAACCCGTGCTCCATGTCCCATGCCCAAAAAATACGAATTTGAAAAAATCAACTATTCGCCTTTACATTTGTTCTCCCTGAAAGGTATTTATTCAACATAAAATTTTAAAATATGGCTTTCACACTTCCTCCCCTTCCGTATCCACATGATGCATTAGAGCCACATATTGATACTGCCACAATGCAGATACACCATGGTAAGCATCACCAGGCATATGTAGACAACCTTAATAAAGCCATTGCCGGCACTCCCAATGAAAAAAAATCATTGGAAGAACTGGTTGCCGGTGCCGGTTCCATAGGTCCGGCAGTAAGGAATAATGGTGGCGGACATTGGAATCACAGTTTTTTCTGGGAAACCCTCGCTTCTAAAGCCGGTGGTCAGCCTTCAGGGAAATTGTCAGAAGCTATTAACAGTACATTTGGATCCTTTGATTCCTTTAAAGAAAAACTCAACAACGCTGGCATGACACGGTTTGGTTCCGGCTGGGCGTGGTTGATAGTCAAAAACGGCAACTTGGAGGTTACTTCGACGCCTAACCAGGATAATCCCCTGATGGATGTTGCTGAATCAAAAGGAACTCCCATTTTAGGTGTAGATGTATGGGAACACGCCTATTACCTCAAATACCAGAACAAGCGAGCTGATTATCTGAATGCATTCTGGAATACAGTTAACTGGCAAAAAGTAAATGACAGGTTCCAGGCTTCTTCGAAATAAAGTTACGCCTGCCCTTTTACGTTTGCTGTTTATTGTGTGTCCGCGGTTTGAATCATTTACAACATGAATTATTGAAAAATTAAATGTTGTTAAAGCAAATACACACGTAAGTAAATAGCTTTTCTGAAAAGTCCTGCAACGGTGATTGCAGATTATACGATGATGCAGATATTTCACCAATAAACAAATTCCAGGCAACACATCGTATCCTTTACCGCTGTTAAATAACGATATCACAAGAATGATGCAAGAGTATAGTTACACACAGCGTTTTTAATCTGACATCCCGGCATAATTGTAACTTATCTTTTTAATTCCTGATTATGTATACACTGCTAAGGTTTATTTCATTTATTATGATCAGTTTTTTAGTTAGCTGTTCCGGTGAATCCAAACAAGTGCTCATTATGGCGAGCGGTACTATTAAAGTCGTAGAAAATACCATCACACTTGAACCCGGAACAAGGCATAATGAAGAAAAAATTACAGTTGATGGTAATAAATTAAGTGTAGTGAGTCCGGAGGGTACAAAAGAAATTAGTATTAATGAAGGGAAAGGATTTTACCTGATGAACCTGAAGACTGATACCGTAGTAGGAAGTTATCAGCGTATCGGAGAAGATACCGGTAATGAAAAAATTACGCTGGAAGACCTCCGAAACCGGATCGACAGTTTAATGCAGCTAACGAAAGGGGCTAACGTTAATAAGGAAAAAAGAAATTTCTTTATCCCACCTTACCAGATTACCAAGATCAGTGATAATATAAATGCAGAAGTAGTTGGCCCCTACCTGAAAATGCCACAATCTTTCAAGGCAGGTAAGGATTATGAAATGTATAAATTTTATACTAATAAAGAAATGTATGATATCATCAGTAAGCTAAGGCCCATGGTAGGAGATACGCTCAAATAATCACAGAATCATCTGATTTGGTCTGAGGCTCTGAACTTCCAGGCTCAAAATTTCTTTTTTGAATCTTACATTTTAATTGTTCATGGTACCGGATCATATCCCTCCCCGCCCCATGGATGGCATTTTCCGATTCTTTTAATGGTAAGCCAGATTCCTTTGAAGGCGCCATATTTTTTGAAAGCTTCCAAAGAATACGTTGAACAGGTTGGTATAAACCGGCATTTAGGTCCCAGAACGGGAGAAATAATCCATTGATATATTTTGATGACTGCAATAAAGGGAAGACTAAGTATTTGCAGAATTATTTTCATTGGTGAGTTCTGTTAACTTTTGTAAAGCTGCCTTTATCTTTTCTTTCACTACCACGAAATCAGCAAATTCTTTTCCCGTATAGACGAAAAAAAGTAGGAGATGCTTTTGCTTTTTCAGGACTGTCTCCTTGATTTCTCCAAGTTGTAACCGGTAAGCTTCCCGCATTAAACGTTTAACCCTGTTCCTGTCAACTGCCTTCTTAAAATTCCTTGTACTTGCAGTGAAACCAGCCTTAACCGATTGTTGTCCGGGGAGGAAAAGATAATGTACCCGAATAGGAAATATCAAAAATGAATGTCCGCTTGTAAATAACAGGTCAATTAATTTTCTGCTTTTGACCCTTTCCTCCTTTCCAAGCGTATATTTCTTTTTCGTATCTGTATTTTGATGAATATACATAAACAAAATTAGCCCCGGTTGGGGCTAATACATAAGGAGATTACTATTTTGGTCGGAAAAATTATTTAAGCTTGCTCTCGTCGGAAACAGAAAGTTTTTTTCTACCTTTTCTTCTTCTGGAAGACAGTACTGCCCTGCCGTTGGCAGTTTCCATACGTTTACGAAATCCGTGAACACTTTTACGACGACGTCTGTGAGGCTGAAAAGTCCGTTTCATTTTCTTACTTTTTTTGAGATCCTTAAGTTTTGAAACCTACTAAACCGGTCATCAAAACGGTAAAAGGGATTGCAAAGTTAAGGCATATCAGTGCTTCTTCCAACTGAAAAAATCAAAATCTGCCAATAATTTGTCGTAGGCGGGTCAACCTCAAAAAGACAAAGAAATTGAGTTTATTTCTTCTCCAAAAAAAATAGTGGCATGTTGGTCAAAATCTTCTGTTGAATCTGTTGTATAAAATACTCGCTTTCCGTTACGACTGCATTTACTATTTATTTCCGGATGTCGTCCGAGGTAATCCGCCAGGCTGTCGGCAATAACATCACCTTGCGATAATAATTTGATACCTGCAGGTAAATAGTGCTTGATTTTATCTGTTAAAAGCGGATAATGAGTGCATGCTAATAGTAATGTGTCTATATCCCGTGATTGTTCCAGCAGATGATGAAGATTTTTTTGAATGAAATAATCTGCGCCACCAGCCTGAAATTCATTGTGTTCCACCAAGGGTACCCACATTGGGCACGCCTCCTGGAAAACACACAAACCCGGAAAAAATTTTTCGATTTCCAGTGGGTAGGAATTAGATTGAACCGTACCAGCAGTGGCAAGTATACCAACATGCTTCGTTTTGGAATATCTCCCAATTACCTCCGCCGTGGGCCTTATTATGCCAAGCACTCTTTTCCCGGGATCAAGGACAGGAAGATCCTGTTGTTGAATGGTACGCAATGCTTTTGCAGAGGCGGTATTACACGCCAGTATCACCAGATCACAGCCTTCCTGAAAAAACCAGTTCACACATTCAAGGGTGTATCTATAAACGGTTTCATAGGAACGGCTGCCATAAGGGGCCCTGGCATTGTCTCCCAGATAGATATAGTCGTATTCCGGGAGTTTGTTCAATATTTCCCTCAGAATAGTAAGCCCGCCATATCCTGAATCAAAAATTCCTATTGGCTTTGGGCTATTCATGCGCAAAAATAACGGATTGTGAAATACTTAAAGAACACCGCCAATATTGAGGAATAAACATGAAAAAGCCGCTCCCCGAGCGGCTTTACAATAAGTAAGTGCAATTTATTAATTTCGGACAGGTGGTCTTTGTACAGGAGGATTGGTTGTTCCGGCAGGCGGAAGTTTGATATTTAATTTCTTAGCCACCAAAGGAAGTATGTCATCCCCGGGAGGAGCTACCAGTAAGGCTTCGCGCTCTAAAACATATGCATAGCCATTTTCTTTAGCAATAGCCTGAATGGTTTCCAAAGCTCTTTTCTGGATAGGAGCAACTAGTCTATTACGTTCTTGTTCAAGAAGTCCTTGAATTCTCTGATCTTCAGTTGTCAATTCCTGATAAGCTTTCTGAAGATCCGTCCTTTTAACATCCTTTACAGCGGACGAAAATTTAGCAGAATCCCTATTAAAGGTTTCAATTGCTTTATTCAGGGCATCTTCCTTTTCTTTAGCCAGTTGGTATAAATCTGCATTAAATTTTCTCAGATTTGAATCAGCTTTTTGAGTTTCAGGCATTACGCTTATTAAATCCTGAGTACTGATATATCCGATCTTTTGGCCGATTGCGTGACTGCCACAAATAATAAGTCCAAGTGATAATGTTACCAGGGTGAAAATCTTTTTCATTCGTGTTGTTTTTGTTTTTACGCCCAACAGGTCGCTTATCCTGGCGTCCGGGGTCTTTGTATGAATAAGTTGAAATTTAAGGCTGAGAGGTTGTCGAATAGTTGAGCTTTAGCTTTTATTTAACACCCAATTCTTTCAAAACATCTTCACTACGGTCCAGTTTTGGGTCGGCAAAGATAATAGTAATTCCTTCACTTTTATCTAAAATAAAATCGTATTGCCGGTTAACCGCGATCTTCTGAATGGCAGTATAAACCCTGTCTTGTACCGGCTTTACCAATTCCTGTCTTTTCTTAAAAAGATCACCTTCAAATCCAAAACGGCGGCGCTGAAGATCGCGTAACTCTTTTTCGCGAAGGAATAATTCATTCTCTCTTTTTTTCTTTAGTTCATCGCTCAACATTACTTGTTCTGCTTCGAAATTTTTATACATTTTATCGAGTGCCGTTTGCTTATCATCGATATCCTTTTGCCATTGCTCACTAAACTGGTCAAGTTTTTTTTGGGCTTCCTTATACTCAGGCATTCTGTCAAGAATGTATTTTGAGTCAACGATTGCATAACGCTGTGACATGGCAGCAAAAACGAGTACCAGGGTGCTTAGCGCTAATGCCAGAATTTTTTTCATACTTATAAATTATAATAGTGATTGGTTATTATTCCGGTTCGAATCCAAGCATGAATGTAAACCGACTTGCATCACGCAGTTTGGTTCCGGATTTCAACCTGTCAAATCCTACACCGTAATCGAATCCAAGTAATCCAAACATAGGAAGGAAAAAACGCATCCCTACTCCCGCGCTTCTACGCAGTCTGAAGGGATTGTAATCCTTATAATTGTACCATCCGTTTGCTGCTTCAAACCATGCCATTCCATAAATCGTGCTACTTGGATTGGTAGTGAATGGATAGCGGAGCTCCAGCGAATACTTGTTGAACATCGTGAAAAACCGACTGGCATTCTGCTGATCAGGATTTACTTTAGGATCTGAATTTTCATATACCGGATAACCGCGGTGTGCAATAATATCATACCCTAAAATAAAATTGCCATTTGCCAGTCCTGCATCTCCTACCTGGAATCGCTCAAAGGGAGAATAATCAAGATTTTTATTATACTTCCCGATGAAACCATATTTAGCCGCTGCTCTTAATACAAATTGCCTGGTTTTGTCCTTTCCACCCCCTTTCCCGATAGGAATGAACCATTCTGCATTGAAACGCCACTTGTGGTATTCCGGTAGTTTATAACTGTCTTTATTATTTATATTTCCATTGATAAGAGAATAGGGCGGAGTAAACTGACCGCTGAGTAAAAAGTTCGAACCACTTGTAGGAAATATCGGATTTGGCCCTGCTGAATTTCTATTAAGAGCCACTTTCAGGCTAAAATTATTAGAAGTGCCATTTCGGAAATCTTGTGTAAAAAGAGGATAATTAATCAGCTTGTACTGGGTATAGTTCAAAGCATATACGAGCGTAAAATAATCATCCGGCCAACGCAATTGCTTACCGAGTGAAATAGTAGCTCCAAAGTTTTTCAACCTGTTGGTATCACTAAAGAAATATCGTCCACTCCGGTCAATGCCTCCCGTACGAAATACACTTTTATATAAACTAAGTGTCAGCGAATTTCTTTTTTTACCTCCAAGCCAAGGCTCGGTGAAGGAAAAATTATAGGATTGGAAAGCACGCCCGTTAGACTGAATGCGTAAACTAAGTTTTTGTCCATCCCCCGTTGGTAACGGATCCCATGCTTTTTTGTTCCAGATATTCTTGACAGAAAAATTATTGAATGATACTCCCAGTGTTCCGGTAAGACCGATTCCTCCGCCCCACCCGGCAGATAATTCCAATTGATCTGAAGATTTTTCTTCCACTGTGTAATGCATATCCACTGTTCCATCTTCCGGGTTTGGAACAGGATTGATTCCGATTTTTTCCTGGTCAAAATAACCAAGTTGTGCAATTTCCCGATTCGAACGAATCAAATCACTCCTACTGAATTTTTCTCCGGGCAAGGTTCGCAGTTCGCGCCGGATTACGTATTCTTTTGTCTTTTCATTGCCTGCAATCGTTACATTTTTTATAGTTGCCTGCGGGCCTTCCACAATTCTGATCTCGAAATCAATAGTATCATTATAAACAGCAGTTTCAACCGGTTCAATCCGGAAGAATAAATAACCGTCATCCTGGTACAGTCCGCTGATGTCTCCTCCTTCCTGGGTCAATTGCTTTCCGAGTTTCTGATTCAGTGTTTCAATGTTGTACACATCCCCTCTACGTATACCCAGCAAATAATTTAATAATGAATCAGAATATTTGGTATTGCCTTTCCAGATGATGTCACCAAAATAATAACGGCTCCCTTCTTTCATTTTCAAATCAATATTCAAATTCCCCTTTCTGGTATAATATTGCGTATCTGCATCAATCACTGCATCACGATAGCCTAGTGAGTTGTAATATTCCAGTACTTTTTCTTTATCATCTTCGTACTTTTTCTGGTTGAATTTAGCAGAGCTGAAAAGTTTGAATCGGAAATAAGGATCAAGATATTCTTTTGTTTTGCTGAAGGAAAGAAAGCCTGCACCGTTGACATATTCTTTGAAAGTCATCTTTCTATTAATGCCATAGGCACCAACTTCTTCGAGCGGTTGCAAAGAAATACGGGTCATTTCTTTCGTGCCCTTCAATTTCTTTTTCAGTTTTAATTCACTGACCCGCTCATTTCCATAAAAATTAACCTGGTTTATGCGAACTTTTCCACCTTTTTCCACAAAAAAAGTAAGCAATGATGAATTCACCAGCTTCGGATCTTTGTCTTCAATAATTCTGACCGATGCGCTTTGAAACCCTTTTTCCGTATAGTATTTCTGGATAGCTTCCACCGCATTTCGTTTCACGTTTTCCGTGACAACCCTTCCTTTGATCAACCCTGTTTTTCCCTGTAATTCCTCTGCTTCTGACTTCCTGATACCTTTAAAAGAAAAATTTGACAAACGCGGCATTTCGCTCACATTGATCTCAATAAACAGATTCGTTCCTTCGAGTTTTGTATAGAAAACCTGAATGTTCTCAAATAAATTTTGCTTCCATAAATTGTTGATTGCCTTGCTGAAATTATCGCCACCCGGGATTACAATTTTATCGCCCACGGTCAGCCCTGAAATAGAAAGCAACAATTGTTCATCCAGGTATTTTGTACCGGAAATCTTGATCCCTGCAATCGTATATTCTTTTGCTACGGTAGATGTGGAAAGGTTTATAAGTTCCGGATCTATGGATGTGGGAAGAGTATCTGTTTTTTGCTGCGCATTGACCAGGCCCGCAATCAAAAGAGAAAATAACAGTAAATAGAAAGGGGTAAAATTGCGATGCATTCCAGGATTTTTATAAATGAGCAAATTAGATTGATTTGATACAAGTATATGTTAAACTCCCCCCAAAAACGGGGCAGGAAAAGGGCTCTATCAGGAGGCAGGGATCACTTTATCAGTTATGACCTGATCACTGGTTTTACCGAAACGACGTTCGCGTTTCTGGAAATCAAGAATTGCTTCATACAGTTTTTCCTTTCTGAAATCCGGCCATTGAACATTTGTGAAATATAATTCTGTATAAGCAAGCTGATATAAGAGAAAATTACTGATACGGAATTCGCCGCTGGTGCGGATCATTAATTCCGGATCCGGAAATTTATCAGTGCACAGATAATGTTGTAAGGTATCCTGCGTGATTGCATCTGCTGAGAACTTTCCCTGCTGCACGTCTTTGGCAATCCCCTTTACTGCCTGTACCAGTTCCCACCTGCTGCTGTAACTCAGCGCCATTATTAAATTTAACCCGGTATTTCTACTTGTTATTTCCAGAGATTCATTCAGTTCTTTCTGTGCATATTCAGGTAACATCTTACTATCACCGATCATGTGTAACCTGATATTATTTTTATTAAGCGTTCCGGTCTCATTCCGGATTGTTTCTACCAGCAGTTCCATCAATCCCGATACTTCATCTTCCGGCCTGTCCCAATTCTCTGTTGAAAAGGCATATAAGGTTAAATATTCGATTCCGATTTCAGCACATCCCTCTACAATATTCCTTACGCTTTCCACGCCATGAAAATGTCCATATAAACGATCATGACCTTTTTCCTTTGCCCAGCGTCCATTGCCATCCATAATAATGGCAATATGCCTGGGTAATCGCTTCAAATCAATCTGGCTTTTCAGGCTTTCCATACCATTTTTTAAAGGGCACGAAGGTAAAAATTAAAGTTGAATGAAGACAGGAAGAGCGAATAGATTACAGACTTCTAATACCTAATCAGCCGTTGGACAACGGTAAGAGGTAAGATTGAAAGACAATATAAGGGAGGCGATAACGTATTGATCTCTTTGCTTCGGAAATCCTCTTTGTCTTCCTTCGGCGCCAATAATATCACCTGTTTCATAGGAACGATCCTGAAGACGTTGTGCTACTGAAGGCGTTCCATCGGGTAAGGCAGGAAATTTGTCGGCACCTACGAAGGTTTTACTTACATCATCGAGATAATCAGTATTAGTAAACCGATGAATCACCTCAAAACCAACATTCATCTGGTTATTGATGGCATATTTAACCCCAACACCAAAGGGCATACAGAAAGCCATGGTGTTGTAGGGTTTGCGATCAGGATAGGCTACTGTTCCCTGACCCTCGGTACCCAATGGCCGAAGGAAAACTTTTTGATTTTCCAGGAATGCAAAAGGGTCATAACTAAATACCCCCAAACCGAGTGTAACATAGGGGGTAAATCGATGATATGGATCTCCCGGAATAAACTGGAAAAAATTAAAATCACCTTGCAGTGCCAGTTCAAAAATATTAGAATTGAAACTTAGGTTCCTTCTCTGCTGGTATTCATTGTCCGTATTGTAAAGATCTGAATAACCAACTCTTGCATATTGTGCTCCTACACGCAGCCCAATATAATTACCAAATTGTTTGCGAAAGAAAACACCAACGGCCATTTTGGGTCTGTTCAGTTTAGCACGGGTGTTTAGATCTCCAAAATAATGAGCTCCCCCCAAAGTCACCCCAAACTCACCCTGTTGAACCATACTTTCATATTGTGCCTTCAGTGAGGTATAAGAAAAACAGCCAATTAACAGGAGGTATGCAATCTTCTTCATATTTGCAAGATAATAAAGTAATCAGATTTGTTATACTGAACGCAATAGTGAGTATTAACTTTCATATAAAAAGTTAATTCCTGGTGTCAAGTCCCCACGACAATTTACTACGAAGGGTCTGCAGGAAATTATTCTCGTTTAAACGTACCAGGCTGACAGTAAAACTTTCATTTCTTACAGCCAGCTGGATTTTTTTATCTACTATCTCCTTTCTTGAATCCAGCGCACATATGAAATTTTCTGTTCGCCCTTCTACCTCAAACGATATAATGTTATTATCGGGCACTACGATGGGTCTTACATTCAAATTATGAGGAGCAACCGGAGTAATTACAAAACTACCTGATTCCGGAAAAACAACCGGACCGTTACAACTAAGTGAATAACCGGTAGAACCGGTAGGAGTGGAAACAATAACTCCATCAGCCCAATAAGTATTCAAAAATTCACCGTTCAGATAGGTGTGAATCTTAATCATGGGGGAAGTATCGGTCTTGTGAATGGCAAATTCATTCAGGCCATAAGGTTTACCGTTGAAAAGGGGTTTGTTTGCATCAAGGTGAATCAGAGAACGTGTATCTACCACATAAGTCCGGTCAACAAGGGCCTTTACAGCGGTTTGCAATTCATCCCGTCCAATGCTGGCCAAAAAACCCAGTCTTCCGAAATTGATACCTAATACCGGTATATTCTTATCATCAATCAATGTAACCGTATCCAGGAGCGTTCCATCTCCTCCGAGACTAATTAGAAAATCAATGGTATCATCCAATTCATCAGAATTATGGAATACAGATACATTTTTTGTGAATTTGAAATTCTGTTTTACAACTTCATAAAAAGGCTGAAATACTACCGGCTCTATATTTTGTTTCTCCAATTCATCAAATAAATGCTGTACATCCGCATGTTGGTCGACGTCGATGACCCGACTATAGATCGCTATTTTCATGTATGTATATTAATCCGGGAAGCCTTTTTGGATTCCTTCTAGAAATCATTTTTAACGTGTAAAAATAATCCCTTTTGACCCAACTGGTTGAAACTGTAATCAAAGCGAAGGATAAAATCGTAATAGGTTAAAACATCTACACCAAATCCTCCCGTATATAACATACGGTTGGCCAGAGAATTTCCCCGGGAATTTGGATTATGGGAGTATCCGATATCAGAAAACGTTCTTGCATATATTTTGAAAGGAATTTGAGCATGGGTTTTGGATCGTAAAAAGGTTGGGATCGTAAAACGAAATAATTCTCTGCGCAAACTATTACGGACCATGAAAGCAGCCACCCCATCCACTACATATTTTTCAAGTCCCCGCAGGTAAAAATCGCCATATCCAAATAAACGCTGGTTAATGTATGGCTGTTCAAAGGGGACCCGTAACACTCCAAATCCCTGCCAGGTGAAGAAATTTTTCTTGCCTAGCTGCCAACCCCGGGTAATTTTACCCCCCAGATGCCACATATCCATATCCTTATTCATCCCTCTTCTCATCAGGTTTATTTCCCCCATCCAACCGGTAAGTGGAAAAGGGAGATAATCAACATTTATGTACTTTAATGCATATTCAATCTCAGGATATGCTGATCTTGATTTCCCGGAACCAAAATATTTGGGGTTCAACAAAACTACCGTAGAGTCAACCTGCTGATGATTAAATCCCACCCTTACGGCATGAAATGTTCGCAAACCGGGACGATAGGTATATTCAAGGTTGGCATTCCATCTTTTTATATTGGATAAAGAATCAATAAAACTTTGCTGATTTCCTATAGTTGCATAATTAACTTCTTTGTTGGTTGAATAAGAAAACCCGATCCGATATCCATGTTTGAGGGTTTGGTCAGCATAAGGCTGATCATATTGAAACTGTATCTGTTTCGTATATCCCGTGATCAGCCACATCCGCAGTTTATCATTCCTTCCGGTGAAATTGTAGTAGGTGAATTTGAATCCGTAATTCAATCGATCAATGCCGAATCCCTGTTTAGCCCACTCCGAATAATTCCGGTCGACTGCTTTCAGATGAGGTAAAGGGAAAATGTACCAGCGTTCTTTTACAGTAATAATAATATCTACCAGGGGTCCCCTGAATGATTTTAATGCCACCACCACTTCATTGAATAAAGTGGTATTCATTAATTGTCTTCTGGCGATCTCAAAACCTTCAACAAGTTTGGTAAGATTGATGGAATCGCCTGACTGGAAAGGTAATTCCCGGGTAATAATATAAGGTTTGGTTCTTTTATTTCCTTCGACCAGAATTTCTGCGATTACAAAGGAAGCTGAAGAATTGATTGATGAATTTCCATTCTCCGGTGATTTCAACGAAGAGTGCTGTGATGTATCATAACCAACAGGTTGCGCATGCAGGCTCCCTGCACAGCAAAGCAATATAACAAACCCGTATATCTTGATACCCACATTCATAATTTCACTAAAAACAGAGTATTGCTTGCTGGTGATCCGGTGAAGAAATTTTTGCTTGATCAGATGTTCAGATAATTCATGAGGTGATCATAATTATCTTTTAATTCGTTCTCATACAATTCTTCACCAAAATAATATTTAACCTGATAATCGTATCGCTGAAAAGTAGCGATAATGTCGGAAATTTCGAATTTATTGATCTTTAAGGTAACAAGGAAGGAGTCAGTGTTGGTATCCCAATAAGTATTTAATTGGGTAATCTGTGCGTCGTTCGTTTCAACTAGTTTGCTGATTTCTGCAAATGAAAAATTTCTTTGTTCCATTTCCAGTACTATCAAACCTCCAGGCTCACTTGCTCCCGAGATTTTACCAAGCTGCTTCAACAAATCTATTGCAGTAATCACACCCACGAATTCAGATTCTTTATCAATTACCGGAACGATGCTCAGATTGTAATCATTTACAGTTTGTATAGATTCAATAAAATGGGTATTAGCCTGTACCGATACACGAGAAAAATGATTACTGATGGATGCAAGTGTACTGGAATCGTCGAGATTGATCAGGTCTTCTTCAAAAACGAGGCCCATATACTTATCCTCTTCAACCACCGGCAACTGTTTTACATGAAATTCAGACATGAGGTCCAATACCTGAAGCACAGGATCTTTAAGGTTTAAAGTTGGTATAGAGCCTGATATCAATTCTTTGTTTAACACGTATAGGGGTTTATGCTTTAATTCACCTGATCACACTTCAATTATTTTACCTAGGATATTCACAGCGCACTCAGCGGCTGTATTGCCAGATATATACGGGGAATGTCCAGGTTTAGACGTCAATTTTCAGGCTACCGCTGCAGGTTCACTGAGTTTTGTCAAAAATTTGTGCAGTATCCTGTTGAATTCTGCCGGAACTTCCATCATTGGTGCATGTCCGCATTTGTCAACAAAGTGTAATTCACTATTCGGGATCAACTGATGAAATTCGCGGCCAACAAAAGGTGGGGTAATAGTATCATTATTTCCCCATACTAATAACGTAGTTTGCTTGATTTGATTGAGTTCTTCTCCTAAATTATTTCTAATGGCACTTTTTGCCAGCGCAATGATTTTGATCGCTTTAATACGGTTATTTACGATTTCATAAACTTCGTCTACCAGTTCTTTACTGGCGGTACTGGGTTCAAAGAAAGTCAACTCAGTCTTTTTTCGGATATAATCATAATCTCCCCTTTTGGGGTAAGTATCACCCATCCCGTTTTCAAATAATCCCGAGCTGCCGGTAAGTATAAGTGATTTGATTCTTTCCGGATGTTTTAAGGTATGCAGGAGTGCTACATGGCCACCAAGTGAATTACCTAATAAGTTAATATTCCTATAATCCCGATATTCAATAAACTTATGTACAAACTTTGCCAGTCCTCCGACACTTGTATGTAACAGGTCGAGTTCAAACAATGGAAGAATGGGTACTACCACTTTATTGTGGTGACTGAAGTATTCAATCAGGTCTTTGAAGTTACTCAATGCCCCAAATAATCCATGTAGCAGCATCAAAGGTTCACCTTCTCCAACTTCGATAAACTTGAACTTATCTGCTTGTTTGATCTGGTAATTCATTGGTTAGTTGGTTCAGTTGAAATAATCCCTTAGCTAAAATAATTGTTTTGGCTCAAACTGAAACGCCTCATAAAGCTAAGATTTACAATTATAACGCTGATATGCTTTCCGCCGACATACAGAACGTAAAGAATATTTATTTAAAAGCTGTTTAAGGGAATCATTTACTTCTGATTCCCGTACACTGGCATAAGCATTAATCTCTCAATCCGTAAGCTTATCAAAGAATGTTGTCAATTGTAAAAAAAGATTCTTAAAAACCGGTATGAGTACTCCCAATTTTTCTATCATGTAGGGACCCCAGGGAGCTATAAAATGATAGGTGACCGAAGATGTGATTGTTTCATTACTGATAAGCCTGATTTTTATTGCATAAAAGAGAAGGATACTTACAATAAATGTATAAATGATAAGGTATAAAAGTATTCCACCGATCTTGTTTACCATTCCGAGTGACAATGCTTGCGTAGCGGATTCCAGCATCCGGGCAGCAATTCGCACAATCATAATAACTGCCAGAAAAACAAGTAAGAAAGAAATAAAAGGCAGCCACCGGGCTGTTAGGTTTGTAGTCTGATCCAGATACCCTGCCACCAACACCGACAGTTTCATGGCTGCTGCTATCCCAACAATAAAAGCAATGATCGAAAATACCGCAACGATCAATCCGCGTCGAAGACCTTTAAAGATTGCAACAAGGACCAATACTCCATAAATGAGATCGATCATCATGCGCTGTTTTTCATGGACTTATTTTTTACTTAATAACTCCTTTACGATGGCACTGATTGTTTTTCCGTCTGCCTGACCTGATAATTGTTTATTTGCAATACCCATTACTTTACCCATTTCCGCAGGTGAATTTGCACCTGATTGCGCAATGATGGTTTCTATTTGTTGGCGTATTTGCTCCTGAGTGAGTTGTTGCGGCAAAAACCTTTCAATGATTGAAATTTCTTCCTGTTCAATATCTGCCAGTTCTTTACGATTTTGTTGTTGAAATATTTCGAGCGAATCTTTCCTTTGTTTTACCATTTTCTGCAAAAGTTTCAATTCGTCGCTTTCACTAATCTCGCCCTTTGCGCCTTCAGCGGTTTTTGCAATAATGATGGCTGCCTTAATAGCACGAAGACTCCTGACGTTTTTTTCATCCTTAGCGAGCATAGCCGTTTTCAATTCAGCCATAATTTTTTGTTCGAGGTTCATATATAGCAACTGAATTTAAATCTTGTTTTCTTTTATTTGATTTTCACGAAAACCTGCATAGAAATCACGGGCAAATTGCTTCATTTTTTCAACCAGGTCATCCTGATGTGTGGCTCTTCCATAGGTATCGGCCATTGTGATCAGGGTCTGGTAATAAAAATCAGTCATTTCATCAACCATCATTTCCTTGGTCCATAAATCAACCCGTAAAGCTGTTTTATCCTCCCCATCCCAAAAAGCCAGCATCATTCCCTTTGCCTTACGGTCTGTATCCGCAGTGCTTTCTGATGCCTTCCAGGTGATATTTTCCGGTATGCGGTCATTATCAAGTTGTACATCTATTGTAATAGTTGACTTCATTGGTTTACTCTTTTGTGATGGTCCTAAACGCAAAAGTAAAGCATTCGCAGAAGCCTTCGGCAGACAGACAGTCAACGGTCAGTAGTCAGCATTTTCTTCGAATACTTTAATTAAAAAAATTTTATTAAACCAACCATTGATAGAATCTTCTTCGGAAAATACCGTGTTCGAAAATCAGGTAGTAACCCTTTGCAATCCCTTTAACGTATAGTTATTTTTGAGATAATCCGATTAAGATTTAAATCTGTACCTATGAAAAAGTATTACAAAAAAGTGCGCATCTGTGTTATGGTGTATTTGTTGCTGATGCACTTTTCCAAATATACAATCGCACAGTGTGTTTGTTCTGATGGTAGTGCGCCTAAAACCGTTTCGTATACACTCACCGGAAATATTTCTCCAAGCGTTGACTCCACTATATTCAAGTTTCCGCAGTTTGACCCCAACGCCGGTGTGTTACTATGCGTTAATGCAAAAGCATATGTTACCAGTGTAATCAGGATGAGGCTTGAGAATGATGAATCCTTTGATGTGAGCAATTACCGAATCCGATACAACCGCAATGATAATCTTACTGGTCCCGGTGTAAATCCTCCGGTATGGGGAATACTTGATAAAACCTATGGACCTTATGCCCTCACCGCTACCGATGGATTTTATTTCAGTGGAACAGATTTCATTTCCATCGGACCTGATACCGTTTATAAAGACAAGCTTTTTGAAACCACAACTTCCAACGTTGTGCCCTATCTGGGTGGTGACAGTATTTTTTTTACTTATAAAGTGACCGGTGTAACAGATGTCACCGGCAGCAGTAACTATATATTTTCTATTCGTGCAAATGACAAAATAGAATTTTTCATGACTTATTCTTATTGTAAAACAGGTTTGCTGCCCCTGGGCTTCAAAGAATTTTATGCTTCCAGAAAAGACAGATCAACTGTTTTGCTTAACTGGACAGCAGAAAATGAAACACAATCCAATCTTTATGAAATCGAATACAGTACAAACGGACTCCGGTTCGAAACCATTGGACGCAAATCAGCTGCCGCTGTTAATGGTATTGCAGCAAAATACGAGTATCAACATCACTTTGATAAAGCTATTGGTGGAAAAATATACTATCGGATCAAACAATCAGAACAATCAGGCAAGTTGATGTATTCCCCAGTGAGATCAGTGAATATGGAGGATGCGAAAACAAGTAATTTCTCTGTGTACCCCAATCCAAGCTCTCAGAAAGTTACCATGCTGTTCGACAATCTCCCTGATGGAAATTACACCGTTCAGGTAAGAAATCTTTCCGGCCAGCTTCTGTTTTCTAAAAACACTGCTATTAAAGCCAGCAATGTGATCAGCTTTGCTTTACCCGATAATTCGCCTTCCGGCATGTATCACCTGCAGGCAAGAGAATCCAATTCTGGTAAAATTTATACCGGTAAATTATTAATACAACACTAAACTGTAATAAACAACCCGGGAAACCCTTCCTGTAAGCCTTTTTTGATTATCGGCTGACTTCATTACTTTTGCTGGATGTACAAGTTAGAGGACATGGAATACAATACAACACGGAATCATCTTATCATGCGTGAGTATGGCAGGCATATTCAGAAGATGATTGAATACCTTCTCACTATCGAGGATAAGGAGACCAGGCAAAGGAACGCCTATGCCGTGATAGAACTTATGGGATTTCTTAATCCTCATCTGAAAAATGTGGAGGATTTCCGGCATAAATTATGGGATCATCTGTTTCTCATCTCAGATTTTAAACTGGATGTAGAATCACCTTATCCGATCCCTACAAGAGAAACACTTAAAGCCAAACCAAAACCACTCCCTTACCCGAAGCGTTACCCTAAATTTTCTCATCTCGGAAAAAACCTGGAATTGGTGATCAATAAAGCCCTCAAGGAAGAAAATCCTGAGAAAAAACAAGGCTTTGCAAATGCCGTGGCTTATTATATGAAACTTGCATACAGTAACTGGCATAAGGAAACGGTACATGATGATGCAATCCAAAGTGAACTGACAAACATAACAGACGGGCAGTTGGAGTTTACCAATACACCCTATGTCAGAAGTCCGCGGGCCAGTGATGGTGTTCGCAACGACAGGGGGCCCGGAGGATATGGTGACTACCGTAACAAACGCAACCAAAAATTTCAACCCAGAGGTAGAAATGATAACCGGAACGATAATAGGAACGATAATAGGAACGATAATAGGAACGATAATCGTAATGATCGTAATCCCGGAGGTAAGTTTAATAAAAAACTTTTTAAATAAATTATCTGATCAACTTCTTCAACCCCGATTGCTTGTAGCATCGGGGTTTTACATTTGGAATCGCTGAGAACACCTATTAGGAAA
>Ga0180121_10000217_pt1 | contig 22803 bp, 20 predicted proteins | sample AntDrymUQ5402106_2_FD_129676 | JGI IMG/M metagenome (GOLD analysis project Ga0180121, IMG submission 129676) | Polar desert sand microbial communities from Dry Valleys, Antarctica - metaG UQ540 (21.06) (version 2) (version 2) | ecosystem: Environmental > Terrestrial > Soil > Desert | place...
AAAAAAATATTTTCTTTTCCGGTCAGCTCTTGATGAAACCCTGTTCCAACTTCAAGAAGGCTTGCCACCCTTCCTTTTATCTTTACACTTCCTGTTGACGGAGCAGTAACTCTGGACAAAATTTTCAACAGTGTGGATTTCCCCGCGCCGTTTTTGCCTATGATTCCCAGCACTTCACCTCCCTTAACTTCAAAATTAATATCCTTGAGTGCCCATACATATTGACCATTGCTGTTTAAAGCACGATTATTCAACTCTCCAATTTTATTATCAGGATTTCCCCTTTTCATAATCTTGGACCAAAACAGGTTGATGTCCTGTGCTATTGTCTTTGAGGAAACTGTGCCGAGCCGGTAAAGCTTCGATACACCTTCAACTTTTAGTATAGTATTCAATTATCTAAAGTAATGCCCAGGTTAAAATTATAACTAAACCAAAATGTCTGCTTTTAACTTTGCTAACATTTCCTGTGTAATTCGGGAGATACCAAGTGTCCCCTTGAAGAATTTAAAATTTGACTCTCTCAGTGTCCGGATATTCTAAGAAAATTTATTCACAAATCACAACCCTGTGCATATAAATTTTTGTAATGCAAAACCTCCTGCTCGTTCTCTAAATTAATTTTACCTGAATAAGACCTTTCTCTGATAATTTTTCAGCTGCCCTTATCAAAGTGTCAAAATGTATTTTACTCCTTTTTGCAATCTCTATCATGTCATTACTTCCGTCAGCAAGATTTAGAATCCACATCATTGCATTAACATAATCGGTTGTATCTTTTTGTGAACCAAGTGTCGGATACAGATCTCTTTTTCCTAGCTGAGGCTCACAAAAGGGAAGTTTATTTTCATATACAAAATTATTTTCTATAAGGTGGATTATTTCAAGATATTTTTGCACTGACTTTTCCATGGCTTCAAATGAAATAAATTTTTTATTATCGGCTGAAGTATGATATTCCTTATACTTACCGTAGCGGGTTCTCATCAATGAACCGACAGGTAAATTAAATCCAGGTGAACAATACTGTCTCTCATCGCTCCCTGTCGGAAAAAAATCTTCCAATATGAAATCTTTTTCAGTTTGGTTAAGGACGAGTTCTGCTGCTCTATCGGCAAGAGAATTTCCACGTCTGCTTTTTTTATAGGTAAACTTTCCTGAATCTCCAATACATGTAAGGACATAACCGGCTGCAAGCTTTTCTTTAAGTTGACTTCCATGCATTGATAGATAACAAATTGAACCAATCGTCTCAGGAAGAAAAAGTAATCTATAAGTATATCTTCTGTGATTAGTCTTCTTTAATTCGTTATATATAAAAGCTGTGACCAAGGGACCGGATAATTCATTATTTGCCATAGAAGGATGACAAATGTAAGTTGATAATAAAATCTCTTCATCGGTTTCACCTTTTAATATAGCTTCTCCAATCGTCATCGAGCCGTTTGGATTTAATTCCGAGTCAATGTAAACTTCATAAGTTTCATCCTTCAGAGTTTTAAGCAGATTGTCACTAATGCAAAATCCCCATCGTGGTTTATAATATGATGTTAAGTAAGGAATAACATCAGGTTGTTCAGGCAGTGAATATAAATGTTCTTTCAATATTTCCAAATTTAATTTTCCATGAAACATTTCCGAATATCCTAAGACATGTAAATTGTTTTTCCCGAAGTCAACAATTGTATTTCCTTTCATGTCTTTAATCCATGCTTCTCTGACATTCCATTCCGGCGGAACAGTCCAGTCAAAGCAATGTGTCCCGGAATGAATTTCGGAAATATTCAAATCAACCAGATCGGATAAGATTTTCAGTGTTTCTCTGTTACCATTCCCCGTCAAACTTCTGTTAATGCTCCACAGTTTGTCAAAATATTTTTCGATCAGGTCTTTCACTTTTCTTTTTCAATCATATAGAACATGATAAATTTCTTCCCTCCATAGTACCTTTATTGTTACATCATAAAGATATTTGCCCTCTAAGTACTGGTTATTCGTCAAAAAATTTGTCTCAATTAGATATCCAGCAGTTTAATAATAGTATTGGCGGCTACATTTGCTGCATTCCCCGGATTGTAACTTAATTGATTTGCAAATTCTTTTCTCTTATCCGAAAGTTCACCAGGTCTCTCAATACTTCTCCTAATAAAATTTACCAAATCATTTATTTCATACACTACCAAGCCTACATGCCTTCCTGCATTTGCTTTAGGATCGTTACGGACAAAATCAGCTGTCGTATTTCCGAAATTCGCATAAATTTTCTTTAGCGTCTTTTCAAAAAATTCCGGACAGTCTATATATATTACGGGCTTGTCAAGCATAATAAACTCTAATGCAACGCTGCTCACATCTGTTATCATGACATCACTGGCTGACAAAATCGGATCGATATTATTTGTGGGAACATGACGGAAATTAGAATTCGTCTGAAATCTTTTCAATTTTTCGATCCAATTAACTCCACCTGTATAAAATAAATAATTAGGACCATTTTCAGGACAGTAGCTTATTGGATGAAGTTTTACAATTAAATTTATATTCTCGATCTCTAAAATTTTTTCAAGAATTTTTTCCCCGGCTGTTCTCAATGATAGTCCCTCATCCCAGGAGGGCGCGTACAAAATTGTTTTTAACTCCGGATTTAGTTTTAATTCTTTTAAGACATCTTCTTTTTTATATTTCCCGTTCAATAAAGCATCAGATTTAGGATACCCGATATCGTAGAGTTTGATATTCCTGTCTTTAAGCTCATATTTCTTAATTGTATTTTCAGTTTGATCTCTGTGCAAAGGGCTCGTCAGGAAATGAGCATTAAAATTTACAAAGTCCTGCTTTTGATAAGATTCATATTTTACCGGCTGATTATGATTTATGTGAACTCTAAATGAATTTCTATTTCCTACTCCATAAATATGGGGCGATAAAAAAATATCAACTTCGGAAAACTCCCTGCTAAGATTTACATTAAATTTTTTCCCTGCTGAAATTTCAAAAGGTATTAATGATTCATTATCTTCATAATATGTCGCTACGTAATATGATATCTTATCGGTTTTTTTTTTTAATGAATTAAAAATAGGAAGGATGTAAGGTACAAAAGTTGTCTCTTCAATATCAAGGATTATTATCTTCTTTCCGCGTAACTTATCCAGCAACATCTTAGATTTGATCCCAAAAACTTTTTTGCTTCTTTCCTTTGTTTTCAATTATAAAATGTTTCTTAAAATTATCTTTAAACCGTCTTTGGAAATTTTTCTAGGGTTATTTTGCAATCTTTCCAAATTCACATTTTCTTCAATTAACTTCAGATCATTTTCTGAATTAATACTCAGCTCCGATAGCTTTGTTTTTAATCCAATATCGGCTATCAGCTTTGTAATCTTTTCCTTTGCTTCATAAACGGTTTTGCATGCCATAAATTTTATTAACTCATCGATAGATTTCCTTACATATGCTACACCTCTTTTGTCAATAAGATCATTGTTTGTAACTTCATAATTGTAAACTAAGAATTCTGCAAGAGTAAGACTTACAGCTTGCCCATGAGGGACTGCGAAGTAAGAGGTCATGGAATATGAAACAGCATGAGGCGCAGTTGTCTTCGTGATATTTATGGCTTTGCCTGCAAGGTTAGCTGCCTTTGACATGCTGACCCGGTTTCCGATTCTAGGATTGTTAACAGCAGCGTCTAAATTTTTAAAAATTAATTTTATCGCTTCTTCGGATAAGTTTTTGGATTCTTCATTCGAATTTACACACCAGTAGGATTCAATTGCCTGGGAAAGTGCATCAATTCCTGAAGTTGCTGTAATTTCGGGTGGTAAGCTAAAAGTTAATTGAGGATCAATTATAGAAATATCCGGTAAAATATAATCATGAGCTACGGAATATTTTGCTTTGTCTTTATAAACTACTGCAAAATGAGTTGATTCGCTCCCTGCTCCTGATGTGGAAGGAACGGCAATCAGTGTTTTCCCTTTATTCAATATATTTGCTTTACCTTCAATATAGTTTATTGCATCCTTTGACTGAGCAGAGAAAATATTTATCAGCTTACCTATGTCAATTACACTCCCACCTCCAACAGCAATTACAATCTCACTTCCCGAATTTTTAAATTGCTCAATTCCATTTTCAATATCTTCCAGCTTTGGGTTCTCCGAAAACTCATTGAAGTGAAATACTTCTAAATCTTTTAAAAATTTATTCAGAAGATTTTCTGCTCCCGATAAATGATAGGATTTTTTCCCTGTTACAAGAAAAACATTTTTAGTTTTATGAGCTGAGATTATTTTAGAAAGAGTTTCAATACTTCCTGTTCCGAAATATTCTTCCTGTTTCATTTCGAAAGAAATTCCATAAAACTTTCTTTATTTTCTAAAGGGGTTGATGTAGGTCTTCCAAGATCACTTCTGGCTCCTTTATTAACCCTTATTTCGAGAAGTGAGGGACCTTTACTTTTCCTGAGTTTTCCAAGTTCTTCAACTATCTGTACCTCATTTTCCGCAATTAAAGTATTTATAAATCCGCATGCTTTTGCAATGGCCGTGAAGTCAATTTTGAGAGCCGCTGTGGGCTGTCCTCCAACGGAATCATGCGCTCCATTATTGATAATGATCTGTTTGAAATTTGCAGGCGATTCCGTTCCGAGAATAGCCAGTGTTCCCATTTGCATTATAACAGCTCCGTCACCATCCAATACATAAACCTGTTTATCGCTCTTCATCAAAGCTATTCCCAAAGCAATTTGTGATGAATGTCCCATCGAGCCGACTGTTAGAAAATCATTAGAGTGTCCCTGTTTGTTATTTTCCCTGTACTCAAAAACTTCTCTGGAAGTTTTCCCCGTAGTTGAAACAATTATGTCGTTGTCATTTAGATTATCCATAATAATTTTTATAGCATCTTCCCTTTTTAAAGGATAGTTAGTTTCAATCCCACTCTTAAGTTTATATTCTTCAAATGTTCCTTCTGAAATTACTAATGCATAAGGTGAGCTTTCTTCCTGCATATATTCAACAGCTTTTCCAATTAACTCACTGAGATTTTTTGTATTAGAATTAATTATCTCGTATGTTATTTCCATTGATTCCAGCATCTTCAGCATTACTCTGCCCTGTTTCTTATGTTGAGGTTCATCTTTTTTTCCAGGCTCACCTCTCCAACCTATTGCAAGCAGCATCGGAATGCTGTAAACTTCAGCATCGGCAAGTGACAATAACGGGTTAATCGAATTTCCAAGCCCGGAATTCTGCATATAAACAAGCGCTGGTTTACCGGTCGAAAGATAATAACCTGATGCCAGACCAATTGCAGCGCCTTCATTTGAATTGATAATGTGATTTTCATTAGAAACATTATCTGTCACATAAGCACAAAAATCTTTTAAAAGCGAATCAGGAACTCCAGTGAAAAAAGTAATTCCGTTATTCTTCAATATTTCAAAAAGATCCTTTGGATTTATCATTACATACCGCCAGGAATTAATCTTAATATCTCACTAATCGGCATCATTTTGTTATCAGCTTCGTGTGACCTTTCGTTTTCAAGTATCATCTCCGCAGTTTCAATCATAGCAGGATAAGCGCTTCTTAACAATTGATTTGCATAAATCACAACATTCACTCCCGCATCTGCCAATTCTTTTTCGTTAATTGTATTATAAGTCGATGGCACTGCGACTAAAGGTACTCTCTTTACAAATTTTTTAAATTCACTGCAAAAATCCAGAATTTCTTTCGGACTTTTTTCTTTGCTGTGTATCATGATTCCGTCAGCGCCGGCGTCTATATATGCCTTAGCTCTATTTATTGCATCTTCAATTCCCTTTTTCAAAATCAGACTTTCAACCCGAGCTATTATCATGAAGTCATCTGTAATCTGAGATTTTTTTCCTGTAGAAATTTTATGTGAAAAATCTTCGATGGTATCCTGTGTCTGATCGACATCAGTTCCGAACAATGAATTTTTCTTTAATCCAACTTTATCTTCAATGATAACAGCTGAAACCCCCAACCTCTCAAGTGTTTTCACAGTAAAGACAAAATGCTCCGGTCTTCCTCCCGTATCACCATCATATATGATCGGCTTTGTTGTCACCTCGACTATATCATTCAATGTCTGCAGCCTTGCGGTCACATCAACTGCTTCTATATCGGGCTTTCCTTTAGCTGTAGAATCTGTTAAGCTGCTGAGCCACATCCCGTCAAATTCTTTCGGAAGATTATTTTTTACGACTTGTAAATTTTCGACTATCAAACCCGTAAGTCCGTTGTGAGCTTCAATAAAACGAACTATTGGTTTAACCTCAAGTAATCTCTTCAACCTTTTCATTCTCACACCCGGAGTCGTTCCGATCTCTTTCAGACTTTTATTAAGCTGTGTTGAAGAAATTCCTTTTGTGTATTCGACTTCAATCAATTCACCGCCCCATTCTTTTAACGTATCCATTACTCTCTGACGGGTCTGACTCTGTACTCCTGTTTTCCAGTCGTCTCCATGTACTACATAGTCAGGTCTCAGTAATTTCAGATTGGGTACATAATCCAGACTTTCCTGCGCAATAACCTTTTCGACGCCTTTGATATTCTTTACAATTATTTTTCTCTGTTCAAATGTTAAATAAGGCAGTCTCTTATAGCTCGCTATCGCTGTATCGGTCAAAAGTCCCACCGTGACTTCTCCTAATTTTCTCGCTTCACTTATTATATTTAAATGACCGGGGTGAATAAGATCTGCGCTCATTCCCACGTAAACTTTTTTCATTTAGGCTATTCGGATTAGATTTGCTTTAAACTTATTCAATCCACACTTTCAAAATCCTCGATACAAAATCTTCTTCCTAATTTTTCAATCTTTGGTTCAACCCATTCTCTTGAACTTTTATCCAACAAATAAAACGGATCTTCTGCTATTTTCACCTTCAAAAATTCAAGAAGCTCTTTACAGGGTATTACATAAAATTCTCCATTGTTGATCTTGATAGATTTCATAATATTTTCTTTTATCAATTCTTTTTGAATTTCACTAAGATTATAATTTATTAAAAGATTTCCGTATGGTCTAACATGTAAAATTATTTTATATTCGGTCACATTTCCATCTTTATCAATGACCTTACCATAAAAAGATTTATCATATCTATATAAGGGTTTGTCTTCATAAGATTCTATGAAGTGAATGAAGGCTGTTGCCCATAGATTCGTGCCATAGTGAAATATTATTCCATTCTTTTTTAAAAGATCGTGATATGCAGGGTGAGTATCGTAAAGTTCTACTTCGTGAGAAAAATTTACTCTTGGCTCAATACCGTTGCCGCAGAATGAGAGTATTGGAATGGGGGTTCTCCAAGAAGCGATATTTGTTCTAAAATATTCCGGAAAAGGTCCGAGCTGAACTTTGTCTCTTTCTACGTCGAAAATTTGTTTTGTAAAGAATTCATAATTAAATGCAGGCATCCATATGTTAAAATCCGGAAATATCTTTTGTATAATTTCGAAATGCAGCTCTAGCATTTCTGTTCTTCCATATATCTTATTTTCAAGCAGCAGCTTTGAGCTAACAAAAAGATCACTGTGAATTAAAACCGTACTTGTATTTTTATAAGAATTTATTATTTCTTTTAGCTTATTGATCAGATCTCCTAATTTAAAACCCAACATTCGTTATCTAAAAAAATAAATAACAAAATAATAATATATTATCTGCATGTATATCCTCCATCCAAAACAAGTGTTGTTCCGGTAACCCATTTGCTGGCATTTGAAAGCAAAAATATAACACCGTTTGCAATATCTTCGGGATCTCCGAATCCCAAAGGATATTCTTTTTCGTGTGCGCTTAAGAATTCATTTGAAAATGTTTCTTTAACAAAATCTTTCATAGGAGAATTTACAATACCCGGGGCAATGCAATTTACACGAATTTTTTGTGATGCAATTTCTAAAGCTAAAACTCTCGAGGCAGCAACCAGAGCGCCTTTGGTTCCTGCATACATTCCGTTTCCCTTAGCTCCAACCAATACCATAATCGAAGTAATAAATACTATCGAAGAACCTTCATAAAGCTTTTTATTTTTTAACAGCTGTTGATTGAGTAATATTGGAATATTGTAATTTATTTTTTGGATTTCATCTAAGTTTTTCTCTGTCACCATTCTTAAAGGAATAAATCTTACCATTCCTGTGGAATGAACAATGCCGTCTATATTAGGGATTTTTTTTACAAGCTCTGTAATTTCATTAAAATTAGATAGATCAGCTTTTAAGAAAGTATGACCATCACCTGTAAGCTTAGTTATCGTTTGATTAAGACGATCTTCATTTCTTCCAGTGGCAATAATTTTTGCCCCCATTTCTGACGCTGAAATACAAACCTGGCTGCCTATTCCTGATGATGCTCCTGTTACTAAAATTATTTTGCCCGTTAAATCGAAATGATTGTTCATAATCTAAAAATTCAGGGGAAGGGATTTTACAGGAACGAAAATATGAACTTAAAACTTAAATGAAGATGGTCAATGGTCAATGGTCAATGGTCACTCATCTCTCATTATTCATCTCTCATTATTCATTACTCATTATTCATTACTCATTATTCATAACTCATTATTCATTACTCATTATTCACGGCATCTTGGATTTCACAAGTTCATAAAGTTCCGTCATATTATTGCAGGAATTCAATTCTTCTGCTGTTAGAGATACATTATATTCACTATCTAACTTTGCAAAGAGTGAGAGCATTGCTAATGAGTCCCATTGCGGGAGATTTTTGAAGTCTGTTTCAGGATTAATAGAATTTGGCGGTAAATCTGCGATCGTATCTTCAAATTGTTGGATGAAGGAATTTATTTCCAAATTAATGCTCCTTTTAAATTATTAATAAATTATAAATTAACTATCCCTCCCGCCCAAGAGAGGCCCACACCGAAACCAACAACCATAATTTTGCTTCCGACCTTAACTTTATTTTCCTTAATTGCATTGTATAGTGCAATCGGGATAGTTGATGATACAGTATTTCCACAATTGGACATAAAAATATAAAATTTTTCTTCGGGTATTTTCAATTTTTTTCTTAATGCATCTAACATATATTTATTTGCCTGATGGAAGATATATAAATCAATTTGATCATCAGAAAGTCCGGATTTTGTAAGTAGGTTAGATACAAGCTCGGGTATTGTTTTTAGCGAAAAGTTAAAAACATCTGCACCGTTCATATACATGGAATTTTCATTTGTTATATTGCCAAACTCATCTACTTTGTCAACACCCGTTTCCTCTGACTTCGGAAGCCTGAAAGCGCCCGCTCTCAGTATTATTTTTTCTGCACCTTTACCGTCGGTTCCAAAGATGAAGGGACCTAAGTTTCCATTATCTGAAGCTGAAATTAAGGTAGTTGCAGCTCCGTCTCCAATAATAGTCCTGACGCTTTTGTCTTTTGGATGCATTAACTTGCTGTATGTCTCAGCTGTTATAAGCAAAATGTTTTTAGCTGCGCCGGATTCAAGTAGCCCCTTTGCTAAACCCAATCCATACACAAAGCCAGAACATCCAAGATTAAAGTCCAATGCTCCAACACTAGTTGGTAATCCCAGTTTTTCCTGTATTATACATGCACTTGTTGGAAAAAAATAATCGGGGCTTTGAGTGCAGAACAAAATGAAATCAATTTCGTTTTTATCTATTCTATGTTCCTCAAAAAGTTTTTTCGCGCTTTCAATTCCTAAGTCTGAAGAACATACATTTTCAGCGGCAATATGTCTTGTAAGAATTCCTGTTTTGTCTGAAATTTTTTCAATTGACCATTCCGGAAAATCGCGATTAATATCTTCATTTGTTAATTCACCTTCAGGAAGAAAATAACTTATAGCCTTAATCGATGCGTACATAACACTTAATCATTTGAAATTCTTAAACCGAAGATACCAATTTTTTCCCGACATTAATTTTTTTATTAATGTATGGTAAAGTAATACTGCTTACACCTTTTATTTTGCAAGCATCTTGCTTTAATTTTTCTATTAATCTAAAAGTAACAAATTCTTTTGCATATTTACCTTTTATTGAACAATCTTCTTCTACTGCAATATGTATAATATCAATATTTTGAAGTGTACTTCTATAAAAAATTATTAAACCTAAAACAGTTGCATCAGCAGATTGACTATCCAATGCGAATATTGTTTGACAGTCATTAAGCTTAGATAAAGCAAATTTCAATTCTTCGCCTGAGACCACTATTTTAGGAATTCCAAAATTTTCAACTACTTCATTAATTTCTAAAAGATGTCTTGATTGCTGTAAATTGAAAAAAAACATTCTTTCAATTTCCTTGAAATTTTGTTTATCTATTGAAGAAGAGAAAAAAATTTCGTTCATTTTATTGATCTATAATTTTTTTTCTGCTTAATTCTTTAATTAATTCTATACTAGATATTCCATATGGGGAATTCAAAATTTACCGATAAAACTTTACCCAATTGCTTTATAATCTTAACGATAAATTTTCTTCATTAATACAATTTTCTGATTTGTTCTTTTTCGGTTAATATTTGATCTACGAGATTTTCCGGCAATATAAAATCCCCTCCATATATTATTTTCTCACACAAGAAATCTATGAATTTATTATTACCAGGGTATAATTGATTGATTTCATTGAAATCAATGCAAAGATCCTCACTAATTGTTGGAAGGAGAGGAATTTGTTTCAAAATAAAATAAATATAACCATACTTCAATGCTAAATTATGTTTTTCCGAATCTGAAGGTCCTATATTCTTTGCGTTGTGCAGTAATTCTTTATATTGCTCCTCACTTTTTGCATCATATGTAAAACCTTTATTTGAGTAATGCGCGTCTCCGGCCAATATTACCGGTTTACCTTGCAGTGAAAGTTCAAGCCCTCCTGTACCCATTACCGTAACACCTCCGTCAAGTAAGTTATAAAAATCTTTTGGACTTATTTCATCATCCATCTTTATAATTTTAATATGAGGAGGTAAATCAGGAAAATTATTCTCGATGAACTTTTGGCATCCTGTGTAGGGATTATCATTTAGCTCGGAAGGATGTATCTTGATTAACCACTGAATGTCTTTCACATTGTAAATTTCTTTCACAGTTTCATTTAGCCATTCGTCAAAACTTTTATAAATCATCTGAAAATAATCCGATACTGCGTCCCAATTAATATGTGTCATAATTCCCCATATTGGTTTTTCCGGATCGAGATCGTATTTCTCATAGAAAATATCTTTTTCTCCTTTATATTCTTTCAAAAGCCCTTTCATATCTGCAGTTTCATTATTCAAATATCTTCTTTGAAGAAAACTAAATAATCTCTGTTTTTGAATTTCAGCAAGATCTAAAGACTTATATTTGTTCCATGACTCATTACTTATTGTCAAAAATGTTTGATTGAAATTATAAACAGTGCCGAAGAAAAAATGAGCGTTTAAATAACAGGAGCAATAAGAAATCACAGGAAGTTTTTTTTTCAATGATACACTCAATGCTGGTCCCCAGTCCGCATATATTCCGTGAGACATATAAACTTTCGTCGGATTAATTTTCCTTATTGCCTCCTCCGATGCTTCGGCTGTAATAAGGACAGTGTATGCAAATTCTTTTAACAGCTCATCCATACCCTCGTAGGAACTTCCTTTTGTATGTCTGAGCATGGCCGATTCTAAATGCGTGCCTAAATGAGTTCCATTGTACGAAAGTTCTGTATGATTTTCGTAGTCCACTTCATCTGCCATTTTTCTTAACTCAGCCTGTCGGTTTTCTTTAATAAAATCACTAACATACGAATAGGTAATTCCTAATCTGTCAATTAATCGAGTGATATTCCGGATACAACTTGGACAATAAATAGTCCAATCCTTTATAGAAACATCCGGATGATCTGCTCTCCTTGCACAAGCTTTATAAACACTATCACAAATAATCATGTGAACTTTATGTCCCCGAAGTTTTAATGAGCTAGCAATCATCCCTTCAATATTACTTTGCATAAACATCCCGCCAGTTGACCAAAACATTATAGTTTCAGGTTTTCCAGTAGTTTTGATTCTGTTATTGTAAAACTTTTTTGCCTTATATTTATTATTTAGTCTCTTAACGGACTTGTTTCTTAGAAGTTCACTTTTTATTTTTTTAACTAAATTCAATTTTTATTTTCTAAAATTAGGAGGCGAAACTCGCTCAAATAAATACTGGTGCACTTATAAGCAACTATGCAGATGCCAGGATCAAGAAATCTTTCATGCACTAATCCTTTCCTTTGTTTCCTTTTTGTAATCTTTTAGTGATATAGAATAAGTCATTGCATCAATGTTGTAAGAAACGGATTTTTCAACAAATCTCATAATTTAATTTAAAGTATTATATAGTTTTAGGGAAAGGTTCTTCTTTAATATTTGTTGATTCACCTGTTAATGCTTCAAGGCTCATTGGTATAAAAATTAAATATGCAGGTAAAAATTTTGCAAGTTCCCCCAAATACCCAAAGAAAAAAAAGAATGAGATATATACACTTAACGAAATAAAACTTAATTTAAAAAATTGATTACTTTTCTTAAACGATTTTAAACATAAAATTACAAATATAAAAACTTCAGCGGCCCATATCTGTAATACCGGCAAAATATAGGTGATATTATTTGTGACATTTTTAGTTATGTGATCTTGATATTTGAATCCGAATTTCCATCGTAAAACAAAATAACCTATGGCATAAGCAATTAAAGACAATGTAATTACAATATAACTCTTCTTCGAGAACAACCTTTTTTGTGAAATTAGATAAGCAATATAAAAAACCAATAAGAAAATTATTTGGTCTCTATTTAAAACTCCTATTCCAAAGACTATTGGTAAGTAATAATCTTTTGATTTAAACATTAGAATCAATCCAATTGTGTAAAATAAAAAGGTGTGAAAATCTCCTTCTAAATATCTTCCGTTTATCGTTAAAGGTATGAAAATTTGAGGTACAAGAAGACCAAACATGCACGCTAAATCAGAAAAAAACATTTTCAAGAAGTAATAGAAACAAGAGTAAATAAACAAAAAAGCAAAAAAGGCAAGAGTCCTGTAAGCATATAAATTCGCTTTAGGAGAATTCTTTACAACCAAATAAATTACTTTTTGCAATGCATACGCCATTGCTGGTTTTAATACTCTGTATTGAAATGGATAATATGTTTCGCCTTTTAGAAGAGATGTCTGATGTTCATATCTTACTTCCGCATATGGAGTAAGCAACATATCATCGACAATTTTATATGAAATCAAGGTAAGAAGAATTATAAGAAAATATATTGGCTTAAACTTCTTAATTTTAAACATCCGGAAAATTTAGATTTTATGCGGGTTTAAACAAATTAATTTTTTGGGATTCGGATCTTTTTAAGATTATTTGTAAAATTAAGCTTTTGGAATAGTTTGATATGAGATGAAAGTCCAGAAAAATGATTTCAGAAAAAACCGATTTTATTATCTATCGTTGAGTATGAAGAAATTACCTTCTGGATTTCATAAGTACTTCCGCGTTCACTCCATGATTTCGTATTCCTTCTATCAACTGACTGGTTTATTACACTTCTTTATGGTAATGGATAAGTATCATGCATAATTATGGCATGTTATTATTGTTGAGACTTGTACGTATTTTTTCCTTTTTTGCTTTATCTAATTCTTTTACTAATCTTCTGGAGACTCTTGAAATTATATCTTTATCATTCTTAAAAAGAATGTTACGCCAGCTTTCAAGATATCTAAAATCTAATGTAGCAATTTGTCTTGGCTTTAAAGTTTTAAAATCTCCCCTGTTATGAAATCCCATATTATTTGATATTATTAATGTATTCGCTTTACCGCGAATGGATTCAGGAGTATAACCTAAATCTTTAATTTCTTTCTCAGTGACAGCAGTATCACTTGCTTTTTTAGTTTTTGAAAAACGAATACTCAACTTATATTCATATAATAGTCTCTTTAAGGTGAGTTTATGTGATTTTTTTGCATAAATATAAGCAGCATTCGATTCGTCAACATCGTTCATGTACAAAAAAACTTTAATAGTTGGGTACGAAACGTCAGCATGTGGAAAACCGGCCGAATGAAGACCTCCGATATTATCCTTATCCAGATTTTTTCTCTGCAAAGATACGAAATTAGAATGAGGAATAATTCTATTTTTCCTATGTACTACAGAAGATGTTATTTCTTCTATCAACTTGTTTTTAACAAAATAATCGGTGAACGCCTTTGTTTGAGGAGAAGTTGTCTTTTCGGCAATAGTTTGAAAATATTCCGGATGATCTTTTTGTCTTTCAGTAAATTTGGAAGGGTCAAAATCAAATGGAGCCCAATCAGAATAAATCTTTTCAAACTCAGCACGGATTTCAGCAAATTGATCTTCCGGGAAAAAATTGGGAATAACCAAAATCCCATCTCTTTCCAAAATATCAACATATTCTTGAATTTCTTTTCTAACTTTTTTAGGTTTAAGTCTCCAAATGCTCAAATATAGAGTTCTGATGATTTGAAAACCTAATCTGTTTGATAATAATCCTCCACTAAACATTGCCGGAGTTTTATCGAGAAAGTCATCTCCAAATAAATTGTGCATAGTTTGTTTAATTTTTTTTCTAACACTCATAATTAATTAAATAATAAAGACTTTTTAATTAATACATAATAATTTATAATTGAAAATTATTATAAAATTATTCTAACATTGTTACATCATTAATTTCATTCACATACATATTTGAAAAATAATATTATTTAATTTCTTATTATACGAATTTCTTAGAGTTCACTATTTATTGTTCTAACTAATTCTAAATACCCTAATGATTTTAATAAATGTCAGGGATTGGATTCACACCCTCGGGAATCATTCCTAATGCTCTAAGATAGTCTGTAAATCTAAGTAATAGTCTATCATTATATTTCCTTGCAGCAAATTGAATTCCAAATGGAAACTTGTTTGGAGAAATAAATACCGGTGCACTTATTACAGGTAAATGAGCTAATGTCCAGATTAATGAAGGATCAGGTCTTTCAACCTCTTCCCTTAAAGGAGCTTCTCCGGCAGCGCTTAAAGAAATTATTATATCATAATTATCAAAGAATTCATCCATAGAATGTGTTATATTTTCCTGCTCTCTTAATGCATTATGATAATCTTGAACAGTAATTTTATTCCCTCGTGTTATTATGTCATTCATTATCGGTGAAACAAGCTCTGGCTTTTTAAACTCATCCTGAAAATAATAGGAAAGAGTCTTATCATAAACTGTCTGATGAACTTCGTGTGAAGAATTAATTTCCGAAGGCAATTCGACATCATTGACTTCAATATCATTAAGATCATTTAACTTTTTAACAAAATTAATAATCGAATCTTTTGCATAATCAAAAGCATCCTTCCATACATGTGTTCTAACAAAAGCTACTTTCCATGGTTTGTCTTTTCGTTTACTTTGACGGCTCTCATCGGTTAATGCATAGTGGCTTAAAGGATAATTCGGTCCATGAACTCTTAGAATGTCGAACATTCTTTCAAGGTCTTCATACATAGATGTGAAATAACCTATTGTATCGAGACTGTCAGTTGTCTTCAACATTCCTGTTCTTGGGATTAATCCGAAAGAAGGTTTACAACCATAAACTCCACAGAAGCTTGCAGGGCGAACGATTGAACCTGCTGTCTGTGTGCCGATAGCTGCCGGTACCATCCCTAATGCAACAGCAACTGCAGAGCCGCTTGATGATGTTCCGGGTGTTCTTGTTACATCATGAGGATTCATACAGTTTCCAATTGCATGAACTGCAAATTCAGCAGTGTCCGTTTTGCCGGGAATTATCGCCCCTGCCTGCTTTAAATAATATATTACTCTTGCATCATTTCCAGCTGTGAAATCCTTCCATAACGGGCTTCCCATCTGAGTCGGAAAATCATAAGTATTAAAAATATCCTTTATTCCTATAGGAATTCCTTCAAGAGATCTTATCGGACTTCCTGAATTTAATCTCTCAGAAATGTTCTGAGCTTGCTCGAATAAAATATCCTTTCCGAAGCAAACCCACACTTTAAATCTTTCATCAAATTCTGCTATACGTTCTATACATTGTTTGGCAATTTCTAAAGGGCTGATTTCCTTTCTTTCAATTTTTTCAAGAATTTCACCTATGCTTAATTCTAAGAAAATATTCTTTTCAATCTTTTGTGAAACTTCAATCATATAAATTAATTCTTTGTTTTATTTTCTTCCTTCTCAATTAATTGTTCAGCATATGGCAAAATTCTTTCTTTATTCTTTCTTGTCTTTTGAAGAATCGGCAGTTCAATATCCCTTATCTCTGGCACTCTCTTCCTTTTCATTATTTCATAAAACTCTTCTTTAGACATTCCTGTTATCTTCAAATAATATTCTAGCGCTTCGGGAATTTCCTGGTCATATTTCTTTGCTAATTCAAATCCTTCTTCTCTCGACAAAAGACCGTTTCTCACATCAACGCTTGCCTGATAAGTCGACCTTCCATATCCTCGCTTCAAATAATTTGTAAAGTCATGCATGCCAGGCATAATACATTCAGCGCTCTTGTAACCTTTGTATGTTCCTTCAACTTCAGTTTCCTTCCATCCATAAGTATCACGAACAAACTCCATCTGCCTCTCATCATCCCAAAAAATAAAATCACCAAGATGCATTAATCTTATCCCGGCCGTTTCAAACTCTTCAGCTGTTGGAAAGAAAAATGGCTTCATATCTTTTTCGGAAATGTAATCACAAATCATTTCAGATGGACTTCGCTTTGTTGACACTTTCAAACAATAGTCTAACCCGGATTCCATTAAAGGATTTTTATATGATGATCTACCTGATGCTTCTGCAATAGATTCTCCATAAATCAAAAGCGGAATATTGAATCGAATTGCCGTCTGCAAAGGAAAAGCTCCGACTCCGGCATGACAATGCCAGCAAGTGTCACCGATTCCTTCCAACGAACGCTTTGCAATTCTGTTCACCAGATCTCTGTTCGGAGTAAACATTATATGGTCAACGTTAAACTTCTCAAGGGAATTCATAAGATTATACCATCCTGTTTCGCTATACCAATTGTGGCTGAATGTGACAGCAAGAGGCTTCATATTATAAACTTTAGTCAACACGTGTAGTTGAAAGGTGCTGTCCTTACCACCGCTTATTGGAACAATGCAATCATAATTATTTCCTGCATTTGATTTAGCTTTATCAAATATTTTTCTCAGCTCTTTCTCTTTTTCAATCCAATTGATGTGAATCTTCTGCTCGGATGATTGACACGCCTGGCAAATTCCCATATCATCGAATTTTACTAATTCCTGTGTTGCAGGGATACAACACCTAATGCAATATTGAATACCTTCCATCTGTGGTTTTCCGTAATCAGGATCCTTCATAACTTATTCTTTCTCTTAAATTTTCTTTTTGTAATCTTTTAATAATATAGAATAAATTGTTGCATCAATATATCTTCCGTCCTTATATAAAACTTCTCTCAGTAACCCTTCCTTCTTCATCCGGTTCTTTTCGCACACCTTGATCATTCCATCGTTTGTTATCGCTAGCCCGGAAGAGATTCTGTTTAAATTGAGTATATTGAATCCATAATCAATCAGAAGCTTATATGCTTCGCTTCCCACTCCTTTGTTCCAGTAATTTTTATTTCCAATTAATATCGCTATCTCTGCCGACCTGTTAACCCAATTTATATTTTGTACCGAAATATTTCCGATGTGATCATTATTTTTTCTCCATCTTATTGCAAAAACAATTTCCATCTTACTTTTCTCAATTGAATCTATATATGACAAAGTTTTGGTAATTGTATTCGGAAATGTTGCGTGTGAATTATGTGTGCACACTTCGGGATCATTGAGCCAGCTTACGTAATCTTGTGATATATCATCTTTTGTCAGAGGAGATAAATATATGCTTTTACTAATGAGAAATGGATTTTTCACTTAATATATTTCTAATTCAAACTAAGTTCACTTAATATAACTTGAACACAATTTTCTATGCCGCCTTTATAAATCCGGGAAGGGTTTTCTTTATCGTTTCTTTTCATTAAGCTGTCCAAAATATTTTTCTTGTTCATATCAAGAATTTCCATTCCGGCAGACTGCATTGCATTAATTAAAGATTTCTTAATCGGAACCACATTAAGACTTATAGTTCTTTTATTCAATGCTCTCGCTTCAAACATTGCAATGGTATTATAACCAATAATTATCTCAGACTTTTCTATCAAATCTTTTAATGTGACTTTTTCATTTGCAAACTTAACTTTCAATCTTTCACAGTCAAATTCACTTACTAAACTGCTCAATTCATTCGATAACTTCTCTGAGGGATGAAGCTTGATTGTTAAAGAAATTTTTTCAGTCTCTACTCTGGCTAATTCTGCTAAAACTTCCAAAAGAATTTTAAGCGGATGAATTTTATAATTATTTATTCCGATTATATGAAGTGGCTGCGAAAGAAACAGAAAATTATTTTTTTCGGATTTATTTTTAGTTATAATTTTTTTACTATAATAAAAAATTTTATCCAGATAAGGATGTCCGGTAACAATTAAATTTTTCTCCGGAAAACCGTCTTTAATCATTTCATCTTTTGCTAAATCATCCATTACACATACTTTATCTGTCATCTTTTCAATCGGATATGAAGCGTATAACCATCTTCTCTTATAGTCTTTCCAGAAATCCAGTATAACAACACTTTTAATTTTTTTTCCAAATGCAGAATTTCTCAGCTCCTGCTCTGCATTTCCCCCGCTGGTTCCTGTTACCAAAATATCAGGAGAGTTTTCATCAACTATTTTTTCTGCTTCGTCTTTACTTATCCGGGAATTTAGTTTTTGGAGTTTGAAACAACTTACAAAATTTTCGCTTAAATTTCCTGTATAAATTTTTAACTCTAAAGTATTTTCCGTTATTAATCTCTCTATTAAAGAACTTGCGGCAAGTCCTCCACCCGGATCATCGAATGCAAGCAAGACTTTCTTTCGCATCTAAGCTAAAACCGCATTCTTTGATTCGTATTCTTTCATCTCACTAATATTCTCATAAACTTTTTCATACGCATTTACAACGTCTTCAAGGTCTCTTTTTGAAAAACTTGGCCTCATATATTCGTGTGTAAAGACTTCTTCATAATGCATCCTCTCTGTTACCGGGCACAATCCTTTTTCATAGGAAACATTTCCATCATATCTCGGACAATTGAAAGAACATTTGTGAATTCTTTGTTGATAGATCGGCTGCAAATATATAGGAGGACTAAAGCCTGCACCAATGATAGGAGTTGTATCTCTTAACTTCATTGATGGTAGCTCTGCTTTCATCGCATCTATAAAAGTATTTCGATTCACACCTACTATGTCTTTTTTGAATTTAAACATCTGAACATAATAAACGTGTTTGCATCCTTCTCTAACAATCGGAGAAATAATTCCAGGCAGCTGTCCTAAAATTTTAGATAAGTAATTTGCATTTGATATTCTTTGTTCTATCAAATCCGGAAGTTTTTTCAATTGTTCGATCCCAACTGCTGCTTCCATCTCTGTCATCCTGTAATTGAATCCGAAAGTGTTCCATATATCCTGAGTTTTCTTCCCTTCAACAACTGCTTCGCCGTGATTTCTAATCAGTTCGACCTTCTCTGCAATCTTCGAATCATTTGTTGTTATCATTCCCCCTTCACCTGTGTGAATGTGCTTGTGATAATTTAAGCTGAATACTCCTACGTCCCCGATCGTTCCGACATTACTTTCATTATAAATTGCCATTGGGGACTGAGCACAATCTTCTATTACTTTCAAATTATATTTTCTGGCTATTGTCATTACCTCGTCCATATCGGTTGGATGCCCAGCGATATGAACTACTAAAATTGCTCTGGTTCTCGGAGTGATGTTCGCTTCGATACTTTTTGGATCGAGACAAAAAGTATCTTCATCAATATCCGCAAAGACTGGAACTGCTCCGTATATCAATGGTGCAATTGCTCCGGCAGTCATTGTGTAAGGAGATACTATTACTTCATCTCCGGGACCAATGTCACATGCTCCTATGCACGCAAATAATCCGGACGTATTTGAGTTGACGGAAATACAATGTTTTACTCCGATCGCTTCAGCCCATTCTTTTTCAAATTTTCTTACCATGGGACCTCCATAAAAATCTTTGTTCCAATATCCAACAAACTGTGAAAGATTACCCGAATTTAAAACTTCCATCACCGCTTGTTTCTCTTCTTCACCAATTGTATTGCTCTGTGAAAAAAGCTCTGTTCGAACAGGCGTTCCGCCAAGTAATGCTAATTTTGCCATAGTGGTTTACACTTTATTCTGTTTATTAATTCAAAAATTTTTAATGAGTTTACCGCAGGAGATTTAGACTCATCTTCTTTCTTTAAAACTTTATAAATATTTTCAATTGCATTCAGTAAGGCACTTGTAAACTGTATAGGCTTGCATTCATACATTTCGTAAGAAGAATATCCTGTGAACATTTTATTCTCAATTACTTTGTATCTTTCTATTTCACTTTTATAGTTCACTTTTACTCTTCCATGAGTTCCGACAAAATCAATTTCTCCAAATGAAAGTTTTGTTGGATTTAATCCGATGAATCTGACTTCAGGACCGTTTACATAAGATAAATTAAAACTTACAGTATTATCTGCTTCACTTATTCCTTTCTTAGATGAAATAGATAAAACCTTTTCCGGCTCTCCAAAATACCACAACACCAGGTCAAGATAGTGAGAAGCATTATGAATCAATCCTCTGGAATAATAAAAAGTAGCCGATTCAATTTCCCCGATCCTATTATTCTTAACAATGTCATCTATATCTTTAAACTCATCAAGAAATCTTCTCGTGAAATTAACCTGCAGTGGAATTTTATTTTTATCATATAATTTTGTGATTCCCTCCGCTTCTTCAAGATTATGGGCTAATGGTTTTTCAGAAAAAACTAGTTTTGGTTTATGATTTACTAATTTATTTAAAATTTCAAAATGCGATTCATCATTTGTTGCAACTACTATTACATCAAGTTCATTTTCTTCCAGCATCCTTTCATAACTCTCATAAGTCTTAATCTCATATTCGCTCCCAATAAGGTCTCTAATCTCTTTTCGTGTCTCCGCTATTGCCTTTACTTCAAACTTATTTGAATCATTAAATGCTTTGAAGTGTGTTAACGCTCCGTCAATTTTTTTTTTATAATCAAAAAAAAATCCTATATCGCCGCATCCGATTATTCCAACTTTAAACTTATCCAAGATTTGAAACTGTTTTCTGAACCACTTGTGAATTAATCTCCAGTATGTCTTTATTCTTATCAAGGAAACTTAATATATCTTCAAGATTAAAATCTTTTTTCTCTTCTATCAATCCTTCATAAATTTTTTTAATCACTTCAAAATCTTCTTCCGTATCCAGACAGAGCCTTGGATTGTAATCACGCTTCCATTTATCCGGTGTATAAACATTATGAAGCTTGTACTTATCTTTCCCGGTCCTAAAGAAATAAAGTGAAACGTGTTCCCTGTCTTCAGGGTCATTGGTAATTTTACTAATATGTTTTAATTGAGAGTAAGAGAAAACCCTAACATCCATTCCTATGGGAATTTCCCGCACATCATTTCCTATATAACCGACGTTGGCTACAAAATCATACTTAGGATAATTTTGGAAATATTCATTAACAACATAATCGACAACTTCAGGATCCATCAATGGACAATCGCCTGTTAGTTCGACAATAATATCACCCTTAACAGATTCAACAGCTCCGATAACTCTTCCAAGGACATCGTCTTCACTTCCCCTATGAGTACGAATATTTAATTTTTTCCCAAACTCTTCGATTTTTTCATCGAGTGGATTTGACGTTGTTGCAATTATAATCTCGTCAATAAGTTTTGATTTCGAAAGTCTCTCAACAAGAATTTGTAATATGGGTTTTTCATCGATCTCTTTTAAAACTTTTCCCGGCAATCTATTTGATCCCATCCTTGCTTCAATTGAAGCAACAATTTTTTTAGCTTTGGACAATTATAAACTTATTTTTTTTTTCTAAATAGGAAAGTGGTATCCAAATCATTGTTATAAGTATACTTATACTTTTCTTCTTTCAGCAATTCTAAATTTGGGAATAAATCTGAATACAGTTTTGCAAAATTCCTCTTCCATAGTATATTATTCTCCTCATATCTTTTTATCTCAGTCAGCTCATCGGCATAATACTCATTTCCATAAATATAATCCTTAGAGCATCTGACAATCTCAGAGAGAGCAATTTGAATTTTATCGGGATTCATATGGATCAAAACCCGACTGGTAAAAACCATATCAAAATATCGATCCTTAAACGGAATATCATAGGCTGTTGCTTGAATTATATTTATACCCTTTGTTCTCTGTTTTGCAAGCTCAATTGCATGCCACTGTAATTCAATACCGTATAAGTTTTTGAATCCCATTTCCTGAAGTTTTTCCAATTGACTCCCGACATTGCATCCTACTTCAAGAATTCTTATCTCCCTATCTAAATTTCCGATGAACTTTTCGTTCATTTCTGTTCTTGAAATTCCTATATCACTAATATATACTTCATCAACGGCTTTATTATCATATATATTTCTTAATGTATACTCTTCACCGAATTTACCTTTCCAGACTTCCTCTTGTGGTGTTGCCTTCATTTGATCCT
>Ga0180121_10000218_pt1 | contig 22795 bp, 26 predicted proteins | sample AntDrymUQ5402106_2_FD_129676 | JGI IMG/M metagenome (GOLD analysis project Ga0180121, IMG submission 129676) | Polar desert sand microbial communities from Dry Valleys, Antarctica - metaG UQ540 (21.06) (version 2) (version 2) | ecosystem: Environmental > Terrestrial > Soil > Desert | place...
ATATCCGGAATTCCTTTGTTAGTTTATGTAATTTATTTATTTATCTTATTTATTAAAAAAACATTTTTAATCTGCGAAATCCTTTAATCATAAGAATTTGCGGTTAAAAACTGTTTTAAAAATCGTATATCATTTTCATACAACAGTCTTATATCCGGAATTCCTTTGTTAGTTATGTAATTTATTTATTTATCTTATTTATTAAAAAAACATTTTTAATCTGCGAAATCCTTTAATCATAAGAATCTGCGGTTAAAACTGTTTTAAAAATCGTATATCATTTTCATAAAACAGTCTTATATCCGGAATTCCGTGCTTGACCAATAAGGTTCTCTCGATTCCCATCCCGAAAGCATAACCTGAATAAACCTCAGGATCATATCCTACCATTTTGAATACATTCGGATCAACCATTCCGCATCCCATTATCTCGAGCCATCCTGTATATTTACAAATTCTGCAACCCTGTCCTTTACATAAATAACATTCTACATCCATCTCTGCCGAGGGCTCCGTGAAAGGAAAGAATGAAGGCCGTAATCTTGTCTTTAAATTCTCGCCGAAAAATTCTTTCGCAAAATAATTCAGTGTCCCCTTCAATTCTCTGAACGTAACTTTTTTGTCAACATACAAACCTTCGACTTGGTGAAATACTGCCAGGCTTCTTGAATTTACAGCTTCATTTCTATAACATTTTCCAGGAACAATCACTCTCACCGGCGGTTGCATCTGCTCCATTACTCTTATCTGGCCAGGAGATGTCTGTGTTCTAAGTAAATATTGTTTGTCTTTTCCTTTGCTGTCTATATAAAAAGTATCTTGCATATCTCTTGAAGGATGATAATCGGGAGTATTTAGCGCATCAAAATTGTGATACTCGTCTTCAATTTCAAAACCTTCATAAACATTGAACCCGATTCTTTCAAAGATCCCGGAAATTTCTTCCAAAGCCTGGGTAATGAGATGTTTTGAACCCTTGTTGTATGTGCGGCCGGGAAGTGTAAGATCTGTCAGATCCTCGGAATTCTTCAGAGCCGAATCAAACTGCTCTTTCTTTTTATCATAAATTCTTTGAAGGAAAATTTTCATTTCATTCAAATTTTTTCCGAGCTCTCCCTTCGATTCTTTATCAACTTTCTTAAGCTCTTCGAACAATGAACTCACAAGGCCGTTCCTGCTGAGATATTTCAGACGGAATTCTTCGAGGCTTGTTTCGTTAGAGATTTTGTCAGCTTCAGAATGAGCTTCTATCTTAATAGATTCTATTTTATCCAGCATCTGATTTATAGTTCCTGTAAAAATAAAACAAGGCGAATAAGTTTATCCGCCTCATAAATAAATATGTACTTAGTTTTCGGAAATTATTTCAAAGCAAACTTGACAATTTCACCAAATGCTGGGGCATTGCTGTAAGCAAGCTCCGCAAGAATTTTTCTGTTAATATCAATATTTTTCTTATTCAATCCGCTAATAAGCTTTGAATATGTAGTATCGTTTAGTCTAGCCGCCGCATTGATCCTTGTGATCCATAAGCTTTTGTATTCGCGCTTTTTTAACCTTCTGTCTCTGTAGGCGTGCGTCAATCCCTTTTCAACTGCATTCTTCGCAACAGTATAAAGTTTACTCCTCGCGCCAAAATATCCTTTGGCTTCCTCTAGCACTCTCTTTTTTCTTCTGTGTGATGCTACTTTATTTTTTGAGCGTGGCATTGATTCTCCTTAAAAATTTTTAATAATAGTTTAAGCTAATATAAGTCTCTTAACTGTTCTGGTTTCCGGAACAGAAACTAATGTAGCCTTTCCTAAATGTCTTTTTCTCTTACTTGACTTCTTAGTGAGAATATGACTTCTGTAAGCTTTTTCTCTCTTAATTTTTCCATTGCCGGTAAGTTTAAATCTTTTTTTAGCGGCCCTGTTGGATTTCATTTTAGGCATCTTGATTTTCCTTTGTTTTGGTTTCTTCAGAAATTGTTATTGGCTTTTCTTCTTTAGCTTCGGGTGCCGTGGTTTTTTTTTGCTTTGTTAGACTATCCTTATATACCTGAACTTTGTGTTTATCGGGTAAAAAATATGCATACAATTGTTTTCCTTCCATTCTCGGAGGTGCTTCAAGTTTACTAATATCATTAAGTTTCTCAACAATATCATCCATCAGTTTCCTTCCTATCTCCGGATGAGTTATCATCCTTCCTTTAAACATTACATAAGCCTTTACCTTGTGACCTTCTACTAAAAACTGTCTTAAATGTTTGGTCTTAAAATCTATATCATGCGTATCGGTATTAGGATTAAACCTTATTTCTTTTATATGCATCACATGCTGATGCTTCTTTGCTAATTTCTCTTTCTTCTGTCTTTCGTAATTGAATTTTCCGTAATCGACAATCTTGCAAACAGGTGGTTTGGAAGTCGGAGATATCTCTACCAGATCAAGTCCTTTTGATGTTGCGATTTGCAAGGCTTCAGTACTTGGCATTACTCCTAATGCATTTCCGTTTTCATCTACTACCCTCACCTGAGGAACGCGTATCTGCCCGTTAATTCTTTCTTTATGCTGTTTGTCTTTAATAAATACTTTGTTTAATTAGTTATAATTCTCCCTGTTGGAGATTTGCAATTTAAGCTTTTCAATAAACTCATTCAATCCTAATTTTCCTGTGTCACCCTTTAAGTGCTCCCTGACTGAAATATTGTTACTTTCCATTTCTTTATCACCAACAACTATCATATAAGGAATTTTCTTATTTTCAGATTCTCTGATCTTATATCCGATCTTCTCATTTCTATTATCAATATGAACTCTTATGCCTTCTTTTCTCATCCTATTGGAGATTTCTTTTGCATATTCCTTGTGTAGGTCGGTAATGGGTAAAATATTAACCTGCATCGGAGCAAGCCATAATGGAAAATATCCTGCGTAATGTTCCGTCAGTACTCCAACAAATCTTTCAAACGACCCGAACACCGCTCTGTGAATCATTACTGGTATGTGAACTTTGCTGTCATCACCAATATATTCTAATCCGAATCTTTCCGGCATTGAGAAATCAAGCTGAATAGTTCCAAGCTGCCAGTCGCGTCTTAGGCTGTCTTTAACAACAAAATCTATCTTGGGCCCGTAAAATGCTCCATCACCTTCGTTGATCTTATATTTCACATTTGCATTATCTAATGCAGATGCAAGTGACTTCTCGGAACTGTTCCATACTTCAAGCGAACCAATATATTTTTCAGGCCTAGTTGATAAATACACTTGTACATCACTGAAACCAAAAGTACTATAAACGTCAAATACTAATTTTATCAAAATAGCGATCTCTTCTTCTATCTGATCGGGAGTACAAAAAATATGCGCGTCATCCATGGTGAAACAACGGACCCTGAATAATCCTGACAAAACACCTGAAAGCTCGTGTCTGTGACAAAGACCAAATTCAAATAATCTCAAAGGTAAATCCCTGTAAGACTTCATCGAAGTTCTGTAAACCAGGGTACTTCCCGGGCAATTCATTGGTTTCACCGCGAAATCTCTTTCATCAATTTCGGTGAAATACATATTTTCTTTATAATTATCGTAGTGCCCGGATTGCAGCCATAACTTTTGATTTAATATTACCGGAGTATTGATCTCTTCATAATCCAGCTCGATTAGCTTTTCTCTTAAATAACTTTTAAGATTATTCAATAGTATCATTCCGTTATTGTGCCAGAATGGAAATCCCGGTCCTTCTTCATGAAATGAAAATAACTCCAGTTCTTTTCCAATCTTTCTGTGATCTCTTTTCTTTGCTTCTTCAAGATTCTTCAAATATTCATCGAGCTCTTTTTGTTTTGGAAAAGAAATACCATAAATTCTTTGAAGCATCTGTCTTTTCTCATCGCCTCTCCAATACGAGCCTGATATAGATAAAAGCTTCACTGCTTTGACTTTGGAGGTTGACGGTAAATGAGGTCCGCGACACAGATCTGTGAATTCACCCTGTGAATAAAGCGAAACATTCTCTTCATTCTTTGCAATAGTTTCAAGAATTTCTACTTTGTATGAATCATTTCTTTGGGATTTGAAGAATTCTATTGCATCGGTTCTTTTAAGATCACTCCTTGACGGCTTAAGATCCCGTTTAGAGATTTCAATCATTTTCTCTTCTATTTTCCTGAGATCATCTTCCGTAAATTTTCTGTCAGAATCAATATCGTAATAAAATCCGCTCTCGATCGGAGGTCCTACACCAAATTTCGCTCCGGGAAAAAGCTCTTCGATTGCTTGAGCCATCATATGAGAAGTAGTATGCCAGTAAACTTCTTTTCCTTTTTCAGAATCGAATTTGTGCAATACTATTTTCGAATCTTCATCAATCGGTACCACAAGATCTTTCATCTTTCCATTAACTTCCCCAACAAGGATTTCTTCAGCTAATTTTTTGCTAATAGATGCAGCAATTTCATAGGAAGTGACGCCTTTATCAAATTCTTTTATTGAATTATCCGGAAACGTTATTTTAATCTTATCACTCATTTCTTGTTAATTGTTATTCGTTAATCGTTAATCGTTAATCGTTATTTGTATTGTTTATCGTTAATCGTTATTTGTTAATCGTTATTCGTTATTTGATTTCCGATTGTAATAATTCGTAATTCGTCACTCGTAATTCGTAATTGAAGTAAGTGGGCGGTAATGGACTCGAACCAATGACCCCTACCATGTCAAGGTAGTACTCTAACCAACTGAGCTAACCGCCCATAATTTGGAACTTGCAAAATAGTCAATTTCTGAATTTTTTACAATGGAGGTTTTGGTCTGTTTAACCCACCCTTTCTCTTGTCATTCCTTTATGCTAAAGTAGAGACGTTGCATGCAACGTCTCTACAAATCCAAATTCATTTAAAATGTAACTGCGACCTTATGGTCGCGTTTAGATTTTACCGTCCTCGCTGAGTCTCCTGCAATAGCAATTTTAGATTAGTATAAACTTTTATGCAGGGACTCAGCGGGGACGGCAATAAATTAAATTTTTCCCGTGGTGTCAGGTCGCCGCGGCGACCTGACTCAACGAGGTACATTTAGATATCATTGCACACTAATTTTCTCCAGAAGCCAGTCTTTATCGAGAATTTCATTTATCTCTGCAATTTTCTTTTTCAAAAATAATATTTCTTTTTTATTTCCTTTAAGCTTTAAATAAATTAATTTTTCTGTAAGAGTAATAAAATTAAATGAACTGAGTTTCGATAATTGAACCATATGTCTGTCTCTTTTTAGAAAATGCTTGCTTGTATCAATCAGTGATAAAGCAGCTTCAAATGACGATGTTTCAAAATAAATTCGGAACAGGAGATTTCTGATATTCTGCTTCTGGCTGCTGTATTGAGATTTTATTTTTGAAAGATAGAAAATAGCGTCATCATATTCTTTTTTATAAAAACATGTATCGGCTTTTATATAATTTATCATGTAGTCTTTATTGTCATCCAATGAATAGAGTTCAAATTCCTTTACATTTTTTTCCACCCATTCAAATTCGTTAATACGGTTCGCGTTCTTCGCAGCTGTAATGAAAAAAAAGGCGTGACGCTTTTGAGGAATGTGTTTTATCAGGGCAAAATATTCTTTATCAAGTTCAAATCGTTCCTTTCTAAAATTCTCCTTTCCAGCTAAACTCATTTCCCGGCAGTAATTCGCCATAATAATAAAAAAATTCTGTTTATCTGTTTCCGGTAAAGATTCGAAGTTTACGGCTTTTAATTGCTTCAACTTGTTGAAATATTTCTCATCTTTTTTTGTAAGCAGCAAAATAAGATAATAATTGCATAATATCTGAGGAAACTCATGTAGTGATGCAAGATTTTTTCCGACATAATTTAGAATTTCCTCATACATCATGAAATTATTCTCCTTGTTAGTTATTGTAAAGAAGCTGATACCCCATAAATAGGTTCTCAATGAATTAAGCAGAACATAAATGAAAAATTATTAATGTTTTTAAAAGAATCTTCAAGTTTGTAATAATTTTTTTTCCCTATATAAAAATACAAATACTTCTCCCATGAAATGTACGTTTGATAGAAAAACTCTGTGTCTCTCTCTGTTCCATTAAGATAATTTATCATCGAATCGAAGCTCTTATTAAAAAGTGATCCAAGATCTCTTTCTATAAGTTGATTTATCAAAAACTTTCTTGACCCTATTTCATCCTTTTCAAGCTCGAGCTGAATTAAAAACTCTTCCTCAAGCTTAAGTAAGTCGGAATTAATTTTTCTCATTACTTCATCCTTATATTTTAAATTTGGATAAAGTCTGGAAAACATGAATTCTTTCGTAAATTCTTTGAAATCAAACGACGGATAAAACCCTTTTAATAATTTAAAATATTTAACAACAATTTTGCTTCGAATATTTTTACCCTCAGTAAAATAGGGTGATAATAAAAATCTCTCAAACAGAATAATTTCTTTTTTTGAGAAAGATTTCAATATTTTTACAACGTTATAGTTTTCCATTATTTTTATTAAAGTCTAAATTACATCAACTCTTAAATAAATTCTACATTTAAAAATCATGTCACATTTTAATAAAAGTTTCTTTGGTATCAAAAAACATTTTTTATAGCTTTGATGAAAAAACATTATGAAAAAAATTATTGTCTCAATATTTTTTATTTGCTTTCTTATCACCGGCTTCGAGGGATGCAAGCGTGATTACGTGATATTCGATTTCTTTCTAAATGCGCTAAACGTAAAAATTCTCTATAATAAGGGTGATGCTGATCTATACTAATGATGACTCTGTAACGAACTTTTGGGTCGAAAGAAACAGCGGCACTTTGAATAATCTAAATAATTGGAATACTGCTCCGCGTTTCGATACGGCAATTGTTTATGTGGTTGGTGATAATGGTACGATTCTTCGATCACCAGACCGTGGAATTGATTGGAGTCCGCTGGCTTCACCAACATCAAGAGATCTTTACGGTATAGACTTTGCAAATTTTACCAGCCCATTACATTGTGGGAGATTCAGGACTGATATTAAAATCAACAAACTCCGGAACTAACTGGATCACACAGACCAGTGGCGTGACAAGAAAACTTACTTCGATTTACAGTATTACTACTTTACAGGCTGTTGCAGTTGGTGAAAAAGGGACCATTCTCAGAACTACAAACGCTGGTACAAATTGGCAGAACATTAGTCTGGCTGATACTACTATAAATCTGAATAAAGTTGGTTATAAGGGTTCTTTGCCTTTTGGTATTATTGCCGGTATAGTTGGAGATAACGGTAGTTTATTTCAATCCACAGATTTTGTTTTATGGAATCCGGTGCAAACAGGAACTACGAGGAATCTTCGGGATTTCTTTTTCACCGGAAATGGAAGTACCGGGTTTTTGACCGGAGACAGCGGAACTGTTCTTTACACAACAAATGCCGGGCTCAACTGGACCTCCGATTTTTTCCTGCAGTCACTAACTGAAGAAAGAATCAATGCCGCGATCAGAATTAGTGATTCGACCTTTGCGGGAATAGCAGGAAATGAATTCATAATTTTTTCCGGAAACGAACCTATTCTGCCTGTAGAGCTTGCATCTTTCAACTCAGTAGTAAAGAATAATGTCGTGACCTTATTATGGATGACTATGCAGGAGGTGAACAATTATGGATTTGATGTAGAAAGGTCATCCGCCTCAGGCGGAGTCAAAAGTCAGACTACAAACGAATGGAGTAAAATCGGATTTATCAGTGGGAACGGTACAAGCTCTTCTCTGAATAATTATGAATATACTGACAGAAATCTTGTAAGCGGTAAGTATAAATACAGACTAAAGCAAAATGATTTCAATAGTAATTTCAAAATTTATAATTTAACGAACGAAGTTACAATCGGAATTCCTCAGGTTTTTAGTTTATCCCAGAATTATCCGAATCCTTTCAATCCTTCAACTACGATTGATTATAATTTGCCTGTTGATGGAAAAGTTAGTTTGAAGGTGTATGATTTGCTCGGAAGGGAAGTTGAAGTATTAGTAAATGAATTTGTAAATGCAGGTTATTATTCAGTTAGTTTCAATAAAGATAACGCATTTGCCGGCGGAGTATATTTTTATCGGCTTCATTCGCAATCGTTTACAGATACGAAGAGAATGATTTTAGTGAAGTGAAAAACGTGAGACGCCATCCGCCGCGGCGGAGTGAAATGTTGAACGTGAAATGTCAAACGTGAAACTCTCTTCGCTTTCAAAGGGAAGAAATTAAATTTTAAATATGAAAAATTAAAATGATTCTCCTCCGCGGCGGAGCGGCGAATAAAAAATTAAGATGTTTTGTGGAGATGTTAAAATTTAATACAAAACTCCCAAAGCTGGCTCTCTAATACAGGCCGCTTTACGAAACCGAAGGTTCAAATGGGATTTTAAAATCGGGACGTATCCTCTGGGTCATCCAGGAGCCCGAAGGCAAAATCATTATCAAGCGGAGTTACAAAAGTTTGGTATCCCTCTCTGCAAAGAGGCAAGCAGGGGGAGGTTTTATCAACTTTCCTAATGTTTGATCGTTTATTATTTTACAAACTAATTCCTAAATAAAAATTAACTAATGAAAATTTTTATATTATTTATTTCATTAATGTTGTCATTTGCCCACGGCTCAGAGATCGGAAAGGATGATTTCCTGAAGATGTTTGAGAAGTTTAAAGCCGATTTTAACAGTAAAAATATTTCCAGACTGAATGATTATATAGATCCTGAGTTTGGGCTTTTTGTGCTGGACAATCCGGGTGTATATATTAATGGTTATTATTTCAAATCATTTGATTCAATTATTAATAGCTCAAAAGAGGCTGACTTGTATAGAATGAAGAATATAGAATTAAAGTGTAATCCTATAAAAGGAAATTTGCCTCAGTACAGTTGTGGCGGAGTCATAGAGGGCTGGGATAAGGAAGGTTGTTACTATAATAATATTCCGGAAAGAAATGACACATCAGGAATTTATGGTTTCTTTGATGAGAATAGTAATTCGGGCTCTGACAGTACTGGAAATTTTAATGAGATGCATACTATTCTTCGGGCCAGGCTTAACAGGAATGTTGAGCAATTTTTCCTGTCTTATTTTAATAGAAATCTTTACGTTACGTATAATTCTTAAATAGTTAGCGTTAATTTATAAATGGAAACAGACGACCCTATCAAGACATCAGAGAGTTTTGTCAAGACAGCGGAAGCAGAAGGGTTTTCATTTGACTTTTCACTAAAAAGTTTGGAATTTGAAATTGACAAATACTTAGAAAAATATTATCTGCTAGACGAAGAATCCAAATTTCGAGCTGAGTGTGATCTGACAGCATATATTGGAGAAACAATTAGACGTTTGTATCAAGGAGAATGGGAGGGAGAGTATTTTGGTAGTTCATCATCCTATCGCGGATCGAACTTTTATACTTGTAAAGTGAAAATAGGAAAATTTGTCTTTTATCCGAACCACTTCATTGCTTACTATTTGTCAAACGGGAAAAAATCTGAAGGTACATTTTATGATTACCTTCATAATCGAGATTATTCGAAAGGTATATTTCATGACTTTTTGGGAGGCGGACTTTTAAATATAATAGAAAATGAAAAATAAACTACCGCTAACAATGTGTGATTTTAGATTTACGATTTTTTGATTTTACGATTGGACATTCACTTCTTTGAATCCTACATTTCATAATTTTTTAAAGTGGTTAATTTCAATTATCTATGGTATGTTAAATTAAAATTAATCCTTTAACTCATTTAATTAAATTGGCAGTAACTCTTAAAAATAATCCACCAGCAAAATTTAACCACAATGAAAAACTTTATCTTCATAGGAGTGTTCATATTGACACTGATAGCGACAATTATTCCATACTGTACCCAGACAGACAATAAAACTTCGCAAGATGATTGGATTAAAGGGACAGAAGAAGAAAAATTTAAGACCATTGAAAAACATTTTCGCGGCTTTGACGATGCAATGGTTGAAACAGGTTATCGTTATCAGGAACTATATTGGGCTGGACAAGACGAAAATTGGGATTATGCAATATATCAATTGGAAAAATTGGAAATTGCAATAGAAAATGGACTTGAGCGCAGACCAAAACGGGCAAAATCAGCAGAACATTTTTTGAATTATGTTTTGCCAGAAATGCAAAAATCGCTAGAGAGCAAAGACATGGCTGCTTTTAACAAAAATTTTCAAATGCTAAGAACTGAGTGTAAAAACTGTCATGTTAATGAGGGGGTCCCTTTCATACAATCTGTAATACCTGAAGAAAGATTATCTCCCATTAAATTTCAGAAAAATAAGTGATATGAAACTTTGGGAAATTATTTCTTTACAATAAAATGAGTCTTCAAAAAATTCATGTCTCTTTCCACCGCCGTTGTTAATGTTCCAAAAAAGTTTGTGATATGGAAATTGAAATTATATAAGACAGTTCGCGCAAACTTTTTGGGTCACCAACAACAAAATATTCTATTACTTCCATATAGTTCTCTAGAAATCTGAACTTATCGGATTTCCATTTTGGTTGAACCGGATTAGCATGAATGTAATTAATTTTTTGATCCACTACCTTCTGGAAATATAAACGGCTGTAAATGGTGGCATCAACATTCATATTGGACCCCCCATATTTCTCCCTTGCGAAACCGAACGATTGCATATATATTGCAACCGAACAGTTTCACAATTGCTTAATTAGGATAATGAGAAGAGATATCTACCAGGCCATTGCGGATCCGACTAGAAGGGCTATAATCCTGCTCATCGCATCACGGGCCATGACGCCAAATGCCATCGCCGAATACTTTGACACATCGAGACAGGCTGTCTCAAAACATTTGCGGATCCTGTCTGAATGCAGTCTGGTGAAACAAAAACAATCTGGCAGAGAAATTTATTATGAACTTAATGCCGCTAAAATGAAAGAAATCGATAAATGGCTTGATAAACTGAAAAAGATCTGGGAAGCCCGCTTCAATGAACTTGACAATGTTTTATTAACTATAAAAAATAAAAAGAAATGAACAATCATTCAGCAACCGATTTTTTCGTCGACCGGGAAAACAAAACGATCACTGTTAAAAGAGAATTCAATGCAGAACTTCCGCTCGTGTGGGATGCTTACACCAAAAGTGAGATCCTTGATCAATGGTGGGCTCCGAAACCATGGAAAGCAAAAACAAAGAAAATGGATTTCAAAGAAGGTGGGCAATGGCTCTACTCGATGGTTGACCCAAATGGTGAAGAACACTGGTCCATCGAGGACTATGTTTTAATTCAGGATAAGAAAAAATTCACCTGGCTTGATGCTTTTTCTGATTCAGAAGGTAATATAAATAAAGACATGCCCCGTTCGGAATGGGAAGTAAACTTTACTGATAACGGAAAATCAACGCTTGTTGAAATACTCATTAGCTACGATGATCTTGATCAGCTTGACGCAACATTAAAGATGGGCTTTAAGGAAGGTCTTATAATGGCGATGGATAATCTTGATGATTTGCTGCCGTCGTTGAAGAAATGACTGCAGTTGTTTTCTGAGCACGCCGTTGATAATTGATAATTGATAGTTGATAGTTGATTATTGATAATTGATAGTAGATAGTTGTTGACTCGCAATTAATAATTCGTAATTCGCAATTAATAATTCGTAATTATTTAATAAACAGCTCATCTATTTTTTCCAATAGCCACTTCTTATGCTCATACCAGAGTATCTGGTCAAAATGTAGGTCTTCTCTTAATTCCTTTATTTTATTTTGTTCAGGATTTTCTTTGCAGGTCAAAAGCTTATTTAGAAAATTAAAAAATTTCATGTAGGCTTCTTTTGTGTTACTCTCTATAACGGTGTTATTTCCTATAAAATGTTTTGAGGAGTCTATGTAATAAAAAAGCAACTCAGTATTATTAAGGTCGTAATAAGCTTGAGCAGTAAGTATCCTGACGAGAAGCTTATCCCTGAGATCAATGAACTCAACCTCATTCAAGCATTGCAGGGATTCGACATAATTTTTTTCTACATGATGTATATATCCCCAAGCCATCGAATTCATTGTTTTTTGTAGTTCTCTCTTTAACATAGGAGTGTATTCTTTCACAAAATTTTCTGTCCATTTAATTTCACCGAGTGAAAGAGCGTTTCTGAGTATCTGGTTATAAAGAACTTTACTAATTCTTCCGTTAACACATGCTCCTATCTCTTTTTCAAGACGGAATTTACTTATTTCAAAATGTATTTTGAGAAATTTATCATTGCCTTGCCTCGTTTTAAACGTACAATAATTTGCCAGAGTGGTTATTATTTCGCTCTGTTCCTGACGGTCAAAAATGTTATAATTTTCTTCAAAGAATTTTTTCATTTCAAAAAAATAACTTTCTTCCTTTTCCTCCAGAGCACACATAATTTTATTGTAATAAAACATCATCACTGGGGCATGTATATGATTATTTTTTTTTGCAACATCCACGAGATTCTTTAGGTCCAGACTTTTGACAAGTTCGATAGCGTTTTTTGTTTCATTGCCCGCATTATATAGGAAGTTAATTTTCAAACCCGAAGCCGAAAGCGATAAGTACACCATTATGTTTAGTAATAAATATTCTGTGGTTTTTACTCTTGCTTCCACACCCTTGTGCCGCCTGCCCTGTATTGCTCTCCAGTATTCGGCTCTACTATTTTCTGCAATGAATTTAAGATAGAAATATTCTTGACCAAATTTCAAATTACTGATATATTTATCTGTCTTTTCAATTTCCTTAAAGATTTCTTTATCAAGATGTCTCTTCGAAAGTTCATCAAATATCAATATATATCTTTGTGTCATATTACCTTTCAAAGCTATGTGCAAAAGGAATTCCATGGCAAGCTTTTCAAGCTGTGAAACCATATTCCACATTACCTGCTTATCGAAATTTCTTCCGGGATAAATTTTTTTATAAATATTTTCAGGCTGTAAACTATCATTCTTATTTTCAAAACCGGGATAATTTTTTTTAAGCTCCTTAAGAAACGGTAAGTAATTTCTTCCATTATTAAAAAAAGGAGATGCAACAAACTTTTCAAATTGCTTGAATTCATCTTTGGTCAAAGTCTTTAATGTCTGAATGAGTCTTGAATCTATCATTTTAATACTTTGTAATCTCTATGATTAATTTGTCCGAAAGGACCACTTCTATCAACCTTCCCTTTCCCCCAATGCCATTAAGTTAACGAATAGTCCTTTCTGTTTCCAAAATCCTGTAGGAGGTTGTGTGAAATCTTTTGCTTACCAAATCAAAACTAAGTATTTCTACCTAGATAAAAAATGTGGATAACTCTATTCACATTAAAATTTATTAAAAATAAGCATAAATCAATTCAGATACGACAGCGTTCCATAAATTTCTTGTTTAGTTTCCAAATAATCTTTCTTTGCAACCTGTGACTTCAAGGATGTATTTTTGTAGCGTGCACTAGTAAGTGCACAAATTACTCATTTAATGTATGAGAAATACTAAAAATATAAGCTCTATAAAAACAGCAAAAGGATACAGGCTCAAAAATTCAACTCATAATCTGATTGAAAAAATTCAACTCAAAATAAACGGAAGCAAAGATACCGTGATAAGCAGTGCAGTAAAATTGTATTACATTCAAATTAATAATACACGAAAGATTCCTGGCTCTAAAAATAAAATTATTCACAAAAACAAAACTCTTGAATTATACAAAGTATCAAAAAATAAAAAAATTTAACTAAATAACATCATGAAAAAAATAATATTTATCTTTATCCTGTTTGCATCACAATCGTTCGCTCAAATAACCCTGACAAGCGCAAACAATCCTGTTGACGGAGATGAAAATGCTTACACAGTTTGTGATACAACCAATATATTTCACGGCAGCTCCGGTGCAAATCAAACCTGGAGTTTCCCTAATCTAATTCCAATTGTCAGCTCTTTGGAATCGTATCTCGATCCGGCTCTTACGCCATATGCTGCGCAATTTCCAACTTCGAATCTTGCCGGAATAGTTAACGGAAGCTTAAGCTATTTTACTACATCCTCGACTAATTTTCTTTTTAACGGAACGGCAGTTCCCGACTTTATCATTCGATATGATGACCCCCAGTTATACTTGCAATATCCTTTAACTTATAATACCAGCTTCACAGATAATTTTTCGACGCATTTTAGTATCGGTGGTAACGAGCATTTCAGATTCGGAACAATCACTATGACGGGTGACGCGTGGGGAACGATTAATCTTCCTATCGGCTCCTTCTCAAATGCATTAAGAGTCAAGTTTGTAACCGTAACTAAAGATTCTGCCAATGGAGCAACATTTATTACCACTCTGACTTCATATAAATGGTTTGTAGCAGGAAGGAAATTTCCTGTATTTGAAGTTAATTATACCAGCACAACATTCGGCGGTATTCCTCTTGGAAATAGTAAAGATGTGATCTACGGAAATGCTGTACTACCCGGAATTCATAACATATCAAGTGAAACTCCCGAGAATTATATGCTTTCACAAAATTATCCGAATCCTTTTAATCCGACAACGAATTTGGAATTTGGGATTTCGAAATTGGGATTTGTTTCGTTGAAGATTTATGATATGCTTGGTAAAGAAATAGCGACGCTCGTTAACGATAATCTAAATCCGGGAACATACAAATATAATTTTGACGGAAGTAAATTAACAAGCGGTGTTTATTTTTATAAGCTTAAGGTCGGAGATTATACTGAAGTTAAGAAAATGACTTTAGTAAAATAAAAAAAATGAAAACAAAATATTTAACAGTTCCTTAAGCTATTAAGCTTAGAAATTTAATTCCTCAAGAACATTTAAAAATATAAATTAAAAAAGTTATGAAAAAGCTCTTAACGCAAGAAAGTTCAAGCAGCAGCAAGTTTCAAAATTCTAAAATGAATGGCTATTTCGGAGGATTGCTATTACTTCTTCTCTCTGTTGTATTAATACCAAATCAAATGAATGCCGATGTTGTGGGTGTTAGCTATTTTTATCCTACGATCACTGTTTTTGCAGATGATACTTGGGCAATAATCTCATCAGATACATTAACTATGACTGGCTTTCAAGTTGGTCACGCCTCATCAGTCACATGGAATTCTGATAGCCTTAAGTTTTATGCTACTGTAAAAGCCAGTAATAATAATATTCGCAGATTAGTCACTGTAAATCCTGCTACAGGAGTTTGTACTGATATTGGAAGTATGGGTGGTAACTTTATTACACTAACATATTCCTCAATAACAAAAACACTTTATACAATGGGTGACGATGAAAAACTTTACAGAGTAGATATGACAAACGGTGCTACTACATTTCTTGGCGGACCATACCCTGTGGGTGGAAATGATGAAGTTATTTCTTATAACTATGATGATGGCTTTATTTACCATTGGTCAGGTGGTTCAGATGCTGGCATGGAGAAAATTAACACTACTACATTTATTGCCACACCAATTGTGCAGACCGGAATTTATCACTTTCAAATTATGGGTGCAGTTTACCAAGGAGGGGGTGTTTTTCTTGCAACGGAACAAGAAAGAGCTTTAAGAATAACTTCTGCAGGTGTGGTATCAGTGCAGTCAGAGGTATTACCTTTTTATATTAGAGGATTAGGTTATCCGGATTCGACGTTGCCTAAGACTCTTCATCTTACAGCATTGCTCGAAGGATTTTATAACGATGCTGCTAACAAAATGATAAGTGATACAGCAAGAGTTTATCTAAGGAATATTACTTCTCCATATTCAATTATTGATTCGTCAAAATCAATTTTAGATTCAAACGGGCGTGGAGATTTTAGTTTTTCAAATTCTGCGGGAAATGGAACTCCATATTATATTGTGATCAAACACAGAAACTCCATTGAGACATGGAGCTCCGGAGGAAACAGGTTTTCCTTAAATGATATGACTTACAACTTCACAACAGCAAAATCAAAAGCTTACGGCGATAATCTGGTACTCAAAGGAGGCAGATACTGTATCCAAAGCGGCGACTGCAATCAGGACGGTGTAATTGACGGAACCGACCAGCTAATGATGGAAAATGCCATTTATAGTTCAACAACAGGATACGTTTCGACTGATGTAAACGGAGATTTGATAGTTGACGGAAGTGACGCAATAATAATTGAAAATAATGCTGGGAGATTTGCTACGGTTCAAAGTCCTTTGTATGATCAAATGCCACAAAATATGCCCGGTCAGTCAAAAGAAAAGACTTCATCAACGAATTCCAACAACGGTTTTAAGCTAAATGATAATTATCCTAATCCATTCAATCCAAGCACAGTCATGAGTTACCAGTTAGCAATTAGCGGTGATGTTTCGCTGAAAGTTTATGATTTAGTGGGTAAGGAAGTTGCATCGCTAGTCAATCAAATTCAAAATGCAGGAAAGTATTCTGTAACATTTAATGCATCGGGATTAGCGAGCGGGATGTATTTTTATAAGTTACAGGCAAATGGATTTTCACAGGTGAAGAAGATGATGCTCCTTAAGTAGTTAGTAGTTAGTAGTTGGTAGTTAAAAGTTGGCAGGGTGTGGTTTAAAGGGAGAAACAATAAATAAATCGGGTTGGGAGTTAGAAAAAAATTTTACAACCCTATTATAAAAAATAAATTAAAAACAAAAATGAACACCATTTACATAAGCAATAGCACACCCAAGGCAAAAATATTTTTAAAATTTATATAAAGGAAAACAATTTATGAAAGCTCTAACATATTTACTAATCTATAATCTTGCAAATCTTAAATCGTGTAAAGTAGATGAAAGTATTCAAATCTATTTATTTAGTACCCGGATAGACTTTTATCAGGAAGATGGATAATATTTTAATAATCCGTACCGATACTACTCTGATCAATCGTATAGTTTTTCTTATGCATTTTGTTCATGCATAATATTTCAAATGAACTGAATCAATAACAATAAACTTTTTACTAAAAATTAAAATCAAAAAAAATGAAAACCAAATTAAATTTTCTAAACAAACTAGTAGTACTTTTTCTAATGTTTGCATCGACAGTTTTTTCGCAAAGCATTACCAATACGCTCGGTACAAACGGAGTGTTTACAATCAAAGATGCGTCAACTAATTTTCTAACCCTAAGCCAGTCAACAGGTCAGGTGAACATTCTCAGATCGCTCAGGCTTGAAAATACGACAAGCTCAGGCCTGGGTGTTCTGTTCAAAGGTGCTGATAGATTTTTGCATGATTACGCAGACAATTTATTCTTAGGTATTAACGCCGGTAATTTTACTATGACCGGATATGGTAATACCGGTCTGGGAGATTTTACTTTATTTTCAAATACCATTGGTATTGATAATACAGCTTTGGGATGGAATAATTTACAGTATAACACCATTGGCAATGGTAACACAGCTGTGGGAAGTCATTCTTTAACTGTTAATACTGAGGGCAATTATAACACGTCTGTGGGTTATTCTTCTTTACGAGTCAACCTAGATGGTGATTATAATACAGCAGTTGGTAACAATTCCCTATTATCCAACATCAGCGGCAATAATAACACAGCAATGGGGTATCAGTCTTTACGTAACAATATTGGCGGTGGTGAGAACACAGCAGTGGGATTTAATTCTTTACTTGCAAACACCACCGGTTTTTATAACACAGCTGTGGGAACGAATTCTTTGATTTCCAACAATGGAGACTATAACACAGCTGTCGGTTGGGGTTCTTTGGCATACAATACCACCGGACATCATAACACAGCTTTGGGACATAATTCTTTAAATAGCAACTCCATTGGCTACAATAATACAGCCTTGGGACTACACTCCTTATTTTCTAACACCTTCGGTTATAATAACACAGCTATGGGACATCAATCCTTAACTTCCAACACTACCGGCAATTTTAACACAGCTGTGGGATTAAGTTCCTTAAATTCTAACACAACTGGAATTTATAATACAGCTTTGGGAACTCAATCATTATTTTCCAATACCACTGGCAAACATAACACAACGGTGGGTGATGAAGCTTTATATTCTAACACCAGTGGAGATTTTAACACAGCTGTGGGATTAGCTTCTTTAAATTTTAACTCTACTGGCAATAGAAACACAGCTTTGGGATATTTCGCAGGTTCTCTTATTACCACAGGCACTAATAACACTACAATTGGAAACGATGCTCAAGTGCCGTCCGCTACAGCCGACAATCAAGTCAGAGTGGGGAGTACAGCAGTTACCTATGCCGGCATTCAGGTGGGCTGGACTATAACAAGCGACAGGAAATGGAAGTCAAATATCCTTAACTCAAATCTTGGTTTAAATTTTATCTCTAAGCTTAGACCTGTTATATACACTCGTAATAACGATGAAATGCAAAAAACCGAATACGGATTCATAGCTCAGGAAGTTGAAGATGTGCTAAAAGAATCAGGCGTCGACAACACCGGAATGATTAGCATAGACAGTAAGGGGGGATATGAGATGCGTTACAACGATTTGCTCGCCCCGATGGTAAAAGCAATACAGGAACTAAAAACTCAAGGTGAAGAATTGAAAACAGAAAATGATAAGCTGAAACAAAGTAACGAAGAGCTTTCGGCAAAGGTCGAATCATTTAAATCCATTAACGAAAAGCTTGTTAAATTGGAACAGAAAGTAAATGAAATGACCTCAGTTAAACATACATCGCTTATTAAGACAAATCAAATTAAATCAATTTCCAATGAAGGAGATGAAAAATGAAAGCCATAATTTATTTTTCAATTTTAATGATGTTATTTGCTTCAATAACATTCAGCCAGAGTACTTTGGACTATCAGACAGGAACCGGTCTGATTATCCAGCCGGGAGCTGATGTATGTGCTGATGATGTAATTATTAACGGCACATTCTCAGGGGGCGGCACTATTTGTGGGGGCACTGCATATGTCCTGAACCTCACTGCAGTTATACAAGGTTTTTATGATGCTTCTTCAAACCTTATGATATCTGATACCGTATCAGTTTATCTAAGGAATGCTACTTCGCCATTTGTAAAAATAGATTCAGCGAAGAGTGTATTGTCCCCGAATGGAGAAGGATCATTTATTTTTTTCAATGTAACTAATGGCACAAACTATTACATAGTTTTGACACACAGAAATTCAATCGAAACATGGAGCAGTAGCGGAAACGCTTTCGTTTCGGGTTCATTAATCTATAATTTTAGACCTGCTGCAACAACAGCATACGGAAGCAATGAAATCCGGATTGACAACGACCCGGTGACGTATGCTATTTACAGCGGCGACGTAAACCAGGATGGGAATGTTGAAGCTGCAGATCTGGCTTTGATTGATAATGATGCATTTAATTTCGTGACAGGATATGTATCAACAGACATAACCGGTGATGGAATAGTGGATGCGAGCGATGGGGCGATAGCGGATAATAATGCATTTAATTTTGTGAGTGTTGCAAGGCCATAGCAGTTAGCAGTTTAGCAGTTAACAGTTAGCAGTTCAACAGTTAGTAGTTAGTAGTTAGTAGTTAGTAGTTAGTAGTTAGAAGTTTGTAGTTTGATGTTTAATCTTATGAATCTGATAATCTGATAAATCTGATAATCTAACGATGTCTTCGCAGAGTTCTTCTGCTTTAAAAGTACAAAAGTAGTATAGACGGAAGACTCTGCGAATATTAACTAAATAAATTTTATAATTATAAATCTTAAAAAAAGAATAGAAAAATGAAAAATCAAATTTATAAATCAGCCATTATAATTTTTCTTTTGGCATTTGCATTATCATATGGGTATGCCAAAGAACCAACTTATACACTTACAATTCAGAATCTGAATAATGTTTCTTCAAACACAATGGAGTTTGACATTTATCTTCAGCATACAAATTCAAATGAATCAAATTTCTATTACGTACTCGGTCAGTATTTCTTTGATTTCAATCCTGCCATAGCAAACGGAGGAAATCTAAATTATTCTGTTGTCAATTCAGATTTGCCACAGGGATTGGTTCCGAGAAACCCAACTGTGACAGGGAATCAACTTAGACTTGCAATGAATTCCATTGGAAGTAAAGATAACCTTCCGGTTGTTGCCGATAAAGCTCCTGGGACATTAATTGCAAAGATAAGATTGGAAACTTCCGTAAAATCTTTTTCCGATGCCCCGATTGATTTAAAAATCCGAACAGGTCCGGAAAATCCCTTTACAAAAGTATTTACTTCTACTGATAACAAAATTATTGACATCACAAATAAGGAAGAGATTGCCTTAGACAATAATACAATTGTCAATCCCGAATCCAATCAAATTCCTAAAGAGTATTCTTTAAAGCAAAATTATCCAAATCCGTTTAATCCTTCGACAAGCATAAAATTTGACATTCCTGATTTAACGAATGTGAAGCTCTCAGTATTTGATATAACAGGCAGGGAATTAGCTGTCTTAGTGAATGAGCAACTGCAGCCGGGAAGTTATGATTACAAATGGAATGCATCGCAGCTTGCGAGCGGAATTTATTTTTATAAGCTACAGACAAATGGATTTTCCCAGGTGAAGAAGATGATGCTGGTTAAATAGTTAGTAGTTAATAGTTAGTAGTTAGTAGTTGACAGCATTTTAAAAATTTATGCTTTCTCAGATTATATGTTTGTTACATCTTGAGAAAGCATTTTGTATATAAATCAAAAATCCAAATTCAAAAATCTAAAATTAAAATCATACGGCTTCAGCCACCCTCTCCTTACGGTCAGAGGTACTTAAGGTGATTAATTATCTTTTTTTCAACTTATCATAAACAAAATAGTTTTTCAATCAATTATTATTTCTAAGATGTTTTTTACTTAGAGAGTTGGAATTAAAAGGAATTAAAAGGAATAATGTCTTAAAAATTAAGTTGAAAAATCTATTTTTTAAATATAGTTTTAAAAAAAAAGTTTATGACAACATCAGAATTAAAACGAAACATTCAAAAGAAATTAAATAACATCGAAGATATTACTGTACTCAAAGAAGTTGATAGTATAATTAATTTTGTATCTTCAAGAAAAGAAGATTATGATGAACTACCGGAAGAATTAAAAATTGCAATCGAAGAAGGTTTAGCTCAATTAGAAAGCGGAAAAAAGATATCTTATGAAGAAGTGAAGAAAAGAAATGCAAGATGGTTTTCGACGTAGTTTTTTCAGAAAGAGCGTCTGATGAATTAACTTCTATTTTAGACCATATCGAAAATGAATGGTCTCTCAGAATTTCAAATAAGTTTACAAAAATCCTTGATGAGAAAATTCATAATGTAAAATCAAATCCTTATTTATATCCTCCCTTCAAGAACAAAAAGCAATTAAGACGTTGTGTCGTAACTAAACAGGTTTCGATATTTTACAGTGTAAAAAGTTCTGAAGTTCAAATCATTACTTTATTCGATAACAGGAGAAATCCCAAAAAACTGAAGTTATGATAGGGACTCTCAAATAGCTTTATACTCGTCAGAAGACTGATGTAAATTGTGTTGAAAACTTTTAACTTTCATAAATACACTACTGAATAATAAATTTTAATTAATTAAGTTTTAGCAAATAAAGTTAAAGATGGAAATATTAAAATTAAATAAATTCCTTGAAAGCTTTGAAAACCTGAAATCTGAAGAAAAAGAATACGCCCTTGAGATTATTAATAAAAAAATGTCGGATGAGAACAGAAGGAAAATTATTAAAAGGGTTAAACAGTCTCGGGCAAATATTAAAAAAGGAAATTACAAAGAAGGTTCTGTAAAGGATTTGTATGATGATTTAGAAAAATGATTATTGTAAGGTGGGATAAAGGATTTAAGAAAAGTTACAAGAAAAAAATTAGCAATTCTCATTCCAATTTCCAATTCAACATCAATCCGCATCCGCCAGCCTTTCTGCCCTGTCAGCAGTTTTAAGCTTGTCTATTATTTCGTCAAGATCTCCTTCTATTACTTCGGAAAGGTTATAGAGAGTAAGTCCTATCCTATGATCGGTGAGACGGTTTTGAGGAAAGTTATAAGTTCTTATCTTATCGCTTCTGTCTCCAGACTTTACCATTTTCTTCCGCTGCGAAGTTAATTCTTTATCACGTTTTTCTAATTCATGCTCATATAATCTTGACCTGAGGACTTTCATAGCTTTCATTTTATTTTTTATCTGCGAACGCTCATCCTGACATTGAACAACCGTATTAGTCGGCAAATGCGTTATTCGAATTGCAGTCTCAACTTTATTTACATTCTGACCACCTGCACCGCCTGATCTAAACACATCTATTTTTAAATCATTATCATTTATTTCTACATCAAAATCTTCCGCTTCGGGAAACACTGCCACTGAAGCCGCAGATGTATGAACTCTTCCGTTTGCTTCGGTCTTCGGAACTCTCTGAACCCGGTGAACTCCGCTTTCGTATTTCAAATCTCCGTAAATACTTTTTCCGCTGATATTCAGTACAACTTCTTTAATACCACCGGGATTTGATGAATCACTGAAGTCAATAGTTTCAACTTTCCAACGCTTTGTTTCGAAATACCTTGTGTACATTCTGTAAAGATCTGCCGCAAACAACGAGGCTTCTTCTCCGCCTGTGCCTGCTCTAATTTCAAATATTGCATTTTTATCATCAACGGGATCTTTCGGAATGAGAAGCTCTTTTATATGCGCTTCAATTTCACTTAATTTATTTTCAAGCCGCTCCTGTTCTTCTTTTGCCATTTCTTTCATTTCTGTATCAGTTGTATCAAGC
>Ga0180121_10000219_pt1 | contig 22782 bp, 24 predicted proteins | sample AntDrymUQ5402106_2_FD_129676 | JGI IMG/M metagenome (GOLD analysis project Ga0180121, IMG submission 129676) | Polar desert sand microbial communities from Dry Valleys, Antarctica - metaG UQ540 (21.06) (version 2) (version 2) | ecosystem: Environmental > Terrestrial > Soil > Desert | place...
CCGCCTGAGGCGACCGGCACGCCGGTCTCGCGCACCGACGCGCCGGCCTGGGCGCAGGTTCCCGGCTCCGATGTTCGCAGCGTCGGAGGCCAGAAAGCGTACCGATGCCCCGGGTGCGACCATGAGGTGCGGGCCGGCATCTGGCACTTGGTCATCGTGCCCGCCGACGACGTCGACGCCCGTCGCCATTGGCACACGGAGTGCTGGCGCTCCGAGCTGCGGCGGTCCGGGATGTACCGCCCTCCGACCTTCGAGTAACCGCCTTCCTCACGCTCTAGGCGCGGACCCTTCAGCTCACGTTCAGCCTTGCCTTCAGGGTGGCTTCAGCGCTGCGCCCGCAACGTGTCGAAGACGACGCGCGAGTGATGGAGAGCGATGCGAGTTCTGGTGGTCGAGGACGACGAGCGCCTGGCGGCGGGGCTGCACAAGGGCTTCGTGGCCGAAGGCTTCGCCGCCGACGTCGTTCACAACGGCACCGACGGGTTGTGGATGGCTCGCGACCACCCCTACGACGCCATCGTGCTCGACATCATGTTGCCCAAGCTCAACGGCTTCAAGATCTGCGAGACGCTGCGCCACGAGAAGATCTGGACGCCGATCCTGATGCTGACCGCGAAGGACGGCGAGTGGGACCAGGTCGAGGCGCTCGACAGCGGTGCCGACGACTACCTCACCAAGCCCTTCTCGTATGCGGTGCTGCTCGCACATGTGCGAGCGCTCATGCGCCGGGGCGCGCAAGAGCGCCCGGCCGTGCTCGCAGCCGGCGATCTCTCGCTCGATCCTGCGACCAAGCGAGCCACCCGCGGCGACGTCGAGGTGGCGCTCACAGCTCGCGAGCTGTCGCTGCTCGAGTGCCTGATGCGGCGTGCAGGCGAGGTGATCTCGAAGCTCGAGATCCTCGAGCACGTCTGGGACTACGAGTTCGACGGCGACCCCAACATCGTGGAGGTCTACGTCGGGCACCTTCGCAACAAGCTCGACCGACCGTTCGACCGTGAGTCCATCGAGACCATCCGCGGGGTCGGGTACCGCCTGAGGACCGACGGCGCCTGAAAGCGCCTTCAGGGACCTTCAGAACCCCGTCAGCGGCTCCCTCGCATCCTGGAGATCACAGCAGCGAGGCCGCACGAGGCGGCCTCGCAGAACGAAGGGAGCTGATCTCCATGAAGCGGACGACCAAATGGGTCGCCGGCGGAACTCTCGCCATCGCGGCGATCGGGGGCGGCACCGGCATCGCGATCGCGAGCGGCGCAGGTGACAACGACGTCCCGCTCGAAGGTCCGGCCCTCGACAAGGCTGTCGCAGCGGCGCTCGCAGCGACGGGTGGCGGCGAGGTCCTCGAAACTGAGGTCGGCGACGACGGCTCGGCCTACGGCATCGAGATCCGGCTGGAAGACGGCAGTCAGGTCGAGGTCAACCTCGACTCGAGCTTCGCCGTGATCAACCAGGAAGCCGACCACGACAGCCCGAACGAGAGCGGCTCCGAGGCCGACTGACCTGATCGGATCGGACCACCGGAAGGTGGGGCCGGCCGGTCGAGGCCGGCCACACCTTCGACGAGACGAGGAGGGAACCGATATGCAGACGCGAACCGAGCACCGAACCAACGAACGGAGCTCCGAGGGGCGAGCGGGCACGTTCGTCGCCGCCAGCCTGGCGGCGATCATGCTGATCGTCTCGTTCGGCGGCGGCGCATCCGGCGTCGTCGCGAAAGGCGGACGAGTTGACCTGGAGAAGCCGACCTTCTCCGACCCGACGGCGATCACCAACCCGCTGTTCCCGAAGGACGCCGTGTCGCAGGTGATCCAGCTCGGAGCCGAGGGCAAGGACAGGCTCCGATTCGAGGTCACGCAGCTTCCCGACACCAAGTTCGTGAGGTGGGACGGCCAGCGCATCGAGACCCGCGTGACGCATTTCGTGGCTTACATGAACGGCCGCATCCTCGAGGTCGCGGTCGACTTCTACGCGCAGGCCGACGACGGATCCGTCTGGTACTTCGGTGAGAACGTCGACAACTACGAGAACGGCGTCATCGTCGACCACGAGGGCACCTGGCTCGCAGGCAGGGACGGACCTCCCGGCATGATCATGCCCGCCGACCCACAGGTCGGCGACGTGTACCGGCCCGAGAACATCCCCGGTTTGGTGTTCGAGGAAGTGACGGTCAAGCGCACCGGGGTGACGGTTAACGGCCCTCGTGGGCCAGTGCCCGGAGCGGTGTTCGTGCAGGAACGACTCATGGACGGCACCCTCGAGGACAAGATCTACGCCCCAGGCTACGGGGAGTTCAAGGCCACGGTCGCGTCGCTCGACGAGCTCTACAAGCTCGCGATCGCGGTGCCGATCGACGCTCTCGGTGGATCCGTTCCCCAGGATCTTGCCGTGCTCGACCAGGGCGCGTCACAGGTCTTCGAAGTGGCTCCGTCGAAGAGGTGGAACCAGCTCTCGGTCAAGTTCGAGAGGATGATCACCTCATGGACCACGTATCGAACGAACGACGTGCCGAAGCTGCTCGACGTTCAGATGACGCACGCCCTCAACGTGCTCGATGCGGCGCTGGGCTCGCGTGACGTCGGCGACGTCCGCCAGGCGGCGATCCAGGTGGGACATGCGGCGCTCGATCTCCAGCTTCAGTACCGTGGCTCGGACGAGTCGACCGGGACCGACTGGAGCTCTGGCGAGACCAGCTCGTCATCGACCGAGCGGCTGGTGACTCCGACGCCGTCATGGGGGATTTCGCGACGCTGAAGACGATCCACGATCGGATCGGCGGCAGCAGCAACTGAGAGTCAGCAGTTGCGCCGTTCGACGTGCGCCGCCCCGGGAACCAACGGGGCGGCGCACGACGGCGTGCCGATTCCTGCCGACGATGCGCAGCGCGGGCGGAGGGCCCGGCTAGGATGCAACGCATGAGCTCGACCGGACCTCAGATCGATGCCCCGGAGTGCAGGCCCGCCGACGAGTCGAAGCGTCCACCGTGTGACGCGTGTGGCGAGCCGATGGAGCCTGAGCACGCCCACCACAAGTGCCCGTCGTGCGGCTACATCCTTCCCTGCTGCGGCTGGTGAGCCGATGTCCGATGAGGTTCGCGCGAGGTTGTGGCACACGGGAGGTCGCTACTACGCGCAGGTGTTCGGCACTCCCGTCTTCCTCGAAGTCACGGGCGTGAGCCGGCGCGAATGCCTCGCCGCCCTCCGAAACGCGACCGGTGACGACGTCTCGCTCACGGTCGAGGTCGTGCCCGACGTGGTCGGCGTCGCGGAGGCCGCCGAGATCATGGGCTGGGACAAGCGCCGCGTCGTCACCTACATCGACCGAGGGTCGTTCCCCGAGCCGATCACCGCGCTCGCTTCGGGTCGCATATGGCTGAGGGACGACGTGCAAGCCTACGCCGACGAGTGGCGAGCGCGGCGCGCCGCGAAGGCGCCGCCAGCGAAGACTGAGGTGGCATCGGCGACGTGAGCGATCGGCGCCTCTACCTGATACGGCATGCTCGCCCCGACTACGAGTCGACCGAGCACACCGACACTCCGCTCGGTCGTCAGTACGATCCACCGCTGGGTGATGTCGGCCTCGAGCAGGCGGACCGCCTGGCCGCCCGGCTCGAGCTCTTGGCCCGCCCAGCCGCGATCTACTCATCGACCCTCGCCCGTGCGCGTCAGACCGCGAAGGTCTACGCCGGCCGTGTCGGCATGCCGGTGATCGAGCGCGACGATCTCTGCGAGTGGTTCGGAGGCGAGTGGGAAGCCAAGGACTTCGAGCAGATCTTCTTAGAGCACCCCGAGGCGATCGACCTGTTCCGCAACCAGAACCCGGCATGGCATCTGGCCCCGGGCAGCGAGCGGGCCGACGACTTCCAGCGGCGGTGCGTCACCGCGGTCGAGGAGATCATCGAGGCCGAGCCCGATGGCGACGTCGTGGTCGTCGCGCACGGGGGCGTCATCAACGCGTACTTCAGCCACATCCTCGGCATCCGCGACCAGGACATGTTCTTCCTGCCCGAGAACACGAGCCTGAACACCGTTGTGATCCGTGGCGACGAGCGGCTCGCGTGGTTCCTCTCCGACGCTTCGCACCTGACCGACCCCGGGTGGTTCGAGCCGCGCCAGGGGGAGCGCGACCTCGCCGAGGGAGGCTGACCGCCCGACCTATACTCGCACCGCACCGCGAAGCCGAACCCAGCCGCTGAGGAGACGACCGCAACGATGTCCGTCACGTTCCTGTCCACCGAGTGGGCCGAAGCCGTCAAAGCTGAGCTGAACGAGAACGAAACCTTCCGTCAGGCCGCGTCGGGTCAGAAAGCCACCATCCAGCAGGTCATCACCTCCAGCGACGGCGACACCCACTACTGGATCGAGATCGACGACGGCTCCATCGACATGGGTGTCGGGGACGCCGACGCGCCCGACGCCACGATCACCCAGAGCTACGAGACGGCCACCAAGCTCGCGAAGAGCGAGCTCTCGGTCGTCACCGCGTTCATGACCGGCAAGGTGAAGGTCACCGGCAACATGGGTCTGCTCATGTCGCTGCAGGGAGCGCTCTCGCAGCTTCCTACCGCGATGCAGGCGGTCGACACCGGCTACTGACCGCCTGCGCTACAGACCGTCGCCCGCGTCATCGACCGGTGGGGGCGAGATCGCGATCGTGACCTGCGCCCGGGCGAGGACCGCGCCGTCCAGGTCGGTGACGTCGGCCTCCGCGAAGGCGATGCGACGGCCCATGCGCACCACATGTCCTGTCGCGAGCAATGTGCCGACGCGTGCCGGCGCCAGGTACTGCACGTCGAGGTTGACGCTCACATGGCGGCTTCCTGGCGGGATCGCTGAGCGCGCGGCCAGACCTGCCGCGGTGTCGGCGAGCGTCGCGAGCACGCCCCCGTGCACCGTGCCCTGCAGGTTGACGTGATCGGGGCCCGCCTCCAGACGCAGGGCGACCGAACCTGCAAGCACCCGCTCTACCGTGATGCCGATCGACGCGTGGAACGATGACGACGCCACGCGATCGCGGATCTCGTCTTCGGTCGAGCGCTTGCCTTCATCCTGCATCCCGTCTCCCTTCCGGCTGCGTAGTCTTCCACGGGTCCTCGTTTGACGCTCTCGGGACCCGAGGGGAGAATCCAATGCGGACCGCGCCAGCCGCGGGCCGGGATCCGAAACAAAGGAACGGGAGGGGAAAGCATGCCGAAATGGCTCCGCATGTTCGCCTTGCCGGTCGTCGCGCTCTCGCTCATCGCAGCCGCATGTGGCAACGATGAGCCGGCCGACGGAGGGGGCGAACCAACCGATGGTGCAGCAGCCGAGTGCAGCGCAGACATCAAGGTGGGCGTGGCACTCGACGTCGGTGGTCTCGGCGACAATGGGTTCAACGATCTCGCCAAGGCAGGCCTCGACAAGGCGATCGCCGACGGTCTCGTCTGCGAAGAGAACACCGAGTTCATCGAGGCGAACTCCGAGGGCACGAACCTCGACGAGAACACCCAGTCGCTGGCCGAGGGCGGTTTCGACGTCGTGATCGGCAACGGGTTCGCGTTCAGTCCCGGCATCAACGCGATCGCGCTCGACTATCCGGACGTGTCGTTCGGCATCATCGATGGGTACGCGACCTGTGGCACGGCGTGCGGCCTCGACAACGACGCCGACGCGATCCCGAACGTGCGGGACATCGCCTTCCAGGAGGAGCAGGGCTCGTACCTCGTCGGGGTGGCTGCGGGTCTGAAGGCCACGGAGCTCGATTGCGACACGGTCGGGTTCCTGGGCGGACAGACCGGACCGCTGATCGCCAAGTTCGAGGCTGGGTACGCCGCCGGGGTCGAAGCGTCGGCGCCGGGCGTGAAGGTGCTCGTCGGATACATCGGTGACACGACCAAGGCGTTCGACGACATCTCCGGAGGTGAGGCGCTCGCCAACAAGCTGTTCGACGACGGCTCGTGCATCACCTACCACGCTGCGGGAGACGCCGGGAACGGTCTGTTCAAGGCCGCCGCTGAGCAAGAGAAGATCGCGATCGGCGTCGACTCCGACCAGCATGAGATCGTCTCGGCCGATCAGGCTCAGTGGATCATGACCTCGATGATCAAGCGCGTCGACACAGCCGTGTACGACACCATCGTGGCCGTCGGAGACGGTTCCTTCGAGGGAGGCGGTCAGGTCTACGGCCTCGAGGTGGAAGGCATCTCCTACGCGACGTCCAACCCCGATCTGATGGGCCCGGACATCGTCGACGCCGTCGAGGAAGCCAAGCAGCAGATCCTCGATGGCGAGATCGAACCTCCGACCGAGCCTTAGGCGGGGGAGCGAAGACACCCGATGGGAAGCAACGATGACGGGGCGGGGCGCGAAAGCGCCTCGCCCCTCGTCGTGATGCAAGGGGTCTCGAAGCGGTTCCCGGGCGTGGTCGCGAACGACGACGTCACGCTCGATCTGCGCCCCGGCGAGGTGCACGCGCTGATCGGCGAGAACGGCGCCGGCAAGTCGACCTTGATGCGGGTGCTCTACGGCTTGTATCCGCCCGATGGCGGCAAGATCACCGTGCGGGGCCGCGAGGTGAAGATCGCCTCGCCTCGCGATGCGATCGCGCTCGGTATCGGTATGGTTCATCAGCACTTCGTGCTGGTGGACCCGTTCACGGTGGCGGAGAACGTGACCCTCGGCGACGAGGGCGGTCCGATCCTGCACGCGGAAGACGCGGAGCAGCGTGTGAAGATCCTCGCTGATTCTTACGGCTTCCATATCGACCCTGCCGCCATCGTCGAAGACCTGTCGGTCGGTGAGGAACAGCGGGTCGAGATCCTGAAGGCCCTGTACAGAGGCGTCGACATCTTGATCCTCGACGAGCCGACCGCCGTGCTCACCCCTGCCGAGACCAACGACCTGTTCGAGAACCTGCGCCGGCTGCGAGCCGATGGCAAGACCATCGTGTTCATCAGCCACAAGCTCGACGAGGTGCTGGCGATCGCCGATCGAATCACCGTGCTTCGCCGGGGGGCGGTGGTTGGCGAGACATCGCCCGCTGAGACCACCAAGGCGCAACTCGCGGAGATGATGGTCGGGCGCCCGGTGCTGTTCCGCCTCGACAAGCCCCAGGTGCGGGCCGGCGATGTGGTCCTGCGCGTGGACGACCTGCGAGGCGGACGCCTGCACGGTCTCTCGCTCGAGGTGCGTGCCGGCGAGATCGTGGGTGTGGCGGGCGTCGAAGGCAACGGCCAGCGTGAGCTCGCCAACGCCATCATGGGCCTGCAGCCCCTCGATGGCGGTCACATCCTGCTCGGTGATCGCGACCTTGCGGGAGTCTCGACCGAGGAGATCCGCGACGCAGGCATCGCCTTCGTGCCGGAGGATCGTCACGAGCAGGGGCTCGTGCTGGACATGACGCTCTGGGAGAACGCCGTCATCGGCCGCCACGACGACGACGAGTTCTCCGGCCGGGGCGGGGTGCTCTTCATCAAGAAGATCAAGGAGCTCGCGCGCCGGTTGATCGACGAGTTCGATGTGCGCACACGCAGCATCGAGTCCACGGCACGCACGCTCTCGGGCGGTAACCAGCAGAAGCTGATCCTCGCTCGCGAGCTCGAGACCGATCCGCGCCTGCTGCTGGCCGCGCAACCGACGCGAGGTCTCGACGTCGGCGCCATCGAGTTCGTCTGGGGCCAGATCCTGCAGCAGAAGGCCGAAGGTCGCGCTGTGCTCCTGATCTCGGCCGAGCTCGATGAGATCTATGCGCTTTCCGATCGCATCGTCACCCTCTACGAGGGCCGGATCACCGGTGAGTTCTCGCCGGATACCCCGGTAGAAGAGCTCGGCCGCGCGATGCTCGGCGGCGTCGTGGATCGGGCGAGCTGAATGGCAGCCGTCGAGGCTGGGACCGAGGCTCGAGGGGCCCGCCGGCCGGAATGGTTGGAGAACATCGGCGGGCAGCTCCTAGCGGTGCTGACCGCGCTCGGCATCGCGGTGCTGCTGGGCTCGATCATCATCGTGGCCTACAGCGCTGGCACGGGCGTCGGCGAGGATCCGATCACCGTCTACCGGGCGATCCTGAACGGTTCCTTCGGTGACAAGAACGGGTTCGGTTACGTGCTCGCCAATGCCGGGCCTCTGATCTTCTCTGCGCTGGCGGTCTCGGTCTGCTTCAAGGGCGGCATGTTCAACATCGGTGTCGAAGGGCAGTTCATCGTCGGCATGGCCACCGCGTCGTTCGCGGCGCTCACGTTCACGTTCCTGCCTGCGCCGCTGCTGGTGCTCACGGTGCTGCTGTTCGGCATGCTGGGCGGCATGGCCTGGGCGGCGGTGCCCGCGATCTTGAAGGTGAAGACGGGGGCACACGAGGTCGTCACGACGATCATGATGAACGGCATCGCGACGAGCTTGGTGGCCTGGGTGATCGGGGGGCCGCTGCGGTACGAAGACACTGGTGGAGGGTTCAACGTGAACCTGCGCACCGATCCGTTCCCCGACGCCGCGATGATCCCCGACCTCGGGCACCTCTTCGGCATCCGATCCAGCGCGCGCCTGTCGTGGGTCTTGCTGCTCGCACTCTTGACCGCCGCCGTGATGTGGTTCGTGCTGCGCCGCATGCGTATCGGTTTCGAAGCGAGAGCCGTGGGAGCGTCGCCCGGGTCGGCCCAAGCGGGCGGCATCTCGATCGGCGCCGTGCAGATCAAGCTCTTCCTGATCTCGGGCGCGCTCGCCGGGCTGGTGGGCATCCAGCAGCTCTTCGCCGATCAGGGGTTCCTGCCGGCAGGCTATGAGGCCGGGATCGGGTTCACGGGTATCGCCGTCGCCTTTCTCGGACAGAACAGCCCCGTGGGCATCGTCTTCGCTGCGCTGTTGTGGGGCGTGCTCGCCCGAGGGGAAACCTCGCTCCAGCTCGAGACCGACATGCCGCGCGAGTTCATCATCATCCTGCAGGGACTGTTGATCATCTCGGTGGTCGTGACCTACCAGCTCGCGAAGCGCCGGCTCTTCGCGCGTCAGCTCCGACGCGCGGCCGCGGTCGAAGACCTGCGTGACTCCGAAGCGCCTGCCGATGCCGGCCCTTCTGAGGGCTCCGGGGACGAAGGAGAGGTGCGCTGATGCCGCTCGGGGACATCGGCGCGGCCATCGGCATCGCGCTCACGTACTACACGATCATCTACGTGACTGGCCTGGGTGGTCTCTTCAGCGAGCGCTCGGGCATCGTGAACATCGGGCTCGAAGGCATGCTGATCGTCGGCACGGTCACCGGCTCGTGGGGAACCGCCGAGCTCACACCAGAGCTCGGGCTGCCCTGGGGACCACTGCTCGGCATGATGATCGGCATGGTGGCCGGCGCCGCGTTCTCCTCGATCCACGCGCTCGCGACGGTGACCTTCAGGGTCGACCAGATCGTGTCGGGCGTCGTGATCAACCTCGTGGCGGTGGGGGTCGCGCGATTCCTTTCCACGATCTTCTTCGGTCAGGCGACCCAGTCGGACTCGGGTCAGCCACGCATGAACCCGCTCGACCTTCCTCTGCTCTCCGACCTTCCGTGGGGTCTCGGCAAGGCGTTCCAGGGACTGTCGCCGATGGTGCTCGTCGCCCTCGTGATGGTCGTACCCGCGACGTATGCGCTCTCCCGCACGAGGTGGGGCCTGCGGCTCCGCTCATGTGGCGAGAATCCCGAGGCCGCGCGTTCGCTCGGTGTGCGCGTCGCGGCGTACAGGTACCAGGGCGTGCTGCTCTCGGGTGCACTCGCCGGGTTCGCCGGCGCGTTCCTCGCGATCGAGGTGAACCTGAGCTGGAACGAGGGGCAGACCCAGGGCCTCGGGTTCATCGCCCTCGCAGCGCTGATCCTGTCGAACTGGAACCCGATCCGGTTGATGGCAGCAGCGTTCATCTTCGGGTTCGCCCAAGCGATCCCGCTGCGGCTCGCCGACGCCCCGATCATCGGGGCGATCCCGCCCGAGTTCATCCGCATGACCCCGTACGTGGTGACGATCGTGGTCTTGGCCGGTTTCGTCGGGAAGGTCCGGCCTCCCGCAGCCGCCGGCCGTGCGTACGAAGCTTCTGGAGGCGGCTAGTCCAGTGTGGACTAGCGAGCGGTCGTGCCGTAGAGGCGGTCGCCGAAGTCGCCCAGCCCGGGAACGATGTACGCGCTCGCGTTCAGCTTGCGGTCGAGCGCCGCGGCCACGATGGGCACGTCAGGGTGGTCGCCTTGCAATCGCGCCAGGCCCTCGGGCGCGGCGACCACGCACACGAACGTCACGTCGTCGGCGCCCGCGTCCTTGACGTATCCCACCGCGGCGCTGCCGCTGCCCCCGGTGGCGAGCATCGGGTCGACGACGAGCGCCTTGCGTGCAACGAGATCGGGAAGCTTCGCGTAGTAGTCACGCGGCTGGTGGGTCTCCTCGTCTCGCTCCATGCCCAGGTAGCCGACGACCGCGTCTGGGTAAAGGTCCGTGACGGCTTCGAGCAGGCCGAGGCCCGCCCGGAGCACCGGGATCGCGACCACGCGCTTGGTGACCCGGGTCCCCTCGAATGGTTCCAGCGGAGTCTCGACCTGGCGAGGCTCGGTCGCGAGATCGCGAGTGGCCTCTGCGACGAGCAGCAGGCCGAGACGGCGCGTGAGCGCCCGGTACTCGGCAGGGCCGGTCTCGCGGTCGCGCAGCCGGGTCAGCAGGTCGCCCGCGAGCGGATGGTCGAGCACGGTGAACGCCGCGGGTGACATCGAGGCGAATCCTACGGGAGCGTCACGGTCGCCGCTTCTCGAGGCATGATGGCACCCATGAAGGTCGTCATCGCGATGATGATGGTGGCGGCCGGCCTTGCCGGCTGCGGGTTGTTGGGATCCGGAGGTGGTGGGCCGGTGGTCGTTGACGGAGTGACGCTGCTCACTCACCAGGGCAGCGAGGATGGCGCGTACCCGGCTGGGCTCGGCTCCGGCACCCTCACCATTCGCGCCAGGTGCGTCGCGATGCGCAGGGAAGCGGGCCCACCAGTGTTCATCCTCTGGCCTCCCGGTTACGATCTCAGGACGCGCGGGGACGGGGCCGAGGTGCTCGACGCAGACGGCAACCTGGTCGCAGCGCAGGGCGATCCCATCACATTGGGTGGAGGTTTCGGTGACCTCCCGTGGGCAGATGGGCTCACCGGCGGCTCGATCCCGGACAGTTGTCGAGACGATGGCGTCGAACGGTACTTCATCGCCGCACCCAGAGTGTGAGCGAAGCATCGCTTGCCAGTGGGGGGTGCCGTCGTTCATCATGACCCCGGCATGCAGGGCTATGTGGGCTTCTGGTTCTTCTACTTCGGGCGCGACCCCGGGTAGTCGCCGGTAGCCTTCCTGCGACAGCGGCCCCGGGTCGGTACCCGGGGCTTTCGCGTCCCGGGTGCCGTGCCGGGTAGGAGCGAAAGGAACCGCCATGGTCGTCGTCATGAAGCACGACGCGACGGACTCGGACATCGAGGTCGTCTGCGAGAAGGTGCGCAACTCCGGGGGAGAGGCATTTGTCTCCCGCGGGGCCGTGCACACGGTCATCGGGCTCGTCGGCGATACGGCACGGTTCCAAGCGATCCCCTTCACGCAGCTCACCGGCGTCGATCACGTGATCCAGATCGGCAAGCCGTACAAGATGGTCGCGCGCGACCTGCACCCCGAAGCCACGACTGTGATGATCGGCTCGACGCCGGTCGGGCGAGGCACCTTCACGATCATCGCCGGGCCGTGCGCCGTCGAGAGCGAGGAACAAGCGATGATCGCGACCCGCGCCGCGAAGGCCGCGGGGGCGACGGTGCTTCGGGGCGACGTCTACAAGCCGAGGACATCGCCCTACTCGTTCCAAGGGCTGGGGGAGCGCGGGCTCGAGATCCTCGTGGAGTGTCGCCGCGACACGGGTCTGCCGATCATCGTCGAGGTCGTCGACGTGTCGCAAGTCGGGCGCGTGGCCGGCATCGCCGACTGCATCAGGGTGGGTACACGCAACGCGCAGAACTTCGAGCTGCTCAAGGAAGTCGGCCTCACGAGGAAGCCCGTGATGCTGAAGCGCGGCCTGGCGATGACGATCGACGAGTGGCTCCAGGCCGCGGAGTACATCGCACAGCGCGGCAACTCCGAGGTGATCCTGTGCGAGCGGGGCATCCGCACGTTCGAGCCCTCCACGCGAAACACCCTCGACCTCGCCGGCATGGCGGTCGCCCAGCACGAGTCGCACCTGCCGGTGATCGTCGATCCGTCGCACGCGGTCGGCAAGAAGCACCTCGTGGCGCCCATGGCGCGAGCGGCCGTTGCCGCCGGCGCCGACGCCGTCATGATCGACGTGCACCATGACCCCGAGACGGCCCTGTGCGACGGGCCGCAGGCGCTGCTGCCCGAGGAGATGGAGGCGCTCGGCAAGGAGCTCACGATGCTCGCCGAGGTCATGGGTCGCCCCGTCAACCGCCCGTCGTAGCGGACGGCTTGCCGGGCGGAACCCCGATCCCGCGCGCCCGTTCGGCCCTCAGCGATGAGGTCAAGCCTCGACCCGAGCGGATCACCGGATGTTCATGCGGTTGGGATCTCGTGTGCAAGGGGTGGGTATGGCAAGGCGCGAGTGCTGGGGTCGATGCCTCGCCACGCTTGTGGCCCGATCCGGAAGGGGGTGCACCGATGATGGATGTCGAAGTGGTCATCCTCTCGTGCCCTGGCTCCGGTCGGTTCTGCTTCTCCTGAACAGCGGAAGCCCCAGGGCACGACGGCGTATCTCACCGTGTCCTCTAGGAGGCTTTCCCTATGTCCCACGATGAACGCCGCGGTGAACGGCGTGAGCGGCGAGGCTCGTTCGGCTGCGGTCATTGCCGCCTGGACGTTTCGACCCGCGCCATCGGCACCGCTCACCGCAATCACTGTCCGAACTGTTTGTGGAGTCGCCACCTGGACGACGGTCCAGGCGATCGGGCCGCGCAGTGCGGCTCGCTCATGGAACCGATCGCGATCACCGTGCGCGGAGACGGCGAGTGGATCCTCATCCACCGGTGCAGCGGGTGCGATCTGCTTCATCTGAATCGAACGGCCGGTGACGACAACCCGCTGATCCTGCTTCGGTTGGCGGTGAGGCCCCTCGCGCAGCCCCCGTTTCCGATCGAATTGATCGGTCAGCTGTGATCGGAGCCCGCGGAACATGGCCGAGCCGCATCATGCGCTCGGGCGCCGGCGTTCTCAGGCGGCCGCTCACTGCGGGCCGCATCGGTAGTGAGTGGACTGCCACCCGTCGACTTGCCGCACCTCGTAGCCTCGTCGACAGAAGCCCGACCGAGCGAGGTGCGTGCCCGTCTGCGCTCGCAGCGGAGCATCGACCCAGAGCGGGCCGGGAGCCGGGGTGGGCGTCGGGTCTGGTCCCGCACCGCCACCCTGTCCGCTGGCGATGCCCATCACCAGCACCCCGCCGATGATCATCCCCATCACGAAGCGTGCCATGTGTCATCCTCCTTCTCGCCACCTGGACCCCCGGCCGAGATGCATCTAGGGGTAGAGCGGCATGATCGTGTGCCGGTCGTGATCTTCGAGCGTTCTGGTGAAGGTCTCGCCCCACCCCACGCCGTTGGCGAGGCACATGGTGGCTGCCACGCCGCCGATCGGGCAGGTGCCGGTGACACCGTCGAGGTGGGCGATGCCCAATGTGTGGCCGGCTTCATGGGCCGCAACCGACTGCAGGTCGAGCTGGCATGCGGGCTGGCCAGTGCCGCCGCACGCCGCAGGAGCGATGCCGTTCGGGTCGGCGCCCGTGTACCAGTAGGAGCGCTTGTCGATGCCCATCTCGAAGGACACGATGTTGCCAGAGGTGCCCTCGCACACCGCCACCGCGCCCGACGCGGTCGTGCCGATGTTCTCGTAGTGGATCTCGTTGTTGTTCGGGCACGCGAAGTCGACGGTCGAGTTGGTCCGCTTCGCTCCCTGCGTGAGTGCGAGATCCATGATCACCGCGTCCCACGTCTCGACGCCGCGCTTGATCGACGCCGCGTGCCCCGCCGGCACCTCCTGGGTGAAGTGGTAGGCGATGTCGGGGTGCGTTCCGCCCCAGATGTCGGCGCCGTCGCCCGAGAACGGGTTCACGTACGCGTCGACGCTGTGTGCCCAGGCGATGCCGCCGAACGCGAGCACGGTTTCGACCTCGCACTCTTTGATGGCGTGGGTCACGAACCCCGCCGCGGCCTGCTCGATCACCAGGGCGTCGTATCCACCCAGATCGGTCTCGCCCGCGTCGATGTCGGCCGGCACCTCGAGATCGCTGCCGAAGTCGGTGACCGCCGCCTCGGCCGCCGCGGCGGGGGTGGCGAACCCCACGTCGCCCGGATAGGAGATGAACAACGTTCCGCAGGTCGTGGGCACCTCGGCGAGCGAGACCCCCGTGCCCCACGCTGCCATCGCGACGATGAGCATCGTCAGTGCTGCCTTCCTCATGACTCCTCCCTCTGGATCCGGCCATGCGGCTTCGAAGACGCCGCTCGGGGAAGACGCCGCTCGGGGAAGGCGGCGTCGAGAGGAGGAGTCCCAGATTCATACTCCGAGCCACCGACACGACTGCTCGGGAAGGGCGACTGGGAGGGGCTGAGGGCTCAGGTGCGAGCGCTCGGCTCGCGGATGACGGTCAGGAAGGGACGTTCGGCGTGAGCTCGGCGATGTCGCAGGAGCCTCGCCACTTCGCGATGTTCTCGGCCGGCGAGCCGACCCGACTCTTGCGCTTGTCGACGAGCAGCGCGGCTGCGGCTTCCCACTCGGCGCCTTCGAGCAGACGCTGTGCGGCCCAGAACTCTTCGAGCGACGTGTCGCGGAGCTTTCGCCTGGTGATCACCACCAGCTTCTGCGCGTCGGGCACCCCCGGCACGCTCTGCTCCTCGGGTCCGGGCTCACGCTTGGAGATCACGTAGATCTTGCCGCTCTTGTACGCGAACCAGACCGGCGCGGTCTTCCGCCGGCCACCGCGCTCGAAGCCCACCCAGATCACGTCGGACTTCTTCAGCCCGTCCTCGGTCTCCTTCGGAAGCTTGTCGGCCGAGCTCTGCACGAAGACCGGGAACTCGATCTCGCCCACGATCACGCCGTCGATGATGAACGAGGCCACGAAGGTGCCGGTCTCGTCGAACACCGCGCCCCCGACGCGGTCGAGCTCGGTCGTGACGTCCATCGCGCCCGCCATGCGCCGGGCCTCGGGCCCCCACCGGAACATCGTGCGACCCGACGGACCGATCAGGCGCACCTCTTCGCTCACGAAGCCGACGGGCACCTTCCATGCTCGGAAGATCACGAACGAGAGCGCCGGGCCGGGCTGGCCGACGAGGTACACACCGTCGTTGGCCTGCGCGCCGTAGGCGTTCCAGACGCGTTCGTCGACGACGGCGGCAGCGACCAGCTCTCCGACCGGTTCCATCGAGCGGAGAGGATACCCGACGCGACAGCCGAACTCCGCGACCCGAATCAGACGGTGCGGGCGAGCCAGAGACGAGGCTCGGCGACTTCCGGCAGTGACGGCATGGCGTCGGCGGATTCCCACATGCGCGCCAGCGTGGCCTCGTCGGTGAGCTCCACGACCGTGTCGCAGAACGCGCGGCCGGTCTCGTACTGCTCGCGCTTCATCTCCACGCCGAGCAGTCGCTCGAACACCGGGTCGTCGGCCTCGCCCTCGCGGTAGCGGCGCATGGCTTCCTCGATGCGGCCGTACGAGGGAAGCAGCTCGGCCCCCAGGGCGTGCATCACATGGTCGCCGTAGCCCTCGGCCGCCGACATGAACGCCTGGATGCGGGCGAGCTTCAGCCGCTGCTCGTCATCGAGCTCGGCGCCGAAGAGTCCCCCGTCGCTCTCGAACGCCTGCTGCAGGGCCTCGGGGTCGCTGGCGTCGAGCGAGGACAAACGGGCCTGCATGCCCTCGAGATCGATGCGCATCGTCGACAGGTAGTCGTCGAGCAAGGCGGTGAACCGTTCGCGCGCCCAGGGCTGTGCGAGCTCGAACCGGTGGGTCACCTCGTGGATCGCGACGAAGGTGCGGAAGTCGGTCGGCTCGAGCGACCAATCCGACTCGAACCGGCGCACGTTTGCCACGACGAACATCACGACCCCGGGGCCCGACCGCGGCACGGCCACGTCGAACTGGCCGAGCACGTGTTGCGCGAGGAAGCCGAGCACCTGCCCGACCTGGGCGCCCATCAGCAGGGGGGAGAGCTGCGAGAGCATGCCGCCCATCGCCTGCATCTCGGGAGGCAGGGCCTCCCGTTGCGCGAGATCCATCGACTCGCCGATGCGGCGGGCCGCCGGCTCCAGCAGCTCCGCGAGGTTCTCGGTGTTCGCGCCGATCCACTCGGCCCGGCGCACGGCGCGCACCTGGGCGACATCACTCGGGGCGTCGAGGCCCGTGAACCGGGCGACGTGCAGCTCTGCGACGCGCGCGGCTTCCTCGAACCCTCGGCGTTCGTCGTCGGTGGCATCTCGGTCCTCGCCGGCCTCGGCGGCGCCCGCGATCGCCACCTGGCGCGCGAGCTCCCAGTTGACCGGACCCGACGAGGCCGACATCACCCGCTGCATCTCTCGGAACAGCGGCGCGTCGCGCAACGACTCCGGATCCATGCCGAACCCGAACGGGAACCCTGCGCCGCCGCTTCCCTGGTCGCTCATGAACGCCATCGTACGACCCCCCTTGGTTACGATGGGCCGCCATGTCCGACGACCCTCAGCCCGGCGACCGCTCGCACGACGATGCTCGCCGCGCGTTCACCCGTGTGCAGGAAGGCCCGCTCTCGCTCGACGAGGTGGCCGAGGCGGTCGCCGACCCTGCAGCAGGGGCCGTCTGCATCTTCTCGGGCACGGTGCGCGACCATTCTCAGGAGGGAGGCGTCACCGGCCTCACCTACGAGGCGTGGCACGACCTCGCCGAACGGCGTCTCGCCGAGCTCGCCGACGAGATCCTCGAGCGCTGGCAAGCACGCCGCGTCGCGATCGTGCACCGTGTCGGCGAGCTGGCCGTCGGCGAGACGAGCGTGATCGTGGCCGTCTCGTCCGCGCACCGGGCCGAGGCGTTCGAGGCCTGCCGCCACGGCATCGAGCAGCTCAAACGCGACGTTCCCATCTGGAAGAAGGAAGGTCTCGCCTCGGGCGAAGCCCACTGGGTCATGGGCAGCTAGATGGGCCGCGACCTCGCGATCGACCTCGGCACCGCGAACAGCCTCGTCTACCGCCAGGGCGAGGGCGTCGTCTTCGACGAGCCTGCCGTTGTGGCCGTGCGGACCGACAGCGGCGAGGTGCTCGCCATGGGCGAGGAGGTCTGGCAGATGCTCGGTGGCGATGCGGGCAACGTGCTCGCCGTGCGACCGCTCCGCTCGGGCACGATGACGGAGTTCGACACGACCCAACGCATGATCGAGGTCGTGATCAAGCGCGCCATGACGGTGCGGTTCCCACGCCCCCGGGTGCTGGTCGCGGTGCCCTCGATGAGCTCGAACGTCGAGCGCCGGGCGATCGAGGACGCCGTCGAGGCCGCGGGCGTGCGGCAGGTGACCCTGGTCGAGGAACCGCTCGCGGCCGCCATCGGCGCCGGACTTCCGGTGCACGAGCCGGTCGGACATCTCGTCGTCGACGTCGGGGGCGGGCGGTCGGAGATGGCCGTCGTCTCGATGGGCGGGGTGGTGAGCGGCCGTTCGGTCGCCATCGGCGGCTTCGACATCGACGCGGCCGTGCAGCAGCACATCCGTGATGAGTACGGGGTGGCGATCGGCGAGAAGGCGGCCGAGGAGATCAAGGTCGCGATCGGGTCGGCCTTCCCGACGCCCACGGGCAAGGCGGCCATGGTGATCGGGCGCGAGCTCGCCACGGGCAACACCGTGGAGGTGAAGCTCACCGAGAACGAGATCCGCAAGGCTATCGACGAGCCGGTGCGAGCGATCGTGGAAGCCGCTCGTCTCACGCTCGCCGAGGCGCCGCCCGAGCTCACGCACGACGTGCTCGAGACAGGCCTGTTCCTCACGGGCGGCGGCGCGCTGCTCCGAGGTTTCGACATGCTGCTCGCGCAGGAATGCGAGGTGCCAGTGCACGTCGTAGACGATCCTCTGCGGACGGTCGCCGTGGGCGCCGGCCGCATGCTGGAGCACCTCGAGGACTACCGTTCCGCCTTCCAGCTCGTGCGTCGACGCTGAAAGGCGGGCCAGGCCCGGCAGGCGTCAGGCGATCGGGGCAGCGGGGTCCGACATCAGCCTCGCGATGAGCGAGACCAGGCCCCACAACGCGAGCGCCAGCACGATCGTGCCGACCCCCACCGCGATCACGAGTCCCATGGCGCCGGAGAGCCGGTTGTGCCACGAGGTGGTGCTGGCCCCGACACGGATGTACCCCTCGAGCGCCTCGCCTTCGCTCCCGACCCCGACCTCCCCCCCGGCCCACGCCCCGGCGTCATCCTCAGGTGTCGTCTCCGCTGCTCCCGGATCGTCCACAGGGCTCGGCGACATCGCGCTGGTCGCCGTGAGCCGGTAGACGAGCACGCCCACCCCCACGGCGATCGCCACCACCAGCGCCAACCCCCATCCCACGACCCTCGTTCGTCCCTTCCGCTCGGGTGCACGAGCCTACTTCGAGCCTTCGACCGAGTGAAGGACTCGCTCGCCCGTACCATTGACGCCCCATGAAGCGATCCTTCCGCGTTGCCGCGCTCGCCGGCCTGTTCGCGATCGCGTTCGGGGCGGCGTGGGTCAGGCTGCCGTACTACGCGGTCGGTCCAGGTCCCGCCAACGACGTCGGACCACTGATCGACGTGCGGGGGGCGCCACGATACGCATCGCGGGGCCGATTCATCATGACGACGGTGAGCTGGTCGAGGGTCACCGCGCTGGAGTCACTGGTCGCCTGGATCGACGAGGCGCAGTTCATCAAGTCGCAGGACGAGGTATATCCACCCGGGATCGACCCAGACCAGGAGCAGCAGCGAGCGATCTCCGCGATGGATACAAGCAAGATCGACGCGACGGCTGTGGTGCTGGCCGAGTTGTTCGACTACCCCGACGAGCACGGGGAAGGCGCGTTGATCTCGAGTGTCGGGGGCGGCTGTCCGGCCGAGGGAGAGCTGTTCGCGGGCGACCTGGTGGTCTCGATCGACGGCCGCACGATCGATGCGGCCCGCGACGCGCAGCGGGCGATCGATGGCGTGCCGGTCGATGAAGCCATCGCGTTCCGTGTTCGCGCCGGAGGCCAGGTGCACGAGGTCGAGCTCTTGCGCGGCGCGTGCCCCGGGGTCGAACGGCCGCTTGTCGGGATCAGCATGATCGACTCGTTTCCGCTCGATGTCGAGATCGCGAGCGGCAAGGTGGGCGGGCCTTCGGCCGGGCTCATGTTCTCGCTCGGTCTCTACGACACGCTGACGCCGGGCGATCTCACCGGCGGACGCACGATCGCCGGCACGGGAACGATCACCGCCGATGGACAAGTGGGGGGCATCGGCGGGATCGTCGACAAGGTGATCGGGGCCGAGCGGGCGGGGGCGACCGTCTTCCTCGTGCCCTCTCAGAATATGGCGGAGCTTGCCGGCCTCGACACCGGCGGCATGGAGCTCATCTCGGTGGCCACGTTCGACGACGCTGTCGAAGCGCTCGAAGCGCTCTGACCTCCATCGTTCGCAACGGCATGCGTTAGGCTCGCGACGGCATCCCGCCACCGCCGAGCCACTCGCCTGAGGAGAACGAACCGCAGCCGATGTCGACCGTCCGCATACCCTCGTCCCAGCGACGCTGGCCTGTCGTGCTGATCGGAACCCTGGTGGTCCTCACGGTCGCGTTCACCGTGATGTCGACGTTCTACGTCGACCTGCTGTGGTTCCGCGAGGTGGGGCTCACCAGTGTGTTCTGGACGGAGCTGCGCACCAAGGTGGCATTGGGCATCGTGTTCGGCATGTTGTTCTTCGCCCTGCTCTACGTGAACCTGCTGGTCACCAGGCGCCTGGCACCCCCGCCGGCGCGTTTCCTGACACCCGAGCAGGAAGCCGTCGAGCGCGTGCGCATGGTGGTCGAGCCCTACCTCGGATGGCTCTTGCCCCTCGGCGCGATCGTGCTCGCGCTCCTCGTGGGCATCGGGGTCTCGCGGCAGTGGCAGGTGTTCTTGCTGTGGCGGAACTCGAGCGGCATCGGGTTCGGCACGACAGAGCCGCTGTTCGATCGCGACCCGGCCTTCTACATCTTCTCGCTGCCCTGGATGAAGTTCCTGCAGGGCTGGCTGTTCTCCTCGCTCGTCGGGGTCGCCTTCCTTACGGCGATCGCGCACTTCTTCTGGGGTGGCATCCGTCCACAGGCGCGCACGTGGGGCGATCGGGTCGTGCCCGCCACGCGCGCCCACCTGTCGGTGCTGCTCGGGCTGATCATGCTCTCGAAGGCGTGGGGCTACTACCTCGGGCGCTTCGACCTGCTGACATCGCGGCGCGGGGTGGTGCAGGGGGCTTCGTATACCGACGTCAACGCCCAGCTTCCGGCGCTCAACTTCTTGATCATCGCGGCGGTGATCTGCGCGGCCCTCTTCTTCGCGAACGTCGTTCGCCAGCGGTGGGCGTTGCCGGTCATCGCGGTGATCGTGCTGGCAGCCGTGTCGGTGCTGCTCGGCACCGCCTACCCGGCGTTCGTGCAGCGGTTCCGCGTCGCGCCGCAGGAGTTCCAGCGCGAGCGGGACTACATCCAGTACAACCTCGACGCGACGCGGAACGCATTCGGCATCGGCATCGATGCGATCGCATCGCCTCCCGAGCGCACGTACGAGCCCACCGTGCTCGCGTCCGACATCGAATCGAACCGATCCACGATCGAGAACATCCGGCTGTGGCGCCCGGCGATCCTGAAGGAGAATTTCCTGTCCCTGCAGCGCTTCCGTTCCTACTACGAGTTCCGCGACGTCGATGTCGACCGATACGAGCTCGACGGAGAGCAGCGCGTGCTGATGGTCTCGGGGCGAGAGGTCGCGCAGGCCGGCATCGAGGGCCAGACGTGGCAGAACGAGCACCTCGTGTTCACCCATGGGTTCGGCGCGGTGGCGGCGAAGGTGAACACGGCCAACTCCGAGGGAGCGCCCGTGCTCGTGCTCGCCGATGTGCCTCCTCGCGCCATCGGCGACGCTCCCGAGCTCGTGGAACCCCGCATCTACTTCGGTGAAGGCGACCCCACCGACGCGACGTTCGTGATCGCTCGTTCAGGTACCGACGAGCTCGACTACGAAGGCGCTCCGTCGGGCTACGAATATGAGGGCTCGGGCGGCATCGAGATCGGCAACGTGCTGCAACGGGCGTTGTTCGCCTGGCGTTTCCGCGACGTGAACCTGTTGATCTCGGGCCAGATCACCTCCGAGAGTCGCATCATGATCTACCGCGACCTCGCGTCACGCGTGCCCAAGCCCGTGCCGTTCCTCTCGTTCGATCGCGATCCGTACCTGGCCATCGTCGAGGGCAGACTCACGTGGATCTGGGACGCATACACCACGACGAACGAGTATCCCTACTCGGAGTCGATCAACCTGCAGGAGGCGACCGAGGACGCCGAGGTGCCGTCGGAGCTGGTGAACTACATGCGGAATTCGGTCAAGGTCACCGTCGACGCCTACGACGGCACCATGACCTACTACGCCGATCTCGACGACCCGATCATCAGGGTGTGGGATCGCGTCTATCCCGATCTGTTCGCCGACATGGCCACGGCACCCGACGAGCTCCGCGCACACTTCCGTTACCCCGAGAACCTCTTCCAGGTGCAGGCGACGCAGTACTCGACCTACCACGTGACGAGCCCGGAGGTCTTCTACCAGAAGCAGGATCGATGGGAGATCGCGGCCGACCCCACCCAGCAGCAGGCCACGGAGCTGGGCACGACGACGACGTCATCGCTCGCAGCTGCCCCGAGGCTGCGCCCGTACTACCTGCTGATGCGCGCGCCCGGCGAGGAAACCGAACAGTTCCAGCTCGTGCTGCCGTTCGTGCCCGAGGGTCGCCAGAATATGGTGGCGTGGTTGGCCGCGAGCTCGGACCCCGCCACCTACGGGCGATTGCTCTCGCTCGAGCTGCCGGCGGCGGAGAACGTGCCGGGGCCGTCGATCGTGTTCTCGCGCATCAACCAGGATCAGCAGTTCTCGCAAGAGCGCACCTTGCTCGGCCAGGGTGGGTCGGCGGTGCTCTTCGGTGACCTGTTGGTGATCCCCATCGAGAACTCGTTCCTCTACGTGCAGCCGGTCTACGTGAAGGCGGCCGATCAGTCGACGTCGTCGGTGCCCGAGCTGAAGCGGGTCGTGGTGGTCAACGGCGATGTGGTCGCCGTGGGAGACACGCTCGAGGAAGCGCTCGCGGGCGCCGTCGAAGGACAGGTCCCGCCCGATGGCGGGGGGCCCAACGGCGGTCCAGGTGGCGGCGTCGATCGCACGGTCGCGGAACTGCTCGCCGAGGCCGCCGATCACTTCCAAGCGGCCGATGCGGCGCTGCGAGCCGGCGATCTCGCGACGTACGAGGCGGAGGTAGAGGCGGCGCAGGATCTCGTTGCCCAGGCGCTCGAGCTGTCTGGCGCGACGCCGCCCGTCGAGGGCGAGGCGACCGCAAGCCCGTCGGCGCCGGTGTCGGCCTCACCCACGCCGTAAGGCGCGACCCCGGCCACATTCTCGAACGCCCACGCGAGTCACAGAGATTTCTCACGCACTGGCGGAAGCTGAATGAATCCTTGAGGAAGCTTGGGCGTTCCTCCTCCGGATCGAGCCACTCGAGGATCTCCTCAGGCTCAGCGGACCCACGGGGACGTTAGGAGTCCCAGGATTCGCCCCCAGGATGACGCGAGTTCAGTCCGGCAGGCGGAACTCCAGGTC
>Ga0180121_10000220_pt1 | contig 22603 bp, 16 predicted proteins | sample AntDrymUQ5402106_2_FD_129676 | JGI IMG/M metagenome (GOLD analysis project Ga0180121, IMG submission 129676) | Polar desert sand microbial communities from Dry Valleys, Antarctica - metaG UQ540 (21.06) (version 2) (version 2) | ecosystem: Environmental > Terrestrial > Soil > Desert | place...
GTTGACGAACATCTGGCCATCGGCGTCGAAGCCGGCCGGGAACATGGCGATCCGGCGCTCGAACCGCCAGTTCAATCCGAGCCACGGCGTTCCGGTGTTCCACCAGTTGCCGTAGTTATCCTGAAAGGTGTTGCCGTGACCGACGCCGGTCATGTACCCGCCCGGCCTGTAGGACACCGGATTATAGGGCGCATAGGTGAACGGACCGAGCGGGTCATCGCCGACGTACGTGCCGTTGGCGTACACGTTGTACTCGGTACCCGGGGCAGCGTATTGGAAGTAGTACCGCCCGCCATGCTTCGTCATCCAGGCACCTTCGGTGTACGGACTGATGCTATCGCGGTGGTCCTGTCCGAATCGCTCCCAGCCGTGCCGGTCCGGGTGTAGCCGCATGAGCTCCTTTGGAGTCCCTTCATAGGCCAGACGCCGGGCGGGGTCCAGCTCGATACCGTAGAGTGGGTAGACGTTGGATGAGCCCCAATAGAGAAACCAGCGACCAGTATCGGGATCCCGGAACAGTGCCGGATCCCAAGGGCCCGCCGCGCCTGGCCGGCCGGGCAGGGAATCGGCTGAGTAATCGGGGAGGGGAGGGAGCAGCCGGTTGTAAAACTCGAGCCGGCCGCTGGCCGGGTCGGTCGAGTATAGGATCGGGCGCTGGCTGAACGAGGACATCATGAGGAGCAGCGTGTCGCCCACCGAGGTCGCAGCCGGCGCCACGATCTCCTCGAACGGCCACCGGCTGGGGGTCACGAAGCGCCAGTGCAGCAGATCCTTCGAGTGCCAGTAGCCGCCCGAGACCGTCACAAAGAGGTAGTACTCGCCCTTGTGATTGATGATGACCGGGTCGGCACCGGAGCGGTAGGAGATTCCCTCGTTCAGTTGCTCGAAGTTGTACTTGTAGTCGATGTCGATCGGATTGCAGTAGGTACGGGCGCCGGGAGACTGGCCAATGCCCGCAGTTGGCAGCATGAGAACCGCCGCGACGGTCACTAAGGCTGAAAGGTGGCTGTAGTAGGTTAGCACGTAACCGAGATCCTTCGCGGAGCCTGTCCTGAGCCTAGCGAAGGGCTCAGGATGACAATCCTTCTCAACGTTCCGCCCGTCCGCCCGTCCGCCGGTCCTACCTGCAATACTCATCCAGTTGATCGAATCCGATCAGCACGTCGCGCGGCTTGCTCCCGTCCGGCGGTCCCAGGATCCCGGCGTAGTGCAGCTGATCGATCACGCGGGCCGCCCGGCCGTAGCCGATGCGCAGGCGGCGCTGAAGCAGTGAAGTGGAGCCACCCTGATTTTGAATGCAGGCCTCCGCCGCCTCTCGAAAGAGAGTATCCCTCTCACCCTGCTCGTCGGAGGCGCCGGTTTCGCCCTCTCCTTCCTGGGCCCGCACCAGCTCGAGGATGTCCGGCTCGTGCGCCAACGATTCCTGGGCCACCCGCCGTGCCGTCCGGCGGGCGACGTACCACTCGGTCACCCGCTCCGACTCCTCCGTGGCGATGTAGGCACCCTGGAGCCGCATGGGCTCGCTCTTGCCCGGCGGCAGGAAGAGCATGTCTCCGTTGCCGAGCAGCGCCTCGGCGCCATTCTGATCCAGAATAGTGCGACTGTCGACCTTGGAGGCCACCCGGAACGCAATCCGGCTGGGAAAGTTTGCCTTGATCAGACCGGTGATGACGTTTACCGAGGGGCGCTGGGTGGCCAGTATGAGATGGATGCCGATGGCCCGCGCCTTCTGGGCCAGAATCGCCAGCGGGGTCTCAACCTCCGCCTGCACCGTCATCATGAGGTCTGCCAACTCATCGATGACCATGACGATGAACGGCAGGATGCCCTCGCTATACGCCTCTTCGGCCGGTGGCTCGGGAGGAGTGTCGGGGGCTTCGGCATTGACCGTCGTCAGCGTGGGCTTCGGCCGGGGCGGGTTCCGGAGCGGCTTCCCTTCCTCCACCTTCCGGTTGAAATCGGCGATGTTGCGAGCACCGTTGGCTTGCAGCAGCTCGTAGCGCCGCTGCATTTCGAACACAGCCCACTTGAGTACGGTGGCCGCGTCATGGTTGTTGGTGACCACCTTGTGCCGGAGGTGAGGCAGCGCGTTGTACATCGAGAGCTCGACCATCTTCGGGTCGATCATCAGGAGCCGGAGCTCCTTCTGGGTGTAGCGGTAAATCAGACTGGTGATGATGGTGTTGATGGTGACCGACTTCCCGGTCCCGGTGGCGCCCGCGATCAGGAGGTGGGGCATCTTGGCCAAATCGGCGATGACCGGCTTCCCCTCCAAGTCGTGCCCCAGCGCGATCGGCAGCGTGGCCCGGCGCCCGTCCCATTCCGCGGTCTCGAACAGTTCCCGCAGGGTGACAATTCGCGCGGTGGGATTGGGGATCTCCACGCCCACAGCGCCTTTCCCGGGGATGGGAGCCACCCGCACCGAGGGCACTCGCATCGCGATCGCGAGGTCGTCGGCCAGGGCGCCGATCCGGCCCGCTTTGACGCCTGGCGCGGGCACGACCTCGAACTGGGTCACAACCGGTCCGGTGGTGCGGAGACCCGGCCGCCCTTCCACCTTGAACGTGCGCAGGGTCTCAATGAGTGATTCACCGAGACGGTCGAGCTGAGCCTCGCCCGCGTCTACATCCTGGTGGGAAGGAGCGGTGAGCAGGTCGATGGGCGGCAAATCCGACTCCTCGTCCATCACCGATGTCTGGCCTGCCCCTCGCGGCGCTTTCTTCTTCTCTTTGCGGGGCTTCAGTTCCGATGAACGAACCACGGGAGACTGAGATGGCGGAGAGAATGAATCGGGCGAAGCCGGTGCAGAATCGACATCGCGTCCGCTCGCGTTTCGTTGTGAATGACGATCCGCCCGTCCATCAGATCCTGCCCCGCTGCCCCGCCGCCCCGCCCCGCCTCTTTCCCACCGTTGAAGCGGATGCCAGGCAAAGGTCGCCAACGTCAGAGCGGAAAGGGCCAGGAAGCCGAGCAGTACCGCGCCGAGCAGACCCACCCTCCCGGAGATCGTTTCGGCGAAGAAGCCTGGCAGCCAGCCCACCAGCGACGTGGCCAGGCCCCGCTCGCCGACGTCGAAATCCAGATCGGCTCGGCTCACCCCTGCGAGCACGCCGATGAGGTATGGCAGGAGCAGGCTCAGGCCCACGATCAGGATGGCGGAACGCTTCATGTCCAGCTTGCCCAGGCGATCGAACCCCGCCAGCGCCAGACCTACCCCCAGCAACGGGATCCCGAGAGCACCCGCGCCGAGCATGCGCCACAGCCCCTGGCCCAGGTAGCGCCCCACCGGCCCCGTAAGCGGAATCGGTAGGAAGGTCAGCCCGACGAACACGCCCAGCACCAGACACGTGATGGCGGCGAGTCTCCGGCGCGAGTCGGTGCTCATGCGTGCACCGGCACCAGCGTGACCCGCCGCTCATGGAACTGCACCGGCACCGGATACGCGTCGAGCCGGGCAGCGTCCTGCACGTCGTCGCCGAAGCCCAGCTTCACCAGCTCCCGGCCCGAACGGCTGAAGCGGAGGGGTCGTTCCCAGTTGTCTCCATAGCGGCGCACCAGCGCGATGCTGGCCAGGGCGGCGTCGTTCAGGCGCCGATCCGGCCTGGTTCCTCCGATGATAGCGGCAGCAAGGCGACCGGCGCAGTAGGCGTCGTCCAGGGCGAACGTACCGCTCCTGCCGGCGCACACGATCAGAATCGGCTGATTGCCTTCGAGGGCCTCGCGGCCCCGTTCAGCCGCGAGGCCGAGATTCGCGGCCGCAGCTGGAATGACGGTGGCGGCGCCCTGGCACGCGAGCAGCGCGCTGGTGCCGTTGCTGGTGGTGAGGATCAGGGTTTTGCCTCTGACCACCGATTCCTTCATCTCCAGGGGGCTATTACCCAGCTGGAAGCCGGGAATACGGGTGCAGTTCCGCTCGCCGGCCAGCAACACATCCGTGCTGCCGATCGTCTGCGCCAGACGGAGGGCCTCCTCGGTGGAGGAGACCGGAATGATCGCCTTGGCCCCGTTGTTCAGGGCCGCGCACATCGTGGTGGTGGCGCGGAGGATGTCGATGACGAAGACCACCCGCCTGTGCACCTCAGGCTGGGTCAGCCCGGCCGGGGTGAAGACGACCTCGATCTTCACTTCTCGGGCTGAAGCAGATGGGACTCGCGCTCGAGGAACCGGGTGTCGATCTGCCCCGAGACGAAGGCTGGGTGGCGGATCACACGCGCGAGGAAAGGTATCGTCGTGGTGACGCCTTCGAGGATGAAGCTATCGAGCGCCTGGCCCATGCGGCTGAGCGCTTCCGCCCGCTGGTTTCCGTGCACAATCACCTTGGCCAGCAGGGAATCGTAATACGGCGGCACCGTGTACCCGGCGTACACATGGGTATCGACTCTGACGCCCGGACCGCCGGGTGGATGATAGGCGGTGATCAACCCCGGGCTGGGCTGAAAGTTTCGATACGGATCTTCCGCGTTGATGCGGCACTCGATGGCGTGGCCGCGCAACCGGCGGCCGTCACCCTGAAAGCTGCCGGGCTCGCCCGCCGCCACCCGGATCTGTTCCTTCACGATATCGAAGCTGGTGACCATCTCCGTCACCGGATGCTCCACCTGAATCCGGGTGTTCATTTCCATGAAGTAGAAGTTGGCCTCGGGGTCGACCAGAAACTCGATGGTACCCGCCCCGCTGTACCCGATGTTCGACGCCAGGGCCACTGCCGCTTTTCCCATGCGGCTGCGCAACTCGTCGGTCATCGCGGGACTGGGGCTCTCCTCAATCAGTTTCTGGTGCCGGCGTTGCACCGAGCAGTCGCGCTCACCCATGTGCACCACCTTGCCATGGTTGTCACCCATTACCTGAATCTCGACGTGCCGCGGATGCTCCAGATATTTCTCGACGTACACCGCGCCGTTTCCGAATGCCGCCAGGGCCTCGTTCTGGGCCAGACCGAAAAGCTGGGGGAACTGGTCGGCGTCGTGGGCGATGCGCATTCCCTTCCCACCCCCGCCGGCCGTGGCCTTGATGATGACGGGAAAGCCGATTTCGGTGGCGGCGGCCAGCGCCTCGTCGGCGTCCTCGATCGTTCCGGGTGTTCCGGGGACGGTCGGCACTCCGGCCTGCTGGGCCAGGCGCCGTGCCGTCGCCTTGTCACCCATCTGGCGGATCTGGTCTCCCGTGGGTCCGATGAACGTGATGTTGGACGCCTTGCAGATATCGGCAAACTCGGCGTTCTCGGCCAGAAATCCGTAGCCCGGATGAATGGCGTCCGCCCCGGTGATCTCGGCAGCGGCGATGATGTTCGGAATCTTGAGATAGGACTGGCGGCCTGGGGGAGGACCGATGCACACGTCATCGTCGGCAAAGCGCACATGAAGGGACTCTCGATCGGCCTCGCTGTACACGGCCACCGTCTGGACGCCCAGCTCGCGGCATGCGCGAATGACCCGCAGGGCAATCTCCCCGCGGTTGGCTATAAGCACCTTCTTGAACATCAGGGCGTGAGGTCCAGAGGCTGGGGCTTCGCCGAATCCCCCGAGATCTCGGAGAAGCTGCGGTCGGAGGCGGAATCGACCCCCGAGACCCGGAGCGCGAACTCGTTCGGGTTGGTGGAGTAAAAGAGCGCGCTCTCGTAGGAGATGGCTGCATCCTTGTACCACTTCATGAGCGACTGGTCGAACGTCTGCATCCCATAGGACACGGTTCCCCCGGCGATCAGGTCGGGGATGTGCAGTGCCTTCTCGATGTCCCGGATGTTGTCCGCCACCGTGGCGGTGTTGATCAGCACCTCGGCCGCTGGAACCCGGCCCCTGCCGTCGGCTCGAGGCACCAGGCGAAGCGACACGATGGCCTGGAGCGCGGTGGACAACAGCATCCGGACCTCGTGGTGCTGGTGCGGGGGATAGAACGACAAAATGCGGCTGATGGTCTGGGTGGCATCGGTGGTGTGGAGCGTCGAGAAGACCAGGTGCCCGGTATCGGCCGCCTTGAGGGCGGTGTCCAGCGTCTCCACGTCCCGGATCTCGCCCACCAGGATGACATCGGGATCCTGGCGGAGCACGTGCCGCAGCGCCGACCCGAACGAAAGGGTGTCGTTCCCGACTTCCCGCTGGGAAATGTTTGACTGCACGTCGCGATGCAAGAACTCGATCGGGTCCTCGATGGTAATCACGTTGACGCGCCGGTTCTGATTCACGTGATTGATCATGGACGCCAGGGCCGTGGACTTGCCTGAACCGGTAATGCCGGTGATCAGCACCAGCCCGCGGGGCCGGAGCGCAATCTCCTCCAGGACCGGCGGCAGGTGCAGCTCACGGACGGTCTTGACTTCGTAGGGGATGGCCCGGAAGGCAAAGGCGAGGGTGCCCCGCTGCTGGTAGATGTTGGTTCGAAACCGGCCCACGCCGGGCACGCCGATGGCAAAGTCGGCCTCCTTCTTCTCCGAAAACTCCTTGACCTGCCTCGGTGTCATGATCTGCTCGGCCAGGAGCTTCAGGTCTTCCGGCTTGACCGGCGGCATCTCCAGCCCGTGCAGCTCCCCGTTCAATCGGACCGTAGGTGGCCGCCCGACCTTGAGCAGCAGGTCGGAGGCGTTTTTCTGAACCATCTGCGCGATGGTCTGCTTGAAATTGAACGTCGAGGTGGCGGCGGGCTTGACCTCAGCCATTCGGATCTACCCGGAAGAGGACTTGGCCGAACTCGACCGGCTGGCTGTCCTCCACGCTGATCTCGCGGACGACGCCGGTGATTTCGGCCTCGATCTCGTTCATGATCTTCATCGCCTCGATGATGCAGACGGTCTGGCCCGAGGTGACCCGGTTGCCGACTTTGATGTACGCTTCGGCGCCGGGTTCGGGAGCCTTGTAGAAGGTTCCCACCATCGGCGACCGGATCTCCTTGAGGTGGGCGGCGGGAGCGGCGGTCCGCGCGGCCTCAGGACGGCCCTGGTCCGCCGGCATCAAGGGAGCCGGAAGCGCGACCGGCATTGAGACCGCCATGGGCGCCACCGGTGCGGCTGACGTGCGCGTGATGACCACGCCGGTGCCGAACCAGCCCTTCACCTCAATCGAGCCGATTTCGGGAGTCTCCCGGAGCAACTGGGCCAGCCGTTTGACGTCCTTCAGATCGATGGAATGGATGCCGGGCACGTTTTGCAGCAGCTGAGCGAGCTCCTGCATCTCTTGCGGGCTCATACGCGGGTCAGGTACTTGTCTTCGCGGCGGTCGACCCGAATCACCTGACCCTCCTCGATGAAGAGCGGGACCTGCACCGTGGCCCCGGTTTCCAGGGTGGCCGGCTTGGTCCCACCGGTGGCAGTGTCTCCTCGGACCCCGGGAGCAGTGTGGGTGACAGTCAGCTCGACGAACGATGGCAGCTCGACCATGATCACCCGGTCGTTATAAAGCAGACCCTCGCACTCCATGCCCTCCTTCAGGTACTTCAACTGGTCGGGACCGATGACCTCGTCGGTCAGCATGATGTCATCGTAGGTCTGTTGATCCATGAAATGATAAAAGTGACCGTCACCATAGGAGAACTGAATCTGCCGCCGCTCCAGCCTCACCTCCTGCACCCGCTCGCCGGCGTTGTAGGTGCGGTCGAGCACCGCGCCGGTCCGGATGTTCTTGAGCTTGGTGCGCACGAACGCCCCGCCCTTCCCCGGCTTCACGTGCTGGAAGTAGACGACCTGGAAGAGCTGCTTCTCGATCTCGAGCACGAGACCGTTCCTGAAATCTGCGGTTGAGGCCATGTCGGGGTAGCAAGAGGTCTAGGGTCAAGGGTCCAGGGTCGTTCGTCGGGGTTATCTAGATTCTAGACCCTGGACTCTCGACCCTAGACTAGTTCCAACAACTCCGTCCGTCCATCCGAGAGGCACTCGGTCCGCTCGGGGTCCAGGTACACATCGTCTTCCAGCCGAACTCCGCCCCAGCCCGGAAAATAGATGCCCGGCTCGACGGTCACCACGGCATGAGGCGGCAAGGGCACGTCCGACGTAGGCGCCAGCCGGGGAGCCTCGTGCACCTCGAGGCCCAGGCCATGGCCGAGCGAGTGGCCGAAGGCCTCTCCGAATCCGCGCGCGGCGATGACGTCCCGTGCCAGAGCATCACCCTCGCGGGCCGGCATCCCGGGCCGAAGATAGTCGATGGCCCGCCGCTGGGCCGCCTGCACCAGCGCGTACACCGTGCGCTGGCGGTCGTCGGCCCGCGCCCCTACCACCACGGTTCGCGTGAGGTCGGCGCAGTAGCCGTCGACTTGTGCGCCGAAATCAAGCAGCAGGAAATCGCCGGCCTCTACCACCCGCTCACTGGTCCGTGCATGAGGCAGAGCAGAACGGGGCCCGGACGCAACGATGGTGGGAAACGGGTGCCACTCGCTCCCCCGCCGGCGCAGCGCCCCTTCGAGTGCCGCACCGATGGCGATCTCCGCCTGTCCGGGCCGAATGCCGGGCAGCACCTCAGCCAGCGCATCCTGGGCCAGTGCCGCCGCCGCCCGGATGGCGGCGACCTCCTCCGGAGACTTTACGGCGCGCAGCCCCTCCACCAGTTCGGACGTCGGGACCACCCGTCCGCGGGTAAGGGTGCTGACCCGTTCGGCGTCTCGTACCGTCAGCGAGTGAGACTCGATGCCTAGAGTGCCGGTGGGTCGCAGGGATAGCACCCGCCCCAGACGTTCCCAGACACTGCGCTGATCGATCTCCACCCCGGCGGTGGTGCCCACCTCCGCGGGCGCCTGTGCCGCGTAACGGAAGTCGGAAATCAGCACCGTTGCGTCGGCCCGGATCAGCAGCAGCGCCGCGGAGCCGGTGAAGCCGGTCAGATACCGTATGTTGGGCAGGTGAGTGACCAGCAGCGCTTCCAACCCTTCCGCTTCCAAAGCACGCCTGAGGGCTGCCTGCCGCTCCCCCCGCCGCTCAACCGCCACGCAAACGGCCCACCAGCGCTTGAAGGGCCAGAAGGTAGCTCTGCGCCCCGAACCCGGTAACCATCCCCACAGCCAGATCCGCGATCACCGAGTGCCGGCGCTCCGGCTCGCGAGCGAAGATGTTCGAGAGATGGAGCTCGACGAACGGCACCCGCACCGCCAGCAGCGCGTCGCGCAGGGCAAGGCTCGAGTGGGTAAGCGCGGCGGCATTGATCAGTGCTCCGTCCGCTCGCCCCTGAAGGCCCTGCACTGCGTCCACCAGCGCGCCTTCATGGTTGGTCTGAAACCACTGGATTTCCGCGTCCAGCGACCGGGCCGCGTCCCGCACCATACCTTCGATCTCGGACAGGCTGGTTCGCCCGTACACCTCTGGCTCCCGCTGCCCCAGCAGGTTGAGATTGGGGCCGTTGAGCACCGCGATGCGCATTCAGCGCTTCAGGTTCTGCAACCAGGACTGGAATTGGTCGAGATCGTCTTCGCCGGAATCGCCCTTCCCCTGCCGCAGCGGAGTCGCTTCATCCGCCTCGGAGCCGAAGAAATCGTCGAACGACACCACCCCTTCATTTTTCTGCTCGGCCGCGGGTACTGCGGGTACTGCGGGTACTGCGGGAGGAACCGGCAGGCTTTCGTCGCCGTAGCCCAGGGCGCTGCTCCCGTTCTGTCCAGAGATCGGGGAAGGCTCCGCGCCCTCGGCACTCAGACGAGCTGCCAGCATCGCGCGGAAGAAGGCCGCGACCGACTGACCGTTCGTTTCCCGGGCCAGGTACGGACGCCGCGGAGCTTCGGCAGCCACACGCTCGGGTTGGGCCGGAGCCGGCGGCGGGACCTCTTCGTTTAACGCGGGCGGCCGTTCCTCGGCCGGCGGCGCAGCGGCCTCGGCCGGCGCCCGGGGAGACGGGGGGGACGTCAGTCGCGCAGCCAGCGATTTGAGGTCCTCCGAGGCGTCGGGTACGCTGAACTCGGAATTGCCCGAGACCTCGAGCAGCACCTCTTCGCTGGTCTCGACACCCAGGCCTCCCGTTGCCTCCAGGGGCGGCTGGAACTCCGCACTGATCAAGCCAGGCAGAGGTTGCACAATGTCATCCCCGGACACCGCTGGCTCGGACACAGCGGTCTCGGGGGGGATTGTTTCTGCGGCCGGGCTCGTTGGGGCCGAAGTGTCGGGCACGGTGCCGTCTATGAACGGCAGCGGAGGTTCGTTGGACTGACTCGACGCCGAGACCGCCACCGCGGGTTCAGCCGGAGCCGTCGGCTCCGGTTCCGGCTCCGGTTCGGGCCGCTGGACCAGCGCCGCAACCTCCACCGGCGGCGGCCCTGGTGCCGCCTCCACCGGGACCTCGCTGGCGGCGGCCGGCGCCGGTGTGAGATCGATCATTTGCAGCACCGGTGCCGGGGCGGGCGTCCCTACTTCCACCGGCTCAGCCACCGGCGGCTCAGCCGCCGGTGCAGCCGCACCGGTCTCTGCGATGCCGCCTTGTCGTGCAGCTTCCACCCGACGCAGCTGTTCCTTGGCGTCATCGTTGCTTCGATCGACCGCCACCAGTCGGCGCAGCCAGTTTTCCGCCTCTGGGTATCGCTCCAGGCGCTCGCTGATGTCGGCCAGGGATTTCAGGGCGATGACGTTTTCGTCGTCCAGCCGAAGGACGTGCGCGAAGGCAGCCTCAGCGGATGCGAGGTCGCCCAGGTCCTGGTGACACCGGCCGAGCACGATGCTGGCAGGGATGTAATTGGGGTGCAGCTCCAAGCCGGCCGTCAGCAACTCCAGGGCCCGGGGAACGTCGCCATTCTTGCGGTGCACCTCTGCCAGCGGCGCAAAGGTGAGCCCATGCGGATTCTCAGCGTACCGGCGCTCTAGTTTTTCGATCTCGCTAGTGGCCATCGGTTCCGCTTCGAGGTCAGAATCGCTGTGGGAGAAAACGGCATGTGCCGCTCCGGGGAGTAGGTGAGAGTAGTGGCCGACGCCCGGCGTGTCAACTGCCTAACCGGAATGGCGCCTTGAGGTTCTGCGTCGGCGGCCTTAGACTTCTTCCTCTTCAGAATCCCACGGGTTGGAGCCCCGAAACCCCTATGATGCAAGCATTCCGTAACGCGGCCAAACCCATCATGGTGGTGGTCGCCATCACGTTCTTTGCCTGGCTGGTTCTCGACCTGAGCGGGATCACCGGCGGCACCGGGCTGCTCACCAATACCACGGTCGGCAAGGTAAATGGCCAGAGCATAGATGCCCGCACCTACCAGACCATCGTACAGCAGTCTATCGACAACCGGCAGCAACAGAGTCCGGGCAGCTTGAGCCTCGAGGACCAGCAGCAGGTTCGTGACCAGGTCTGGGACCAGATCGTCCAGAACAGTGTGCTCAGTGCCGAGTACCGGCGCCGCGGCATCAACGTCACCGAAGATGAAATCGTCCAGGCCATCCGGAACTCTCCCCTGGCCGAGTTCCAGAGTGTCCCCGAGTTCCAAACCGATAGCCAGTTCGATCTCGGCAAGTATCAGCGCTGGCTCACGTCGAGCATCGCTCAGCAGTATCTGCCCAGTTTGGAGGCCCAGTATCGCGAGGAGCTGCAGCGGGCCAAACTGCTGCGGGTGGTGACGGCGGACGTCTACCTGTCGGACGGGGCGCTGTGGGAGCAATACCGGGACGAGAACGAGACCGTGAAGATCGGGCTGACGGCCATCGTGCCGCGGAACGCCGTCCCCGACTCGGCGGTAAAGGTCAGCAGCGCCGAAGCGGAAGCCTACTACAAGGCCCATACCGACGAGTTCAAGCGCCCCAAGACGGCGTACCTGAGCTACGTCGCCCTGCCCCGTCTGACCACCCCGGCCGACACCGCCACCACCCGCGCCCGGGCCGACTCGGCCCGGCAGGAAATCGCCGGCGGCGCTCCTTTCGCCGAAGTGGCCACCCGCGAATCAGCCGACAGCGCGAGTGCGGCCAAAGGTGGCGACCTGGGCGAGTGGACCAAAGGTGCCATGGATCCGGCGTTCGACTCCGCCGCCTTCGCCCTTCCGCTCAAGACGGTGTCGAAGCCGGTGCTTTCTCAGTTCGGCTACCACCTGATCGAGGTCACCAGCCGCAAGGGAAGCAAGGCCAAGGCTCGCCACATCCTCTTCCCCATCGAGGTAACCGGGGCCCATCGGGATCAGCTCGACGCCCAGGCCGATAGCCTCGAAAGCCTGGGTGCCGAGCGCACTGATCCGGCGGCACTGGACACCGTGGCCCGGGCACTCAAGCTGAGGGTGAGCAAATCCAATGGGGTTCAGGAAGGCACCAAGGTTCAACTGGGCAACTACGTCGTCCCCGATGCCGCCGTGTGGGCGTTCGGCGGCGTGAAGCCCGGCGCCACCAGCCCGGTAATCGAGACGCCGTTCGCCTACTACCTCTTCCGGCTGGACAGCGTGCAGGCGGCTGGGGTGCCCACGCTGGCACAGATCCGGCCGGCGGTTGAGCACTCAGCGCGAGAGAAGAAGAAGTGGGATCAGGCCCGGCAGATCGCGAAGGCCTATCTGAAGCGGGTGGAGGAAGGAAGCACGCTGGAGCAAGCCGCCACGGCCATGAAGCTGCCGCACCGCGAATTTGGCCCCTTCAGCCGGGTCAATCCGCCCCTGACCAGCCCCATGGTGGTGGGTACTGCCTTTGGCTTGGAGGCCGGACAGCGCAGTGGAATTCTGGACACCGAGGAAGGCCTGTACGTTATCCAGGCCGCGGCCCACACCAAGGCGGATTCAACCAAGTTCGTGAAGGAACTGGATCAGTATCGGGCCCGAGCCATCAACGCCGCGCGGCAGGAGCGGGTGCGGAGTTACCTGGGGGCCCTCCAGAGCGCGGCCAAGGTGGTCGATAACCGGGCCAAGGTGCTGCAAACCGGTCCGGCGCCACAGGATCCAGGCTCAGCGTTATAGGAAACCGCGGGTAGGACGGGAAAGACGGGAAGACAAAGGGCGGGGGACCGTGGAACAGTGGTCCCTCCGCCCTTTTTCTTTCCCGTCCTACCCGCCTTCGCGTCCCGCTACTGTGACAGCCGCTTCGGCTCACCAGATTGGGGGGCTGGCTGCGCCGTATCGGCCGGGTGGGGCGGAAGGTTGCTGCGCTGCTCGTCGGGACTCATGATCGCGTCCTGCGTATCCGTAATGCTCCGCTTGAACTCACGGATGCCCTTTCCAATGGACGCCCCAACCTCGGGTAGCCGCTTGGCGCCGAAGAGCAGCAGCACCACCAGCAGGATGATCATGATCTCGGTGAAACCAAGGTTACCCACAGGACCTCCTAGAAAAGCGAACGCGCGATCAGATACGCCACCAGGACGCCGAGCAGGCTCAGAAGCGAGACGTGCAGCCCGATCGGTCCCAGAGTGAAGGATACCACCAGAAGATCGGCTGAGACAGGGCCAAAGGTGGCGGTCCAGGTGCTGGTGAAGAAGGTTCGGGCGGCGCTTTCGGGAAGGGTCTGCCGGACCAGCGCGTTGAGCGCGCCCCCGGCCACGAATCCCGCGATCAGCACTCCCAGGTAAAACCCGGGACGGCGTGGTCCGCTTGGCATCAGCGCCTGCGATCGATGACGTACGTGATGCTGGCTCGCAGCGCCTCTCGAGCGGCAGACGGCGGCAGGAGCTCCAGCTCGCCCTCCGCGACTTGGGCCAGGCGTAACGCCCGCTCCCGGGCGTAGTCGAGCCCCCCGGCACGGCTCACGGTCATGATTACCTCGGCAATTTGAGAATCGCTCGGCTCCGGCGTCAGGAGCAGCCTGGAAATACCCCGGCGCTCCCCCTCATCCATTCGGGGCAACGCGGCGATGAGCGGCAGGGTCACCTTGTGCTCTCGCAAATCGGAGCCGAACGGCTTTCCGGTGACCGACGCGTCCTCGGTGTAGTCGAGCAAATCGTCCACAATCTGGAAGGCCATGCCCAGGGCGCCCCCGAAGCGGCGCAGCGCACCCCGCTCCGACTGGGTCGCCCGCAGCGCGCCGATCTCGCACGCACCGGCCACCAGCGACGCCGTCTTGGACTGGATGAGCAGGTCGTACTGGTCCTCGGAAAACTCCAGTGGATCGTGGGCCAGCAGCTGCCGCATTTCACCTACCGTCATGTCGTTCGTGACCCGGCTCAACACCCGCAGCGGCTCGAGATCGTCCAAGCCGACCAGCTCGATCACGGCCCGCGAGTACAGATAGTCGCCCATGATGACCGACACTTGATGGCTGAACAGCGAGTTGATCGTCGGCATTCCGCGGCGAAGCACCGAGTGGTCGACCGAATCGTCGTGGACCAGGGTAGCGAGGTGAATCAGCTCGACGACCGCCGCGAGGGTCGTGGCTCGCGGGTCGGACCCGCCGGTGGCTTCCTCCGCCAGCAGCAGCAAAGTGGGCCGGAACATTTTCCCCTGCATCTGGAACAGGTGGGAGTTGACCTCGGTGATCAGCCCGAAGTCGGCTTCCACGATGCGGCGCAGCTCCTGCTGCACTCGCTCCAGACGGGGCCGCACGCCCCGCTGGAGATCGTCGAGGGTAATTGGCACGGTCTGAAAGCTCATTTGCGCCGCGCCGCGCCCAGACGCTGTACCCGCTTGCTCAGATCCATGAAGCTGATGTCCACCACCATCGCGCGCTCGTAGCTGGGGAGGGCGTCAGCATCCTTCCCCAAAGCTTCCGACGCGCGGCCCAGCCAGTAGAGCAGGCCGATCTTGGCGTCATCGCCGCCCGGCACGCTGTCTACCGCCCGGCGCAGCACGGCTTCGCATGCGGCGTGCTGTCCTTTCTCGAAGAAGGCCATGCCGAGTGCTTCCGATGTGCGAAGCCGCCCGTCGGGCGCCCGCAGCGCTTTCTGGAACTCTGCAATGGCCTCGTCCAGCAACCCCATCTCTTTGAAGGCTACACCCAGATCATAGTGGGCCTCGTAGTCGTCCGATTCGAGGTTCTGGTCGATGCCGCGCTTGAACTGCTCCAGGATCTCGTGGAACTCCCGCTGCTCGTCCTGATCCTGCGGCTCCCGGCGGTTGACCCGCATGCGGGTATCTCGGCGATTCTCCTCCTCGAACACCATCGAGCCCAGGTCCACAAAATCCCCGCTGGCCGCGGCGGCCGCTTTTCGTGGCGGACTGGGAGCGGGCTGAGGTGCGGGGGCCTGAGCCGGAGGCTTCGGTGCTGCCGCCGCCGTTTTCGGCTGCGGCCGGGGGGGCGGTGGCGCTGCCGCTGCCGGAGCGGGTGCCGGCTTCGGGGAAGCGGCAGGTTTCTCGGGCGCAGGTGCGGGTGCGCCGGGAGCAGCCACGCCAAGCCGCGCGAGCGCTGCCGCCGCCCGGACGTGCTTGGGATCGTGCTCGATCACCCGGCCATACACGGCAATCGCCTTCTCGAGAGCGCCGGACTTCGCCAGGGCATCGCCGAGACCCAGATACGACTCCAGCAACGGCCCCCGATCGCCGGCCCGGTACGCCAGCTCTACCCGTTTCTGATGGTGGCTGACGCTGTCAGGCGTCAGCTCCACCAATCGATCGGCCATCTTGGCGGCCCGGACCCAGTCCTCCCGATCCTCATAACCCGCCAATGCCAGTGCCAGCTCTTCCTCCACCCTGGTAGTCTCTCCCGCGGCCACCAGTCCGTCCGCCATTGCGAGGTGTACGTCGGGGTTCTCGGGATCATCGAGCACCCGGTCTTCCAGATCGGCGAGGGTCGGGGGGGCGGACACCTCATCGGCGACGCGCGGAAGGCCCTCGGTAAGCGTTCCCGCGCTGAAGGAATCGTCGTCCATGGCTGCGACCGGATCCAGGCTGGTCTCGGGTTCGGGCGGCATGTCCAGTACGATCTCGGTGTCCGGAAACGACACGATGATGTCCTCCGGCAGATCCAGCGAGCTGGCTCCCAGATCGGGCGAGAACTCGCCGAACGGGGTGCCCTGAATTCCCTCCAGCGGTGTGCCCTCGTAGGTAAGGTCGGGTGGTTCCTGTCGCTGAATTTCCAGCGGGGAATCCAGGTCGAGGATGGACCCGGCCTGGACGCTGGACTCTTCCGTCACCAGCGAATCGATGATCAGATCTTCCATCGGCGCCAAGTCCGGGGCTGCCGTTGCCTCGTCCAACACAGTCTCGGTTTCAATCGGCTCATCGAGGACTGGTGCGGGGGGTGGTGACCCTGGGGCCGCAGGCGGGACGGAGCGGGCCGGGCCGGCCCCGGAAGGACGGGCCGGGGGGGCGGAGCTGTTCAGATCGATTCCCGTGTCCAGGAAAATCAAGTCACTGCGCGAGGGGCTGGCCTTCGGTGGCGGCTTGACCGGCTCCGGGGGATGGGCGAGTTCAACCGTCTCAGCGGCGGCGCTGCTCAGCCGCTCCCGCGCCTTCCGCGCTCCCGCCTTGTCCCCCATGGCCTCGAGGTCCACCGCCATACGCTCGAGCTGCTCGCGGGCCTCGTCCTCGCGCGCGGTTGCACGCAGCAGCTCCACCAGCATGCTGCGGATCTCCTGACTGCCGGAAAACTGGTCGGCGAACAGCTTGACCGCTTGAAACGCCTGATCCAGCTGGCCCAGGGCGTTCATGCGCTCGAGAAACTCGATCAGGTTTCGCTTCGCTTCGATGACGACATTCTTGCGGGCATGAAGCTGGGACAGCTTCAGATACGTCTGGGTTCGGCCCGGGTTCACCCGCAAAATCTTGCCGCAGAGGGCAATGGCGTTATTGAAGAAGCCCTGGTCTGCATACAGGTCCACCGCGCGCTCGTACGAGCGCACCGCCTCGGCGGTGTCGTTGATCTTGAGGTAGAGGTCGCCAACCCGGTTATAGAGCGAAAGGTCGGGGGTGGTCTCTGTCCCCGACTCGGCCTGTTGGATGGCCTTGAGGTAAACTTCTATGGCTTTTCGCCAATCCTCCTTCTGTTCCAGCTTCCGCGCCGTGTCTTTCAGCTTTTCAAGATTCATGCGGCTCGGGATGAAGAAGGGGTACTGGGAGATAAGAGTCGGAGTGACTGAAAGATACCGGGCCGCCAGAGGGGCAGCAAGCTACCGGGAAGCTCGCCCGTTCCCGGTCTCGCCGCTTCCCGGATCCAGCTCTCCGTCCGCCACCGCCCGAGCCATCCGCTCCAGGTCGGGGGCTGGCGAGCGATCGGCCTTGAGGGGCGCCACCGGCGGCGTCAGCCCTCGGATACGGCGGTACAGGGCGGCCACTCCGTGGCCAGGGACCAGCGGCTTCAGGAACTCGAGGCCTTGGGCGGCGCACAACAGCTCGGCAGCCACCACCCGCTGCGCGTTGGTCAGGATCCGGCCCGCCTTGAACGCGGCCGCCATGCCCATCGGGACGAAGTCCTCCTGATTGGCATCGGTGGGAATGGACCCGATGCTGGCCGGCATGGCCAGAGATCGGGACTCCGCCACCAGGGAGGCGGCAGTGATCTGTACCATCATGAACCCGGAGCTCAAGCCCGGATCCTCCGTGAGGAAGGCGGGAAGACCCTGCGAGAGATCGGGGTTGACCAGCCGCTCCACCCGCCGTTCGGCGATGGCCTGCAACGTCGTCAAGGTGAGCGCCAGGATGTCGAGCGCCTGCGCAACCGGCTGCCCATGAAAGTTCCCGCCTGAAATCACGTCGCCGTTCTCGAAGACCAGCGGGTTGTCGGTCGACGCGTTCAGCTCGACTGTGACCGTCTCCTCGGCAAAGCGGATGGCGTCCGCAACCGCGCCAAGCACCTGCGGCGCGCAACGCAGGCTGTAGGCGTCCTGAACCCGGGGATCGTTGTCCCGGTGCGACTCCCGGATCTCGCTGTGCTCGAGGAGGGACCGCATGAGCGACGCAGCCCGGACCTGGCCTTGATGAGGCCGGGCCTCATGAATGCGAGGATCCAGCGGGGTGGGCGTGCCCCGGAGCGCCTCCAGGCTCATGGCCGCGGCCCCAACCGCGGTCCGCCAGAGCACCCGGGCATCATGGACCATCAGGGCCAGCAGCGCGGTTTGGGCCTGGGTCCCATTGATGAAGGCGAGACCCTCCTTGGGTGCGAAGCGGTACGGCGGTATTCCCGCCTCCCGCAGCGCGTCGGCCGCTGGAGCAAGGCCGCTCGCCGTCACCACCTGCCCTTCACCCATGAGCGCCAAACCGATGTGACTCAGCGGCGCCAGATCCCCGCTCGCGCCGACGCTGCCCTGCTCCGGCACCAGCGGCAGGACCCCCGCGTTCAGCATGGCCACGAGCGCCTCCGCCAATTCCGGCCTCACCCCGCTGGTGGGGCGGAGCAGCACATTCGCACGAAGCAGCATGACGGCGCGCACGACCGACCCCGGGAGCGGGCTTCCCACCCCGGCGGCGTGACTGCGTATCAGATTGGTCTGAAGCTGATCGAGTTGGCTGGGCGGGATACGGATGTTGGCAAGCTTGCCGAACCCGGTGTTGATCCCGTAGATGGTCTGGCTGGATTGAATCGCCCGATCGACCAGCGCCCTGCTTTCCAGCAGAGCGCGACGAGCAGCCGGTCTGAGCTCAGCCCGCGCCTCGGGGTTGCGGGCGACCTCGACGACATGCTCGATCGTGAGCGATGTGCCATCCAGTACACACACTGAGGCGGGCATCGCCCGAAGTTGACGCCCTTAGCGCGGCGATACAACCCCTGGGCTCCCCGCCGCCTGCTTAGCGGCTCCCTGTTTTCCCTACCAGCAGCTCCGGGTTACCGCGATCGGTCTGGTAAGCCCAATCCAAAATGATGAAGGTCGGTCCCACGTGCGTCACCCGTACCGCTCCATACCTGACGAACCCGTCGCCACCATCGGTCTCGAACACATAGCCGAAGCCTGGCGACGCTTCGATGGGGGACGCGGCGTACGGTGCGCAGCCGTCCGGGCTGGCGTCCGAGATGCACGGGGCAAAGTCAACCGTGGTGAGATCTTCGACCGGAACGTCACTGTAAAACTCGACCCCGGTCCCCGAGCGCACCGGTGTGAGGAATACGGAACCGGCAACATCGCGCTCGACCAGGAAGTCGATGTCAGTCGCGGAACCGGCGCGCACCAGCGCCAGCTCGTTATCCTGCACCTGCTGATCGGCGTTCAGATCGTCCCAGAACCGGAACCCGCTTCCGGGATCCTGCGACGGGAGCACATTGAGAACGACGTTACGGCTGTCTGGCCTGGGCGTGTCGGCTCGCGCCACTGATCGGGCGCTTTCGGCGCCCTCCACCGACCGGGCGGTCACAGTAAAGCAGCGAGATACCCCGTTGGCCAGCGCGCCCACCACAAATTCCGGGGCCACGGTTGTGCCCTCCAGCGCCCAGCTGTTGCCACACACGTCGTTATCGAAATCGTAAGTTGTGCTGTAGATCGCATAGCTCTGGAAATTCCCCGGATCAGCGGTATAGGCATTGTCGTCCCAGGACAAAGCCACCGCTCGATCCAACGTCGTGCTGAGGAGATCCACCGGGACGTCGGGAGGACTGCCGGGTGACGTGCGATCCGACGAGCACGCCGCAATCAGTCCCAGAATGACCGGCCACCAGCCCCGCATAACATGTTCTCCAGTAAGGGATAGCTGCAGGCTCGGCAGATCGCGTGCCACACGCGACAGGCGGCCCGGGGGTTCGGCCGGGCCGTCTGGCCCGAGGCCGGGTGGCTCATAAGCGCCAGCAGGCAGTCTTTTGACGTCGCGGGCGTCCCATCCTCCGCGGCCGCTGTCCCCGGCGGAGGACAGGTCACGGCTCAAAAGTTGTCTGGTTGTAGTCGAACTTCAGGTCGGGCAGATCGGTCAGGTAGATCGAAAAGTAGAACGCGAAGTTGCCGTTCGCATTCCGCACGAAGTTGAAGCCGGCCCGCCACTCGTGCAGCTCCCGCTCCAGCCTGACAACCTGCGACTCGAACTTGCTGTCCGTGATGTTGAACTGCGAGGACCAGGAGAGGGACCAGAACGGCGTGGGCGAGAACCCGGTGCTGAACCCCAGGTTCTGCTGATCCCGCCTGGTCTCGCCCGGGACCGCCCGGGACCGCGATAGGGTGTAGTTGAAGTTGGCCGAGAAGCTCCGGCCCCCGTTGGAGAGGGGCACCTGCGCGTTGTTGTTAAACGTTCCCTTGCGGCGGCCGTTGTCGGCCACGTAGGAGCTGGGCAGCTCCTCCGTGCCACCCCGCTGGCCCCTTCTCCCCAGGCCGAAGATGGAGCCGAGGCCGCGCAGCGTGTTCTCCGAGATGGCAAAGCTGGCGCTCACGCTGCTCAGGAACGGATCGAAATCGGATGTGTCGACCCCAGCCGCCCCAGCCCAGAGGTCGTGAGTCAGGCTCAGGGTGAACTGCGGGAGGAGGTCGCTCAGGAACGAGTTCGTCACGGTCTCGCTGACCCAGCCGGTCCGGCCCGGCTTCTTGGCCTGCTCCAGGTCATAGGTGATCGGACTGGTGTTAATGCTCAGCACCCGGAACTTCCGCGCGTCGATCGTGGCAGTGTCGCTCCCCGCCCTCTTGGCCTTGGCCTCGAACGTTTGCGAGAGCCCCAGACTCACGGTCTGCGTGGCGTCGCTCCGCAGCTGAACCGTCTGGCCGGGAGATACCAGCGCCCGGGCATACTCTTCGGGCACGTCGGCGGCCGGGGAGAAGTTCCAGCTGATGGACGGCGAAAAGCTGTGCCGAATGCGACTGGCCAGGCCGAGGCCCGGGTAGAACGCGAAGAGTGTCGGCGAGGCGCTCGCGGCAAAACGAAATCGTTTTCCCTGCCGGACGAAGGACCCGCCCGTATTACGGTTCCGGAGGGCGAACGGCCCCTGCGAAGTCGTGTTGGCCACACCCACCACCGGCTGGACCTTCCACGAGCCGCGGAACAGGATCGGGAGATTGATACCGGTATCCCAGTCGATCCCCGTAGAGAAATCGCCCAGGAAGTTGCGGGTGATGGTCACTGAATCGGACGGGTCGAGGGTGCTGGGATCGTCCATCCGGAAACGCACCGAGTCGCGGCCACTGCTGGTCTCGTCGGTCACCCGGACCGAGTTCTGCCAGTTGAAGGCCCCGACTCGAAGCGGGGTATCGAAATTGAAGGCGGTGACGCGTCCGCTTCCGGTCTGGTCGATCGTGTCCAGCACGCCGCCTGGAAGCAGCTGCACTAGCGGCTCCATGGGCGTGCGCGAGGTGGTGTTGTTGGTGAAGCTGAGCCCTGGAGACCAGGTGATGTTGGAGCTCAGGGCGATTGATGCCGGTGAGATCGTCAGCGCCGGCAGCAGCTGCTGCACGCTTCCATCCGACAGACTCTGCCGGCGGTTGCCGCCGATGGTAACCGTGCCCCACCCGTATCGCTTGGAGAAGTTGAGCGAGCTGGTGATCTGCTGCGTATTGAGCAGGGGGTCGACGGCATTGCGCCGGATAATTGACGTGTTGCTGGCGTAGTTGAGATCCAGGCTCAGGCTGGTGGACAGGTCGAAGGTCTGCTGGTGATCCCAGTTGATCGAGGTGGATGATGACCCCCCGGTCTGTTGCTGCTTACTGAACGCAATCGAGCCGTTGACGAACCGGTTGAGCCAGTTGTATTGCCCACCGATGCCGTACTGGACATAGCGATTGGAGTACCAGTCCAGCCGGCCGGTGAAATCGAGATAGTCGCTGGGCGCCCAGTAGTAGCCGATGTTGCTGATCTGGCGGTTGTAGGAGCGGTTGGGCCGCACCAGGTCGTTGAAGCCGAACTGGGGGATCAGGATCCCCGAGTGGCGGCCTGGCCGCATGTCCTGAAACATGAACGGCAGCCAGAGAATGGGCACGTCTCGGACGTAGAGTACCACCGGGCGCGCCACCAGCATGTTCCGCGAAACCCACTTCACCTGGCGGGCCGAGAAGTGATAGTGCGGAACCGGAAGGTCACAGCTCGTGATCTCGCTGGACGCGGCGTAGATCCGATTGGAGCTGGAATCCTGGGAGACGTCGCCCCGAAGGAACCAGACGGTGGACCCTTCGGTGAAATTCGTAAGCGCATCACTGATGACCCCGCGGCGGACACAGGTGTCATAGCGAATCTTCTCGCCCACCAGAACCTGTCCGCGGTCAAACAGCTTGGGCTCACCCGAGGCATCCAGCAGGCAGCTGGAGCCGCGATAGGTGATGGTCTCGGCCTCGAGCGTCGAGCCCCTGCGTTCGGTGAGCGCTTTTCCCTCCAGGCGGACCCGCTGATCCTCCATGAAAACCGTAGCTGAATCGGCCCGGTACCGGGTGGCCTGATAGCCGGGCCGGGCCAGGAGCTCGCTGGTGACCGAGTCAGCTGGAGCGAAGCTGCGGGATGGCCCCGTGGGAATTCCCATCCTGGCCGCCGTGGCGGTGTCCAGCGACTGACCCGGGCGCGGGAGAGAGTCCGGCCCCAGGCGGGTGGTATCGGCCAGGGTATCGGCCCGGGCGGGCGGCCGGCGGGCGGGCCGCTCCTGCGCCTCGGCAGTGGTTACCCCCAGCGAAAGCAGCAGGAACAGCCCGATCGTGCCGCCGGCAAGGGGCTCCCGGCGGGAGCGCCGACGGCTGATGAGCACAGACCCCGCGTAACCGACCTCGTAGAGGAAGAGCAGCGGCACCGTCATCATCAACATGGACAGCAGGTCGGCCCCCGGCGAGAGCACGGCTCCGCCAAGGAAGGCGAGGACGACGGCAAAGCGGCGAAAGCGCTTGAGGTCCGACGGCCCGATCACCCCCAACCACGAGAGGATGATGATCACGAGCGGAAGCTCGAATGAAATACCGAGCGCCAGCGTCACCTGCATCACGAAGCTGAAGTACTTGTCGTA